>Ga0213868_10005214_pt1 | contig 11731 bp, 13 predicted proteins | sample PICome_9_FD_160087 | JGI IMG/M metagenome (GOLD analysis project Ga0213868, IMG submission 160087) | Coastal seawater microbial communities near Pivers Island, North Carolina, United States - PICO127 | ecosystem: Environmental > Aquatic > Marine > Coastal | place: USA: North Carolina...
CCCTGGCCCCCTTTATCCGTTTAGCTTCGACCCTTGGGCCCATCTAACATGTACCCTTGGATTTCCGCGAAAAGTTGACCTTATTACAAAATACTGCAAATTGAAAAAGATGGCTCGTACGCACTTTCCTGCACAACCGCACAATATTAATCTCTACTCTTCTTCCCTCTCTTTGTGAAAACTAAAGAGTACATCTGCAATCAAGACATTATTGGTAGACAGAAATCCTTCATATTTTACACTCATATACCATTTAATTTTCGTCGTCATGAATCTTAAGACTTCATTTTTTGCTCTGATCGCATGTGTTTTGCAGACGCGTGTGGCAAATGCATTTGTAGTGTCTCCTGTAAACAATCGTTATTCAGTATCTACCTATACAAAGGCTGTATCATTTCAGCCTGCATCATTGGTTACGTTGAAATCTACGGAAGAACCATCAGAAAAAGAAAAATCGAGCCAAAATGATTCAGACTTGTCTCGAGTTGCATATGTCGTAAATCTCTCTTACGATACCGCTGCATCCACTTTATACGATACATTTGGAGTGTATGGTACTGTTGAACAGGTGTTTATGCCACGTAATAGGGCAACCAATAAGGCAAAGGGAATTGCATTTGTTACAATGGCATCTGAAGAAGAACGTGATGCAGCTATTAAAGGTGTGAATCAATCTGACATTGATGGAAGGATGGTGTATGTGGATAAAGCCAAACCCAGGGGAGAGCAAGACAAAGTAGAGAAAACAAAACTTTACATTGGTAATATCTCATTCGATACTACAGTTGAAGATTTGGAAAAAGTCTTTGGTGAATTTGGTCCTGTAAGTAACATTTATGTGCCAACGAATAGGGAGACAGGTGAACCAAGAGGCTTTGCTTTCCTAGCCATGTCCAAAGAAAACGCTGCAAGTGCTATCGAGAAGTTGAATGGAATTGAATTCAATGGAAGAGAGATTGAAGTTTCTGAAAGTCTTCCTAGGGGTTCCAAAGTACCCAATAGAAGAAGTAAGTGACTTAATGTTGTTATGATTCATTTTTTTTCTCCTTTCATGTTTTTGAATACTAATGATGTCTAACATTCCAATCCTAAAAGACGAAGTCAAAATTTATATTGGAAATCTATCCTTTGGAACCAAAGAAGAAACCATCCGACAAATGTTTGAAGATTATGGTCCTCTAATTGACGTGTATGTCCCTGTAGATAACGATACTGGTCTTGGACGCGGATTTGCATTTGTCACTGTTGTACCTGAACAAGCGGAAAAGGCCATCGGTGACTTTGATGGATATGAGTTGGATGGAAGAATTTTGAGAGTAAATGAAGCTCAACCCAAGGGATACAGCTCTGCTAACGCATGGTAACCATAAGAAAAAATAATAAACTGCATGCTTAGAACGATTTTATACAGTATTATCGTCAACTCTAATATTATCCTCAGAAGTTCTACGATCCATGACCTCACTCATTACACCGCTTCTTAAACGTGGTCTCCTGAATTCTCTTCGCCCAGTGTGCACAAGTAACTCATCATTGTCACCTTCATCCTCAAACAAGGCAACTATTCGAGGTTCATCCTCACCGTTTTCATCGTGTCGTAACATCGACCTCGAACGAAGTCTGGTGCTATGAAATTCAGTACTAGATATAGAATCATCGTTACGTGCAATTGGTTGTACGGAGGACAAAAATGACTCTTCAACAGGATCATTTTGTCCTTGTACGCCAATAGATTCAATATCATTTGCTATGTGAACAGTGGTCGAATCTGCAACAGTATTTTCCTCGATTTTCTTATCCGTTTCACCGGAAAGTTGGTTAAGAACCTCATCATCATAACTTGAACTAACCTTCTTTATGATTATCTCCCCTCTTCTTCGCTTTTTCATTTCATGCTTACTATTCTTTTTTACTTTTGCAGCATGCTCTTTGGACTTGAAGACCTTTGTAGCTTTAACTATAGCGAGCATGCGTTTCATTTCCCTAATGCGAGGTTCATATGGAATTGCTAATCGAGGTGACTCATAAGGGAAGACTAAACCATGTCCGATGCAATACTGACCGGATTCACGGCACTGGGTCATCAAAAGTCGATGATGTTTGTAATATAAAACTCTAGGTCGGCGGCCACAGCACCAATCGCTCCATATATTGCAGCGAACATATTGGTCTTGTCTCAGTATGATACCGTATCTGCAGACAGGACACGTTCGTTTCCGATGAAGCCAATGCTTGATACACGAAGTGTGAAATGCATGATTGCAATACATTGTATTTTTAGCCCATGATACGCTTTCACCGATTTCAAAGGTTTCGAGACAAATGGCACAGCGCTGTGCATTGCAGTCTGAATCAATGTAATCCGGTTTAGTAGAAACGGCAGATCTATTGGATGTGGCATGCTGGTCACGGCTACGAATTGTTCTTTCACATACCACTGGGTTAAAATCAGAATGGTCTTGTACAGTCTTTAAGGGATACGAAACACCAGTATCAGAACACCGAAATAGTATTTTCTTTTACGATAAAAATACATGGTTTCGTCGTCTTCTTACCTTTGTCACAATACTTTTACGTATCATTCTTTTCCTAGCACCAAATCCAAGCTTAAGAACAACAACTTCACCGTCTTCGTTGCAGTCCACACAAAATATCGTGCATGAAACACAACCAAATACCACGAAAGGGGCGCATGTTAGTAGAACGATAATGAACCATGATACCGCATCCATATCCGATGGGTTGCCTGTCTCAACACCAGTAACATTGAAATTATCCATAATTTTTATAATATATATATATATCTAAATTAGTAATGGGCCTTTCTACAAACAAGGTATGCATCGACCACCGAACACTGTGAGTAGTGAGTAGTGAGTAAGTAGGTCGTAGGTCTTGTTTTCTGTTCTTTGACCTTCGACCCAGAAATGGGACTAAAGGCCTTTCTAGCCAAAAATGGGGGACAGAATGAGTTAGGAACTTACAATACTTGTATTATGAAAGTGCAGCAACCAGCAACCAACAACAACTGCGAGAATCGAGAACCAATCTTCACGTATCGAACAGAGTATCCACTTTACTTCATAATAATCACATAAATTACAATCCTTTTGTTATGATTGTTTTACCTATAGGAAAAGATGAGGAAGACGATACTCCTCAAGAGTGGTCTCTGCTTGAATTAAACGGAGAAATCCTTGGACCGAAAATTCTACCAGAAGATGACGAGGATATGATGGAACTGGGGAAAGTTGTGATGGATAAGCAAGGGGTACCAATCATGACGATTGGAACACATGAACTTAAGGGAAAAGTTGAGGATTTAAAACAACCGTTTGTGGTGATGAAACTACGGAAAAGAACGAACGAAGATAATAATGATGATAATGGGGGAATCAATAGTACCGTAGCTGACAAACGAAGGAAATTGGAGAGCTCTGGAAACATGAATATGGATGTAAAAGAAGGGTATACCATTGCTGGAATTGTCAAGAGTAAAATGTTATTTGATCGGTATCCAAAGTCTATAATGAGGTAATCGTGATCTTACCTCTTTTATATGCTACTAAATTCATTCTGGACTCCACTCCAATACGAGTTCCAAATGATGATGAAGAAATGAACCACTGCGATATTATTGTCAAATCATAAGTAATCGGGGGATAACAACACTCAAATGAATTCATTTCTTTTTTTTTATTCGCATCATTATAAAATTACAAAAGTTGTGTACCGTGATGACATGAAAACAAATTATTTTACAGTAACCACCACGCTCCATGAAATCATTCATTGACTAAAACAATTGAACCAAATAGATCCAGTCTAAAGAACTCTACTCTCTACTAGAGAGCGCTTCAAGGAAACTTAGAGCTACGTATAAAGTCCTCCAAGTTTTTATCCCTTGCCACCCGAACTTCTTCCGCCTTTGGACTGGACAGTGGCCTTCAAGAGAAGTAGCCACCTTTTGCCTTACTTGTACCAAGAGTTTTTTGTACCTGTTTCTGTAATGATGCAACTGCAGAAGGTTCGTGCTCCAAGATCAGATTATTCGCACCAACAGCTCCCAAAGTATCAAAGTATTGGGTCAACACGAGAATGTCCATCACATCCTTACTAGTAACTCCAGCAACTTCATTTTCAAACTCAGAAATAGAAGCTTGAAGACCTTGAACGATCGCCTTACGCTGCCTGGCAACTCCCAGACCAGAAAGATATCTTGCTTCAGCGTCAGCTTCTGCTGCCTTGACTTGCTGAACCTTATCAGCCTCAGCCTTGTGAGATGCAGCTTCCTTCAACCTCTTACTGGCATTAATCTCGTTCATGGATGCTTTCACACGGGCATCAGGGGATAGATCTGTCACTAGTGTATTCAAAATTTCATATCCGTAGTCTCTCATCACTTGATCCAGCTGACTGAGGGTGGCTTGTGCGATATCTTGTTTCGATGAAAAGGCCTCGTCGAGTTCCATACGAGGAACCGTAGAACGAACAACATCAAATACGTAGGACTGGATCTGACCGCGGGGATCAGAAAGTCTGTAGAATGCATCATAAGCAGCCTGTACAGTTATCAATTTTTAAAAAGGAAAAAATGGTAAGTTATGTACCGTATTATATATATATATAAAAGAATCTTTTTTTCATTCATAACAAATGTAGAAATAAACCTTACCGAACTTATAACTCTGTACTGAACAGCAACTTCTACTCTTACAAAGACATTATCTTTGGTTTTCGTTTCACAAGTTACATCAAGCTGTTGGATACGAAGAGAGAGCGTTCCGGCAACTTGCTGAATGGGCCATAAAATACAATGAAGACCGGGATCAATTAATCGTTTAAATTGACCGAGATCTTCAACGATTCCCACATCCTGAGTTCTTACACAAGTTAGACAGCAGAGACACATTTCTTTAACAGTAGTTTATGCTATGTACGTCGACGTTACAGTTGAGTTCTGACTGGTGACTTCTGATAGCTGTAGTAGACTACTTACAGTTCTTTCTATGTGTGTACGATGATGTTCGAGGAACGCGTTAGGGGCTGTACCTGCTGTGCCTGCTTTCGTTTTTTTAGCGAATGTGTGCCATGATAAACTAAAGGTTTTTCGCGTCTTTTTTATCCACCCAAAAAACTGAGAACGGAAGACGAGACAGAAGACATGGCCATGAAGTCTATTGTTTCGTACTTTACTTTAGTAGTTATTAAATTTAAGTAAATGCACGAACCAAATCTGTTTGCCGATCATTCAATATCACCAGATGAGGTGATAGTTTTGTCTCAGGAACTATGCAATCAGGCTGACTGTCTTCGTGAACGATTGACAACAAGTATGGACAATGACGATCTTTCATCCGCTGTTGATGTCGCGGAAAGGAGTGTCGGAAATGATTGTATTGCAGCTCTACTGGCCATGGTTCAATCTGTCCAAAGAGATGCAAGTAATGACTTTAAGCCCATGATCGAAAAAGATGATCGAATCTCTCTAGCTTTAAGTGAGATGGCAGATGTAGCATTATTGACATTAAGTAGTTTATATATCGTGGCGGAGGCTTTCATCATGTCACATGGATGGGTTCCTATCGATCTTAGCTCGAATGTTCAAGGAGGGATTGTTTATGAACATTCATCGTCCAAAGAAATATCAGAAGATCCTGAAGTGAAAGGAATGAGTTGGCAACTGAAATTGATGCTATCAATCCCTATCTTAATCGAACCAGGTTGCCTTGACGGACAAGTTGTTTGGGCTGCTAATGTAGTATATTATCAACATTCGGACATCGACGAACCTTATAATAAAAGGTTCTATTTGGAGGACGATTCATCAAATCGTAACTGTATTTCTGTAATTGATGTGATAAAGAGCGATGATGATGGTAATAGCTCTATGATGCGAGGTACATATCGTGGATGTTGGCGTGGTCTATACGCAGAAGCTGTCGGAGAAATGGACATGTCAAAATCACTTGGAGAACGCCTTGAATCATGGGTGGAAACTACCTTGGCTGGTCTATCCGTAAAAGGGCGTGTCCTTGTAATAGGTCTCGGGAATGGTCAACTTGTATCCTTTTTACAAAAGCACATTGAAGACATTCAACTTCATATCGTCGATACGTCAGTGACATTTGTTGATATTTCTTTCAAGTATTTTAATTTGAATTCCTCTCTACGTGATCGAATATCGATACTGGACCCCTTAGAATTTGTAAAGAATGAATGCACACATGACTGTACATACGATACTATCATAGTCAATCTTTGCAGCAGTGATGATGAATTTCCATCAATTTTGATTAATGAACAGTTCTTTGATGGTTTAATATCGATGTTATCACATCATCCTTTGGCAACTTTATTAGTTAATAGTGGTTTGAGTATGACATTAATTGCAGAGTTTGTTGGTAATTCATGCAAAAATATGTGTGGTCATAGACACGGATCCATGCTCATTCTTCGAGAATATTTGCTAAGAGATCATTCTGATTCAGAAAATGAAGGCATCATCATAGCAGCACGACGAACTGAATGGTCTTTGACCGTAGCAGATTGGAATCGAGAACATATAGGAGCACATGTTCAAACCAGTGGTGCCATGTCTATCGCCGACGCCCAAAAAACAAGTGTAATACGATTGGAAAAATTCCTGAGTGAATCAGATATTGAACTAATTCATTCAATTGCCAAACATGAACTTGAAAGAACTAAAGCACTATGCCTTACAAAAGGACTTTCAAATGGGAATGCATTGGCACGTCATAGTGAATCATGGCGAGTGTTATATCTACAGCATAATGATGTGTTCCGAAGAAAGTTGCCTGAACTTCGTCAACGGATTCTGGATAAGATTCGCGAAGTTGACAAGAACAATTGGTCTTTGTTTGATAATGTAGAGTATGTGAACATACGAGTCGTCGAGTATCACCAAATGGATGAATTTGGTGAGCTTGCTGATCCTAAACATTATGATTTGAATTCTCTTTTGACAATGGACATTATGTTATCCAATGAGTGTGATTTTGAAGGAGGTCAGTTCCAAACAGAAGAAGCTGACGGAACACTGAAACAGTATAAATTTGAGAAAGGTGATGCGCTGATATTTGTTTCACATAAACCTCATTGTGTCAGTCAGGTTCAAAGTGGTCGACGAAACGTTTTGGTACTTGAATTTTGGTACGGTCCTGAACGCCAATGCCCACATCGATGTGAAAAATTTGGAACAGAAATATGTACTTTAGATCCTTTCCAACACGTTTCAAGTTCAGACCAATCTATGTCCAAGCAAGATCAAAAACTCTCGTTGCCATTTCGGTTAGGTTCGGTATCCTCATGCAAGGAACACAGTTACGATATATTGGAATTGTTGTGGGAACCGAGTACTACATCCGAACCTACATCGAATGCACTTCCTGTTGTCTCTGAAGAGGCAGAGGCTAGCTTGGAGCAAGCATGGGATCTATTTGATTGATCCTACTCTACTTCGAAACATATTATCTAAATGCTAATGCTGGAATTACAAAATTATAAATGTAACTATTTGTACATGAGCAGTAGTGAGTTTAAGTGATTCTCTCTCTCTTCTGGACTAACTCGCTCGTATGTAAGAATGACTATTAAAATGTTCAACAACATGGTTCTTCCTTTTTTATGCATAAATGATTCGGTAAGACTGGAATGATCAGGTCCTTTAAGTATATGGTACACTTCCTTCATAAGTTATAAAGGGCTTCTTTGTTTCAAGATATGATATCTCTCATAGCTTCCGTAAGCCTTGGTAAGATATTTTTGTCGCTCAACATGGGCAAACACGCCATAGGCCCGTCCTTTCTATAAGTATCAAGAAACGTATCTAAGGCTTTGTCTCTTCCTCTCAGCGTCATAACTTCCATCCTCATGACCGTTTCAGGACTTAAAAGTCCATGGGCGGTTGGAAAAGCCGGAAGAGTATCAGAGTCACTTAAAACTGAGTTCGACAGAGGCATGCCGGACCTTGAGTTATGTTGTTTGGAAGGACCCCGGCTTGTTTTGGCCGAGTTAAAGAATACTTGAGACGCCATAGGGACTGCCTTGGAAGTTGGATGGTTCGATAAGGCGTAATTCAGAGCGGTAGGAACAGTTAATGGCCCTTCGGTTTTAAGATGATAGGTAATACGATGTTGAGGTATTGATCCCATAAAGGCCTCCGTGCTATCCACACTGCATGCATAAGCGATTGCTACTACAACTGCCGCTGCATGTCTAAACTGATTGGATTTCACACGATTATCTTTCTTTGTTGATGATTTTGACTGCATAATAGCAAGTAACAGAGAGTGGTATGCGGCGTCCTCTGATCTTGCGAGAATCCGCGACAAAGATTGTTCTTTCGAAGGTCTACGATGTAATTTTTATAAAAAAGAGTCTTTGCCAGTTCCGAATGCAAAGACCAAACTGAAACCAAAATCAGATTAAATTTCTTAGGATAAAGACTTCTTGTGGAACGGGGAGATAAGGCTATTACTCTGACTTGCGATACAAGTGCCAAAGGAGAGAGAGAGAAAAGTGATATTGATGTTGAGTCAGCGAAAGAAAACCAGAAGACAATTTTTGACACCCAGAGGATCCACTACTCGTACGTTTCCTTCTGGTTAGGGTTAGATCTTCAACTACGATTTTGAATGGTTGCCGCAAAGATCTGCTCTTTTAGGTTCTGAGCCTCAATTCAGACACCTTTTTCAGTCCGACTACGAACTACGATTACACCATCATTGATGAAAGAATAGACCGTTTTTCACCTGAAGTGGAGCATCTCTTGTCTTATTGGTGTTACATAATGTTATGATCATGATCAATATCAAATATTATGCACATGCTAATGATTACCTATTATTTCATTATCGACTTCATTGTAAGTGTCATTCAGTGAAGCCACAAGTTATTCCAATGATTTACTGGATAATCTTATCGATCTTGTTTTGACGTGATGATTTGGAACAATTCTTAATCTTTGATGAAATTTATAGCCAGCAACAGAGACATGCGTCTCATCTTCTTCATCTTCCTTGAGCATGACTTCGCAACGACCCTCAAGCTGCAATTTTCCAGAACCGTCATGACCCAGTATCACCATTTCACAATTTTTGGGATTTGCTAATAAATTAAATTGATCGATGGAGTATCGGAAGTAACGAGAAAGGATGACTCGGATAGAGATACCGTGTGTGACAAGAACATAATTTTGACATCGTTTGGTATCAAAGCTCCTCCATAAAGAATCTAGAAACGTACTGACCCTGTCGTATACGTCCGATGCCGATTCACCATTGGGAAATCTATAATAGAATATACCAAATTTATATCGCTCTTTTTTGGCCACTTCTATATCTTCTGGTTTTTGATAATTCCCCCAATCTTGCTCACGAATCCTAGGATCCTCATGCCAAGTGACCCCCAAACTAAAGATTCACGAAATGATGCAACAAATACACACATCCAAATGAGAGAGGGATCCAATAGTACCAGGTCCAACATTTACAAAATGAATACTACTGAAGTAACTAAGTACGTACCTTGCCAACCTATCATACCATTGAATTTTACGCTTCTCTAGATCAGCAATATGACCAAACTCGACATCTGGATCACACCAAGCACTGGCTAATCCATGAAATGTTTCAATGGTTCTCACATAAGGACTTACAATGAAATGTACGCTTTGGCACTTTCCGTCGTTTCGATTGTAAAATACTTCGTTTTTCAATGCTTCCCCTGCAGTTCTGGCTTGTTCCCACCCCAGTTTCGTCAAACATACATCACTATCAGCTTTATTGGAATATATAATTTCATTCACATTTCCCTCTGATTCTCCGTGTCGCACCATGACTAAACGATTGGGCATAATCCTTTTCCTCCATTGTAACTTAGCATTGTTAAACCCAGATCTAGGAGTAGTATGCGAACTATCAGAGAATTCAAAACTTTGACTTTCTTCCAAATTAGGAAGAATGTTTGTAACTTCAGTCATCTCACTATCATTATAATCATCAAGAGAACTTAAACTTGTACCTCGATTAAGTTTAGGTTCATGCCGACTGAATTCTTCCACGTGATCATTCTTATTTCTGTTTCGTTCGTATAGCATATCCTCCAAACAATCATATCCTTTTCGTACCCCATTCGATGATGGTTTTGGAACTCTCACACTATCCTTAAAGTTTTCATTTGAGTAATCATGAAAGGATTCTTGATTAGTTTCAAAATGTTTGTGATATGTCAAATGTCTCTGTCGTCCTCTGTTTCTATCTGTATGATCAAAAGATAATCGATTTCTGGATCTTTCCCATCTATAAATATTAATTTGTTCCGCATCTGTAATCATATTACGAGTATTATCAGCACTTTTACGATTATTGGGTGGGAATGTGCTCTTTGTATCATATTTACGGTTGGGTATTGTGAAGTGTAATTTTATTGCCGCTATTCCGAGAAATAAGACATAGGTCAGAATGGTAGGTACAGGATGCTGCTGATCAACGTGACTCATGACTTTGATCTGAATCTAATTTCAAATTCTATCCGGACTTGATGAGTGAGTTGAAGTACTTAGTGTAAATGAGTCTCTGTAATTACTGTAGTAGGTTATCTTTTATCTCTCTCTCTATGTTATCCGTGCACGTAAGGGCAAAGGCCTCTCGAGTCCGGAGTTCGTAGTAGTTCGTGCTTCGTGCTCGAACTCTGAAGTCACAAATCACATCTCTTTTTGACTCTGATTCTGGATTCTGGATTTTTTATTCCACTTAAGGATCAGAAGGAGAGGTACATGACTGAACAAAGATTTCGTAACAAAAGCTTCTTCGTCTTCTTTTTGTTTGCAGTCACGTGTATTGGTTCCTATGCTCTCAGTACCAGAAGCACTACGAGTACTACTACTACTAGTCATAATACTAGAACAACAAGAAGAATCACTGTAATTGACAGTCAACATTCTCATCAAACGAAGAAGAATCATCATAATTATATAGTTCCAATACATATGACTCTTCCAAAAGAAGAATTTACAATAGAAGACACTTTCCAAAGCAATATCACTGCAATGAATATCTCTACATTACAAACCTTGAAGAACTCTTCACAGACGGCTAATGTTTTAAAGAAAACAATTCCGTGTTTGACATCGAAATCACATAAGGGATCATCTGGAAGAATATCAGTACTTGGTGGGTCTGAAAAATACACTGGTGCTCCTTTCTATGCATCCATGTCGGCACTTAGGACTGGAGCTGATCTTGCCACTGTATACTGTGCTTTGGAAGCAAGTTTGCCTATCAAAACGTATAGTCCTGAACTCATGGTGGAAAGTGTTTATGAAGCGAACGTTATGAATCAATACGCATCTCAAGAAGGGAAGACTGTTCAAAACCATGTGCATGTACAAGAAATGATAGAAAAGGTTCTATCTAGCATAGATAGAACACATGCTTTGATCATTGGACCTGGATTAGGAAGAGACGCAAATGTGATGATGGCAACAGCCGAAATTATCAAAGAAGCGAAACGAAAGGGGATTAGTATGGTACTTGATGCAGATGCCTTATTTCTTATTTCACTGCAAGAGTATCGGGATGTCATTGCTGAGCTTGTATCGCCATCACCTTCTGGATCTGTTGTTGTTTTGACTCCTAATGTTGTAGAATATAATAGACTCGTGGAAAATATTGCAGGCGGGTCTATGGATTCATTGAAACAAGCATTA
>Ga0213868_10005216_pt1 | contig 11727 bp, 12 predicted proteins | sample PICome_9_FD_160087 | JGI IMG/M metagenome (GOLD analysis project Ga0213868, IMG submission 160087) | Coastal seawater microbial communities near Pivers Island, North Carolina, United States - PICO127 | ecosystem: Environmental > Aquatic > Marine > Coastal | place: USA: North Carolina...
CGGCCCAAAGAATAAGCGCTGCAATACCGACTCGCAGGGTGACAATAGTCAGTGGTGGCAACTCAGAGACGGCGACGCCAACAAAAAAGAATGAACCACCCCAGAGTATGGAAAGCGATAGCAGCATTCCCCAGTCTTTAAGCGTCATAACGCTGTTGATAGCAGTTGTCACCTAGTTGGTTCTCGAGGCTAATACTTTTAAGCCCAACAAAAGCATGGCGCCACCGGCGATACGGTCAATAATATATCCAACACTTTGAAGCTTTGCGGAGACCTTGGGTGTGGAGAGTAGTTCAGTGACAAGAGTGAACCAGGCCAGTTGAATAACCATCATCCAGATACCGTAGATTGCCAGGTGTGTGGCTGAGGTATCTGCCGAGATCACGATAGTAAACAACGAGACAAAGTAGATGGGTGCTTTGGGGTTTAATGCATTGCATAGGAACCCGAGCCCAATCATCTTGGTTGCCGACCGCTGATTGATTGCCGACCACTGAGCCGCAGTTTCCTGACTTGCAACGACTGGCTGTGCGTTGGATCTGGCTCTAAGGCCTTTAATGCCCAGAAAGATCAGGTAGCTTCCACCCAGTAATTTAATCGCCCAAAGTGCTGTAGTGGAGTTGGCAATAACCGCGGCAAGTCCAAAGGCGGAGTAGAGAATATGTATAGACAGGCCGAGGGCTATACCAATACTGCAGAGTAACCCGGCTTTTTTACCACTGGATATTGTCTGTTGCGATACCAGCACAAAGTCCGGCCCCGGTGATGCGGCGGCCAGAAGGTGTACCGATGTGATAATCAATAATCCTTGCGCTAGATCCATAGGGTGCCTTTTTTATTATTTTTACTTAGAACTATCAACTGTTTCTATTTTAAAGTCGACATAAATCTCTGCCTCATACTCTATCTCATCAAATGAGGGCGTCGGTTTTTGTGCAGGCCGACTCATTGCCATTTCTTGGAGTTTACCCGCACTGCGTCTACTTGCGGTAACCACAATTTCTTCCAACATATTGGCACCCTGCGTTCCCCTAAAACGGATCTGACTATTCCTAAAACCCACCGGGGTAAGAGTGATCCCAAGGCTGGATTCATAATAGGCTTTTTGCTTTATGGCTTTCTCTAACGCTAGCTTTTTAACCTTGTTTTTATATTCATCGGCTTTGCTGTGCTCAAAGGCTGTATCGGAAAGCTCTATCTCTGCTTTGCTGTCGGCGACGGTGGCGATGGTTTTAAGCTGTGATTCATCACTAATGGTTATCGCCATCCGGTTAACTACTTTATAGCTATCGGGCTTTTTGCCAAACCAACCATACTGGGGCGAGGTGGAAAACTTCGAGCTTTTTATACTGTCACTGTCTATTCCCTGAGAGGTCAGTTGTTCTGTGATATGTTCCCGCAGGCTGCTATTAACAGCTATAGAGTTGGAGAGCTGTTTATCTTCGGTGGTAATCACTAGGCTGATAATGGCTCTATCTGAATAGGCTTTTTCCTGAGCCTGTCCATGCAGACTGATAATTCTCTCACTGGGATGCAGAAATTGGCGCAGTTCTTCCGGGCTGCCTTTGAGCTCGGGGGTGGCCAGGGTCAAAGATGAGGAACACAGAAGTAGAAGGATAATTAGGTTTTTCATAATATTCTCGCGGCTTTGAAATGAGAGTTTTAACACTTACAGCTGAGTACTAAAAATAGACCCTCTGTGCCTGGGTTGCGCGGAAAAGTAGTGGCTAATTTATGGTCTATTAGTCAATTGGGGTATTAGTGCCTACAATATTGACATTCAGTTGAGGTATAACATCAGGCGAGGGAATATGGTTGAAGTTACAGCGAGAGAAAAACTCTATCGAGTGATTTTTGGCACAGACACAGTGGCGGGTCAGCGTTTCGATATTGCTCTGATCTACCTGATTGTCTTGAGTGTGCTGGCGATTGTTTTTGACTCTATAGAATCTGTGCACAATCAGTTTGGGCACTGGCTATTTCGTCTGGAGTGGGTTTTTACCCTGATGTTCACGGTGGAATACCTGCTGCGAATCTACTCTTCCCCCAAGCGACTGAGCTATATCTTTAGTTTTTATGGCCTAGTGGATCTGCTGGCTATACTGCCAACCTACCTGGCGATATTCCTGCCCGGTGCCAGCTATTGGTTAGTGCTGCGTCTGTTGCGGGTTCTTCGCGTATTCCGTGTGCTAAAACTGGTGCGCTATCTCTCCGAGGCGAATATTTTACTACGCTCTATGTACGCCTCGCGGCGCAAGATATTGGTCTTTTTTACCGCGGTATTTATTCTCAGCGTGCTGTATGGCAGCCTGATGTTTTTTGTCGAGGGGCCGGATAATGGTTTTACCAGTATCCCGCGCAGCATCTACTGGACCATTGTGACTATCACTACAGTTGGCTATGGGGATATTACACCGCAGACAGCGATAGGGCAGGTAATTGCGACCCTGGCGATGTTGACCGGTTATTCAATTATCGCTATTCCCACGGGTATTTTTACCGCTGAAATCGCCCGTGAGATCAATGCCGAGAGCAGTCATAAGCGCTGCAATGTCTGCGATCGCACCGGTCATCATCCGGATGCGGAGTACTGTTATCACTGCGGTGTGCTACTTCCAGAAGCGGATATTTAATTGGCCTGTTAGTTGGCCTATTAATTAGCCTGCCTAGACTCAGAGGTTATTCTGTAGCTCAACGCCTCTTGATAGTCTTCGGTGGCGACTGTCTCTCGACTCTCCAGATCGGCAATACTCCGAGCTACTCGCAACACCCTATAAAAGCCTCTGGTGGAGAGGGCAAAACGATTGATGGCGCTGTCCATCAATGTCTGCTGTTCGCCATTCAGCGGGCAGATCGTTTTCAGTTCCAGGCTGCTCAACTGATTGTTAATTTTTCCCTGTCTATTTATTTGCCGCTCACGGGCGGCACTGATGCGCTGCTGTATCTGCTGATTGGATTCTGCTTTAACCCGCGCTCGCTGATTCAACAGTTCGCGGTTTTCAATTTTGCTGACCTGAACCTGCAGGTCTATGCGATCCAAGAGGGGGCCGGATATTTTGCTGCGATAGCGATTGATCTGGTCGGGGGTGCAGTTGCAGCGCTGGCTGCCAAGGAACCCGCAGGGGCAGGGGTTCATAGCGGCAATTAATTGAAAGTTGGCGGGATAGCGAGACTGGGCGGCAACCCGCGAGATCATTATCTCGCCAGACTCCATAGGTTCTCTTAGCACCTCCAATACTCTGCGTGAAAATTCCGGCAGTTCATCGAGAAACAGCACGCCTTGATGGGCCAGGGATATTTCTCCGGGGCTGGGTTTGCTGCCGCCTCCCACCAGTGCTGCAGCTGAGGCTGTATGGTGGGGCGCACGAAATGGACGCGACCAGATATGTGGCCTCAAGCCCTTGCCGGCGACTGAATAGATGGCGGCAACTTCAAGAGCCTGCTCATTGGTAAGCGTTGGAAGAATGCCGGGCAGACGGCTGGCGAGCATGGTTTTGCCGGTTCCGGGCGGGCCATAAAAGAGCAGGTTATGCCCGCCAGTAGCGGCAATTTCCAATGCCCGTTTGGCATGGCACTGGCCGATGACTTCATTGAGTTCATTGTCGAGCTCTTTACCTGGCTGACTACCTGCCGATTGGGTTGTCGATTGATTGGCCCAGGGTTTAAGCGATTGCCGCTGATGAAAGTGGGCGGAGATTTCTAGTAGATGCCTGGCAGGCAGGATTGACAGATTGCTGACCAGTGCTGCTTCAGGGGCATTATTGTTGGCAATGATCAGTTGTTTGTTGTGGTCGGCACAGGCCAACGCTGCTGGCAATATTGCATCTACAGGGCGAATGTCTCCGGAGAGTGCCAGCTCACCGATAAATTCATAGTTCTGGAGTTGATCGCGGGGCAGCTGATCGGAGGCGGCGAGAATGGCGATGGCTATAGCTATATCAAAGCGGCTGCCCTCTTTGGGCAAATCGGCGGGAGCCAGGTTGACCGTGATACGCCTGGCGGGAAATTCAAAGTGGGAGTTGATAATTGCACTGCGCACACGATCTTTACTTTCTTTAACTGCGGTTTCCGGCAGGCCAACCATATGAATGCCTGGCAGGCCGTTGGAGAGATGGACTTCAATGGATACCAGAGGTGCGTTGATCCCCAGTTTGGCCCGAGTGTAGACCAAGGCTAATGACATGACATACCTCCCTGTATGTTTTGATGGTGCTGGCAGTGTCCGTTGCTGCCCGCTATGGCTTACTGTTTTGTCAGTTGCTGGATGGTTTCTTCAAGCTCTGCGATTTGCACCTCTAGGGCATCGAGCTTTTCGCGAGAGCGGGCCAGCACTGCCTGCTGGGTATCAAACTCTTCTCTGGTTACCAGATTCATTTTTTGCAGTGCGCTGCTCAGTGCTGAGCGAACCTGCATCTGCACTTCATCACCCAGGGCCTGTGCTCCTGGAATAAATGCTTGGTTAAACTGCTTTATAAATTGGTTGATCATATTGTCCTGGTTCAAGTGTCTGTTTCCTCTCTGTCCCTTCTTTGATGGCAGGCAGTTTAACAAATTGCATCTCATTGCCCCATAGTTTCCCTGGTTATGTGATCTGTATTTATATCCTGTCCATCTTGGTGCATTTTTTGGTGCGGCGAACAGGGGTTGCGCACTGTTTTGGTTCCAAAGACACTTTTTACAGTAAAAATTCCTTTAATTTGCCGGCAAATAAAAGTTGGCACGGTATATGCAAAGTCATGATCGTTACACAAGAAAAACAAAATCACATTTTTTAATTTAATGTATCTTGGGAGATCATTATGAAATTTGCTAAATCTGCTTTATTTGCTGCAACTATGCTTACAGCTGTATCCGCATCTGCTGTTGAATTTTCTGGCAACGTGGCTATCGGTTCTGACTACTACTTCCGTGGTGTTGACCAGTCTGGTGGTTCAGCTGTATCTGGTGGCTTTGATGCTAGCTTTGAAAACGGTGTCTATGTAGGTACTTGGGCTTCAAGTGTTGGTTTCGGTGCTGATGATGCTGGTAATGTTGGTGGTTTAGAGCTGGACTACTATGTTGGTTACGGCGGTTCTATCTCTGAGTCTGTTAGCTATGATCTGGGTTACGTCTACTACGGCTACCCACAAAACGCTAGCGCAGAAGAGTTTGAAGAGTTCTACGGCAGCGTTTCTTTCAGTGATATTACTGTTGGATTTGCTACTTCAAGCGACTGGTACAACTCAACTGGAAGCTACACATACTTCTATGCTGACTACGGTATGGCGCTGACTGAAGATTACAGCCTGGGTTTCCACTACGGCACATCTTCAGCTGACGACGCAGCTAATGAATATGCTGATTACTCGATTTCTCTGAGTACTGAGGCAGTTGGTCTTGGTTTTGATCTTAGTCTGATCTCAACCGATAACGACGATTATGCAGATAATGAACTTGTATTGACCATTTCAAAATCTTTGTAATTTCGCATTAAAAAGTTATAGATCTACAAAACGGGTGGCCTCGGCCACCCAACCCCTTTAGGAGAATGAATATGAAACTGATAACAGCAATTGTTAAGCCATTCAAACTTGATGAAGTTAGAGAGGCTTTAGGAGATCTCGGCGTAGCCGGTGTGACAGTAACAGAGGTTAAAGGATTTGGCCGTCAAAAAGGGCACACAGAGTTATACCGTGGTGCTGAATATGTGGTTGATTTTCTTCCTAAAGTTAAGTTGGAAATCGCCCTTGCAGACGAGATGGTAGATAGCGCTGTAGAAGCAATTACCAATGCTGCACAAACTGGGAAAATCGGCGACGGCAAGATTTTTATTTCAACACTTGAAGACGTTATTCGTATTCGCACCGGTGAGACCGGCGCTGAAGCAGTATAACAGGAGAATTAACAATGAATTCCGATATAATTGAAGTCAAATACGCACTGGACACATTCTATTTCTTGATGTCTGGTGTGCTGGTAATGTGGATGGCCGCTGGTTTCTCCATGCTTGAAGCTGGTCTTGTTCGCTCTAAGAACACCACAGAAATCCTTACTAAAAACGTTTCCCTGTTTGCGATCTCTTGCTGCATGTACATGGTAATGGGCTACGCCATTATGTATGGCGGCAGCGAAGGCGGCATCCTGCCTGATCAGTGGTTTGGCAATATCATTGGCAATGCTACTACTGAAGAAGTTCTCGCTAGCGGTGGTGATACTTACTACTCAGGTGCTTCTGATTTCTTCTTCCAGGTTGTATTTGTTGCAACTGCAATGTCTATCGTTTCCGGTGCTGTTGCGGAGCGTATGAAGCTTTGGTCTTTCCTCGCATTCGCCGTTGTAATGACTGGCTTTATCTACCCAATGCAGGGTATGTGGAAGTGGGGCGGTGGTTTCCTTGACGCAGCTGGTTTCCAAGATTTCGCAGGTTCTGGTGTTGTTCACCTCTGTGGTGCTACTGCTGCACTGGCTGGTGTACTGCTGCTTGGCGCTCGTAAAGGCAAGTACGGTCCTGACGGTAAAGTTAATGCGATCCCAGGTGCCAATATGCCCCTCGCGGCAATCGGTATGTTTATCCTGTGGATGGGTTGGTTCGGATTCAACGGCGGTTCTGAGTTGATGGTTTCTAACATCGCTGAAGCAAACGCTGTATCTGATGTATTTGTTAACACCAACGCTGCTGCTTGTGGTGGCCTGATCGCTGCTCTGGTTCTGGCTCAACTGCTGTTCGGCAAGGCCGATCTGACTATGGCGGTTAACGGTGCTCTGGCAGGTCTGGTTGCTATTACTGCAGAGCCTCTAAACTGGACTGGCGGCGCAGCAACTCTGGTTGGTGCTATCGGTGGTGTGATTGTTGTTCTCTCTGTCACTCTGATGGACAAGATCAAGATTGATGATCCTGTCGGCGCAATCTCCGTTCACGGTGTTGTAGGTATCTGGGGTCTGCTCGCAGTATGTTTCTCGGGCAACGACAGTGCCACACTGGCTGGTCAGTTGACTGGTATCGCGGTGATCTTTGCTTGGACTTTTGTAACCAGCTTTATCGCTTGGTACATCCTCAAGATGGTTATGGGTATTCGTGTTAGCGAAGAAGCTGAATTCGAAGGCGTTGACGTCTCTGAATGTGGTATCGAAGCTTACCCTGAGTTTACCAACAACTAGTAATAGCCTTTCGTAACACTCTTCCGGGGTCTCCTTTTATGGGGACCCCGGTTTTTTTTGCCTGTAATTTATTCGTTTTTAAAGCCAGGATTACTTGCCGGAAAAGGCTTAAAGGTCAATACTCTTATACAGAGATGCAATTTATGTACGAAACAGGTATCTTTGCAGAAACAATTCTAATAAAAGGAGATTGGTAATAATGAAATTAATTACAGCGATTATTAAGCCATTTAAACTCGACGATGTCCGAGAGGCACTTGCAGATGTCGGTGTTCAGGGGATCACAGTGACAGAGGTTAAGGGCTTTGGTCGACAGAAGGGGCATACAGAGTTATATCGCGGTGCAGAATATGTTGTCGATTTCCTACCGAAGATAAAACTGGAAATTGCTATTGGTCAGGAAATGGTTGATAGCGTTGTTGAAGCCATTGCCAAAGCAGCGGCTACCGGCAAGATTGGTGATGGCAAAATCTTTATTTCTTCACTGGATGAAGTTATCCGTATTCGCACTGGCGAAACCGGCGAACAGGCTGTTTAGTAGCATTTACTAAATAGTACTTAATCTAGCTAAGGGCAATGGAGCGCCCTTTATTAACTAAATTTTCAGCATTGAGTTATAAATTGTTGGGAACCCCTGCCAATATATAGGCTCAAACAAACCACACAGCATATTCACCCGACTCAGACACTCATTAGGATGGAATCTTGGCTTATTCAATCGTTCGATCACTCTTTTTGTTAGCAATCAGTTGTGCCGCTCTGGCAGAGACTCCAGTCTCAGCCGCTGAAAAAGAAGCTGTAGAAAATGCCTCTACTATTATTGAACGAAAGCTTTCAGCGGTAAGACCGGATCTCGGCTTTAAGGTGTTGGGTGAATCTCCAATATCAGGTATCTATGAGGTACAGGTCGACGGTGGCCCCCTGCTATTTGTCACCAGTGATGGCAGCCATTTTGTTGATGGCAATCTCTACCAGATTACCCCAACTCAGTTTATTGATCTTAAAGAAGCGCGTTTAATTGAGATGCGCCGCCAGATATTTTCTCAGCTCAGCACCGACGAGATGATTGTGTTTAAGCCTGCAGGTAAGACTAAAGCGATCATGAATGTGTTTACTGATATTGATTGCGGCTACTGCCGAAAACTACACGAAGAAGTGCCAATGTTAAATGCCATGGGTGTCGAGGTGCGCTATCTGGCCTATCCCCGCGCCGGGTTGGAGTCTGAATCCTATTTAAAAATTGCTACTGCCTGGTGTGCTGATGACCCCAATCAATCACTGACCAATTTTAAGAATGGCCGGGAAAGCAGTATCTCAATCTGTGACGATAATCCTGTTGCAGATCACTTTAAACTGGGTGGATCTATAGGTGTAACCGGAACCCCGGCCACCGTTTTGATGGATGGAACCCTGCTTCCCGGTTACCGAACCGCCGCAGATTTTGCCCAGCTCCTTGGGTTAGACGTTCAATCTAACTGATTTAGGCGCCTTCTAAGGTTATAATATCGCAGCATTAATGCTTATTGCCGCTCCTTTCATTGACAGGGGAGGATCAGGCATTTAATGTTGCCCGCTATTTTATTCACAGACAATTAAGTCGGAGAAAGACCTTGAGATTGGTACAAGTTGGCATTTGCGGATTGGGCACAGTTGGCTCTGGAACTATCAATCTTTTGCAGCGAAACCTGGCGTTAATTAATCCGCGTTCAAACTGCGAAATTGTTATTTCACAGGTTGGCGCCCGTCGAGATAACCCCAATTGCGACACATCATCCCTGAATGTTTCACGGGATATTTTTGATGTGGCAAAAAATCCCGATATAGATATTGTTGTCGAACTGATTGGCGGCACTACGGTTGCCCGCGACCTGGTGATGACCGCACTGGAAAATGGCAAGCATGTTGTCACTGCCAACAAGGCGCTGATCGCCGAGCACGGTATGGAGATCTTTGCCTATGCCGAGTCGCGCAATCTGATCGTTGCCTATGAAGCGGCTGTGGCTGGCGGTATTCCTATTATTAAAGGCCTGCGTGAAGGTCTGTCCGGCAACCAGGTTAACTGGATTGCTGGCATTATCAATGGCACCACCAATTTTATTCTTTCAGAGATGGACAGCAAAGGTCGTGAATTTTCCGATGTGCTGATTGAAGCTCAGGAGAAAGGCTACGCAGAAGCAGACCCAACCTTCGATGTTGAGGGAATCGATGCGGCCCACAAATTAGTTATTCTTGCGTCACTGGCTTTTGCCATGCCGCTGGATACCAAGCAGATATTTACCGATGGCATTACCCAGCTGCAGCCCCAGGATGTCTCCTATGCTCGCGAGCTGGGTTATGCGGTCAAGCATCTGGGTATTGCTCGCCAAACGGAGCAGGGCGTGGAAATTCGCGTTCACCCGACGCTGGTTCCTAAAAACTGCCTGATCGCCGGTGTTGATGATGTATTAAACGCGGTAATGGTTAATGCTGATGCCGTGGGAACCACATTGTTCTATGGCCCTGGCGCAGGTGCAGAGCCCACCGCATCCTCGGTGGTTGCAGATATTATCGATGTGGCCCGCACCATGGATAGCAGCCCGGACAGCTGGGTTCCGGCTCTGGGTGTTAAGACCGATGCCGTTAAGCCACGCCATATTCTCGATATTCAAGATATCGAAACCAGTTTTTATATGCGTTTTTCTGCCTTGGATAAGCCCGGTGTGCTATCCACTATTACCAAGATAATGGCCGATGCCGGTATCAGCATTGAGGCGATTATCCAGAAAGAGCAGCCGGCGACTGAAGAGTACGTCGATGTGATTATCCTGACCAATGTTACCTATGAGAAATCACTGGATGCAGCGGTTGAAAATATTGAGCAACTTGAAACAGTGCGTGGCAGCGTCAGCTTTATCCGCGTCGAACATTTGGATCAGTAAATGAAATATATCAGCACCAGAGGCGGCGGCGAGCCACAAAATTTCGAAGATGTTGTACTGACGGGTTTAGCACCAGACGGCGGACTCTATGTGCCCGAGGAATTGCCAGTATTCAGCACTGAAGAGATTGCTTCATGGGCCGGGCTTTCCTACCAGGATCTCGCTCTAAAAATTATCTCCCCCTTTGTGGATGGTGCCATCCCCCAGGCTGATCTAAAGCAGTTAATCGACAAGTCCTATTCGACTTTCCGTCACGGTGGAATTGCCCCGCTGATCCAGACCGGCCACAACGAGTGGATTATGGAGCTGTTTCACGGCCCAACACTGGCGTTTAAAGATTTTGCCCTGCAGTTCCTGGGTAACCTGCTCGACTATATTTTGGAGAAGCGCAACCAGAAAGTGGTAATTATGGGCGCGACCTCAGGCGATACTGGGTCAGCTGCTATTGAAGGCTGTCGTCGCTGCGAGAATATCGATATCTTTATTCTCCATCCCCACAACCGTGTCTCCGAAGTTCAGCGTCGTCAGATGACTACAGTGGCCGGCGATAATATTCACAATATCGCTATGCACGGTAACTTTGATGACTGCCAGAATATGGTTAAGGCGAGCTTTGCCGACCAGTCATTCCTGCCGGAAGGTCGTCAGTTAGCCGCGGTTAACTCGATTAACTGGGCGCGAATTATGGCCCAGATCGTCTACTATTTTTGGGCATCCCTGTCATTGGGTGGCCCCCAGCGCAAAGTTTCTTTCTCTGTGCCAACCGGTAACTTTGGCGATATCTTTGCCGGCTACCTGGCCCACAAAATGGGTCTGCCTATCGAACAGCTGGTGATTGCCACCAACCAGAATGATATTCTGCACCGCTGCATTAGCGACAATGATCACAGCACGCGTCCCCTCGAACAGAGCCTGGCGCCGAGTATGGATATTATGATCTCCAGTAACTTTGAGCGTCTGCTGTTTGATCTCTATGATCGTGATGGCGCTGCTATTGCAGAGTTAATGAAAGATGCCAAAGCAGGGCATATGCAGTTAACTGATTCGGCGCTGGTTGAAGCGCGCAAGTTATTCTCCAGCTATCGCTGCGACAATGACGGCATGCTCGAAATGATTAGCTCGGTCTATAAAGATAGCGATTATTTGATGGACCCGCACACTGCGATTGGTCTCGATGCCGCGCGCCACTGTCGTGCTAATATTGAGACGCCGATGGTCACGCTGGCCACTGCACATCCGGCCAAGTTCCCGGATGCGGTCAGAGAAGCGGGTTACCCTACTGATCCTGAGTTGCCGACTCATATGGCAGATTTGTTTGAGCGTGAAGAGCGTTTTAGCGTATTGGATAATGATCAGGATGCCGTGCAGCAGTTTATTGCGGATCATATTACGGCCTAATTTTTTCATCCTGAACGCATGTGAAGAATCTCTTGGTGCTGGACGAGGTCCTTCGGCTTCGCTCAGGATGACGGATTACTAAACTAAACCGTTGTCATTTTGATCGAGCACTAAACCACTGTTCATTCCGACAGAGCCGCTCAAAATATCATCCCGACAGAGCCGCTCAAAATGTCATCCCGACAGAACGTAGTGACGAGGGATCTCCCGCCAGCCGCAGAGATCTCTCACAGTCGTTCGAGATGACAGCCCTCACCGTTAACCAAAATAAATA
>Ga0213868_10005217_pt1 | contig 11727 bp, 10 predicted proteins | sample PICome_9_FD_160087 | JGI IMG/M metagenome (GOLD analysis project Ga0213868, IMG submission 160087) | Coastal seawater microbial communities near Pivers Island, North Carolina, United States - PICO127 | ecosystem: Environmental > Aquatic > Marine > Coastal | place: USA: North Carolina...
TGGTTTTCGTTAGCATGACCTTCTTGCAGACGCGTCACATTTCGGGGCAGGATAGGGAGCCCCTCTTTAGAGCGGCTGCCATGCAGCCAGCGATTCCCCAAAACGAAAAATGGGACGCTTCGCTAAGTAAAGAGATCTTAGATCAAATTGAAAAGAACACCGTGCTTTTGGCCCCCATGAAGCCCGATTTGGTTTTCTGGCCGGAAGCGACCTTGCCGTATCCGATCAAAGGGGACACCACTATGCAGGCTTGGATCGAGCGATTAGCTACGGAGATTGATACCCCCATTTTAGCCGGAGCGTTGGTTGCAGAATCAGATGAAGTTTGGTTTAATGGAGTGTATTTGATTCGACCGAAATGGGGAATGTATCCAGAATACTACGCGAAAAGACACTTGGTTCCTTTTGGCGAGTACATCCCCTTGCGGAGCGTTTGGCCATGGATTGAAAAAATAGTGCCGATCGAGGGCGATCTGTATCCGGGAGAGGGAGTCTCCTTGTTGCCCTTGTCCATGTCGAGCCGAACCATTAATATTGGAACGCTCATTTGCTATGAAGACGTCTTTCCCAGTCTGGCCAGAAAGTCCACGCTTGAAGGTGCGGGCATGCTCTTCGTTGCCACAAACAGCGCCTGGTATGGTCAGAGCGCCGCTTCTTTCCAGCATATGGCCCACTCGGTCCTAAGAGCCGTCGAAAACCGTAGAGTTGTGTTTCGTGTAGGAAATGACGGATGGTCCGGGTGGATCGACGAATACGGTAACGTACGGGAGGAACTCCTCGACGAGGAGGGCAAAATTTGGTTTTCCGGTGGTACGACCTGGAAAGTCGATCGCGACAAGCGGTGGAAAGGGCGAGAGACCTTTTATACCCAGAAAGGAGATTGGTTTGTCGCGGTTTGCTGGGGCGCTTTACTGATCGCTGGACTGATCGCCCTTCGTGTTAAAGGTGCTCTGCATGACTCGCCTTAGGGTGATTCGGTTTGCTGGTATTTGCTTTTGTGAGCCGCGGCTACTTTGGTGTACTTGTGGGCCCAGTTCTTGATGCCTGACTGCTCCTCGGGGGTCAGTGTTCGGAAAACCTTTGCCGGAGACCCGAGGACGAGCGATCCAGAAGGAACTTTTGTTGAACCCGTTACAAGAGCGCCGGCTCCGATGATGCTATTCTTTCCGATCATGGAACCATCCATCACTGTGGCGCCCATCCCGACAAGGCATTCATCCTCAATCCTGCACGCGTGGATTATCGCCGCGTGTCCGATCGTTACGTCGTTGCCGATTTCCACGCCATAGTCATCCGCAAGGTGCACGATCGTACCGTCTTGTATATTTGTCCGATCCCCGACTCTGATTGAGTTAATGTCTCCTCTGAGTACGCAACCGGGCCATATGCTGGCCTGGTCACCGATGGTGACATCACCCATTACAGCAGCTTCCTTGGCAACGTAGGCGGTATCCGGAATAACAGGGTCTTGGGAAAGGTGTTTTTCTAGTCGTTCTTCGGTAGTCATGAGGTTGCTTCGTTGGGGAAAGGCTCGCCCTGAGGGAGAATCTCCCTAATATTTCTGTCGAAAATATTGTCTAAATCAACCTGTGAAACACCGGAGCTCTTAAGGGAATCAATATGGGTCTTAAAATCCGGTTTACCCTGCGTCTTCGGGAATGTCCGAAGGGGATAGTCGCTCCCAAACAGGATGCGATCGCACCCTATCGATTCGATTGCGGTTTGATAAATGTCGCGTGGGTACAGCAGTGGAACGGCTGCGGTATCGAGATATACGTTTTTGAGAGTCTTCAACTGGGGCAGCTCCATCATCCCAGCGAGATGGGCAAAGATGAAAGTGGTTTTCGGGTGGCTCTTTGCCAGCACTAAAAGGGAATCGATTGGCGTTTCTATTTTTCCAGGATAATCGTGGCCGGTTGGATCGGTAACGTGAAAATTGACGGGAACGTTGTAATCGCCAGCTAGGGCAATCGCTAGATCCAACGTTTCGTTCTCGTAGGTATAGTCTTGAGCAGGGGGATTGATCTCCCCGATTCCACGAAAACCGCATTCGAATGCCTGTTTTAAAGCGTCGATTGATGCGGCTCGCCCTTTAGCGTTGAAAGGGGCGAATGCCATTAGGCGATCCGGATGGCTAGCGATCCAATCCCTTTGCCAGGAGATGTTTTCGTAGCAAGTGTTGGCATTTTCCCAATACCAGCCGAGTATGATCGCCTGTTGGATCTCTGCGGCATCCATGTCCCTGAGTAGTTGATCAACCGAAGCCCATCCTTGCAGCTTTGGACCTGAGCTAGGGGAAACGCATTGGAGCCAATAGGGCTCTTTCCACTTCTCTGCCCAAAATCTCGTATTCTCGTACACGCTAGCTGGATACAAGTGAATATGCGCGTCGATCGTCATATCTCGAATTAATAAATGCCTTTCGACTCGTATATTCTTTGGAGGCTCTGGCGTACAAGTCCGCCCATAGTCTGCCCTTTAAGGAAGTCGTCGTCCTTGTAGTGATGGGCTAGCTCTTGACGTAGTTGGTGGACATTTTCAATAGGAGCGAGGGTGTCTTTTGACATTGATTCAAGGAGACCCTTTATGCGCAGCTTGCTTGTCTTCATTCTTCGAGCGATCAAATGCTGCTCCTCGCTCTGGTATTGATGAGCGGTATCCGCGTCGATGTGACTGACGCAGAACCCGACGAGCGGGTTGTTTTCTTTGAAAAATTGTGGCAAATAGAAATTTTTTCTTCCGTCATAGGATTGCTGGTCGAAGTCCATGGCACGGATACGGATTTGCGTTCCTTCGAAATCAGGAGTGATATCGACTATGAAGTTATAGGGACGCATGTCTCCGAGTAGGCGGACAAAGCATCGCTCGTTAAACTTTATCAGTTCCTTGGCAATTCGGATCGCTTTGAGCTGTTTGTTGTCGAGCCAGGAATCGATAAACATATCTCCTGGCAGGCCCACGATGTGCTCTTCGATGAGCGTGTCACGGTCCGTGATGAAGTGCATCCGATTCGGAGAAAGGAGGTGTTCGAGTTCGAGGCCGTAAATTCGAGAAGCATCCGCCTTCTTGACGTAGAAGTAGTCCTGGTTGTCGTTCCTTGAATTGACGATTCGAATTCGAAAGGGCTTGGAATTACCAAACTCGCAGTAGTCGATCCGGTCGACGTAGAGATGTTGAATGACAGAGAGATCACCACCGGCTTTGATAATCGCGTAAACGCGCTTGAGCCCGTCGGAAATCTTAGCGATCAGGACATGATCGTATATGACCGTTTTCCATAGAGTGTCTTGATCGTCATCGTCATAAAGGGAAGCAGCAGCCGAAAACTGCTCGAGTTCGTTGTAAGATACCGGAAGGCGGTTCTCCCGATTGAAATTTGTCAGGTAATAGCGAAGCGTGTCGCTGATCGGGAAGGCAGGCTTTCGAGGAGTTTCGGGACGTTGCTTTTGAATTGTTTCGCCGAGAGACTTAACGAGAAAGTTTGGATTTGTGTCTTGGTTGTCCACAGAGAAGCGAGTGGGGAAGATCTTAGCTTATTGTTCGGCAGCGACAAGGGCAATAAGTGCGTCTCCCGAATTGACGTTTTTATCGCTGAGCTCTCTCGTAGGCGAATAGGAATTGCTGGGCATAGCCGGCCAGCGGACCGAGATGCACTCTGCCAAAGTGCTCAAGCTGGTCCTTGCTCCAGCCCTCGAGTCTGTAGCGGTTTTTTAGGACCTTCAAAATCCACGTATCAACAGGAAAGGCTTGGTATTTCTGGGCTCCGAAAAGGAGGGTGCAGTCGGCGATCTTTGAACCTACACCGGGAAATTTGATGAGTTCCTCTTTCGCCTCTTCATAGGGAAGCCCTTCGATTTCTTCTAGTATCTTGTTCGATCCCGCAATGAGATCGGCGGTTTGCTTTATATTCTTTGCCCGAAAGCCTAGTCCGAGTGACCGAAGGACTGACTCGCTCGTTTTGGATAGTTGCTCCCAGGTTGGAAGGGCGTGCGGGCCTCCGGGAAAAATCTCGGACCCAATTTCACGTGCCATGTTCTCGCACATGATTTTAATTTGGGGAATCTGCTTGGTCGCCGAGCAAAGAAAGCAAAGCAAGGTTTCAGCAAAAGGCTGGTTCAAAAGGCGCAAGCCACGAAAAGCGTAGATAGCGTCAGCTAGGGCTGTGTCGCTTCGCCAAGGGAGTTGCTCTGTGAGGTCCGACCAATCGGTATCAATAAGCAAGTATTGGCGGAGAGATTCTGTTGCGTTCGCTTCTGATTCCTCTGGAAAACGGCACTCAATCGATTCTTCTGTATTCAGTCTCAACTGGGTGAAACTCTGAGACCAAATCCCTTGCCAGCATTGGTCTATTTCATTGTAAGACCACCGGAACGCTTGTCCGCCAATTAGGGTCTCTTGAAATGAAAGATCTGAAAACGGAGTTTTGAGTATGAGCGTTTGCCAGTGGGTCCAACGCATACGAGATTTCGATCCAAGGTTTTTGGGAGAGTTCTTACGACTAAGCGGAAATGCTCGACCACAAAAAGCTCTGGGAGCTTGAGAGAGTGGTTCCATTTGTATCGAGAATCTCGATTTTCCAAGCAGTGGGGGTGGTGTCGCTAGAGCCCCAAACACCGTCGGTGAGTCCCACGAGTGCCCGCTTTTTCTTGATTGGCTCAATGTCGATTGTCTTGGTCTCGATATCCTGGGAACCCGGTCGAACGAAATGGATCCGAATTGACGCAGCGTTCCTGGCTTTATCCTTCGTATCCAGTTTTAGGGCAACATAGTATCCATTGCGTTGCGACGGATCGGTACGGGCGATGGCATACCTTCCAGGGTTTTCCTTCCCGGTGAGGTGCTCAGAAATTCGCTTGAAGGAGTCTTCGTCGCGCCGATCGGAAAAAATGATCTCAGCGGCCTGGGATGAGGCTCCGATGACTGCAAAAGCTAGAAGTGAGAGAATGAGTTTCATATTCTTAGGTGAAGAGACTGAAAGGGATGTCGAGGGTTCCACAATTGGAAAGAAGGCGAAAAATTACCAGCCATAGTTGCGGCGGATGCGAACCGGCTCGTAGAGCTCATGGGGAATCTCCTGGAGGAACCGGCTCGGGGTGAGGAACATGGATGGTCCACCTTTGGTATTCATCTTAGGAAAAAGCAGGTAAAGTTCATCGCGAGCCCGGGTGACTGCGACGTAGAAGAGTCGCCTTTCCTCTTCGGTATCTCCCGCCTCAATGGATCTCCGAATGGGGAAAAGCCCATCGGCTGCTCCGATGACAAAGACGACGTCAAATTCGAGACCTTTGGCTTGATGAACGGTGGTGAGTCGGATCGACTGGTCGCTATCCTCGATATTGCGGTCCGCGACTTCGGAATTGAGCAGAGTGATTTGAGCGATGAGCTCCTGCATCTCTTCAAACCGGGCGGCGAATCCGATGAGCGATTTGAGGTCATCCAAGCGGTTGACGTAGTTGGCGTAGGCTCCCTGAAGGTAGAGGCTGTACCAACCTTCGAGACCAATCTCCACGACTTCTTCGGGAGAACCGGACTCGTTGGCCTTTTTCATGTCCTGAAGACTGATGGCTAGTGACTCCCAGTCTTGCCGCGCCGCGGCGGGAGCTTTTTTGGTGACTGAGGGATCGCTCATGGCGTCGATGAAGTCGAGTTTTTGTGACTTTGCCACCTCTGCGGCGAGAGCGTAGAGCTTCTGACCGTTTTTCTCACCAACTTTGGGAAGCAATACGGCGAGTCGCATAAAAGCGGATACGTCTCTCGGATTGTAGACTAGTCGTAAGTGAGCGACCATATCCTTTATGTGAGCCTGTTCAAAAAACCGGACGCCACTGGTGATTTGATAGGGGAGACCCGCCCTGGAGAGCTCCATCTGCAGGTCAAGAGACTGATAGTGGGCTCGATAGAGGACGGCGATCTCGCTAGCCTCTTTTCCCTCTTCGAGAAGTCCCTGAATACGCGTGATGACAAACTGGGCTTGTTCCTTGCCATCCATTGCCTGAACCACGTAAGGGACCTGGCTCGAGGGCTTGAAGGCCCGCAGTTCTTTGTCGAACCCTTGCGTGGATCTGTTCTGGATAACGGAATTCGCTAGGGTCAATATCTCTGGTGTACTGCGATAGTTTGTCTCGATTCGAAGAATACGAGTTTCCGGATGGCGATCCGGGAAAGTCATGATGTTTTCGTAGTTCGCGCCGCGCCAGGAATAGATGCACTGAGCATCGTCTCCCACTGCCATGATTTGGTGATTGGCACCCATCGTATCGACGATTTTGGCCTGAAGCGTATTAGTGTCCTGGTACTCATCGACCAGAGTGTGACGAAATCGTTGGTTGTAGTATTCTTTTACCTCAGGAGCGACCTCCATGAGTTTGAGCCAATTGGTCAGCAGGTCGTCATAGTCGACCACTTGCTGCTCCTGCTTTCGTTTGGCATAGACTTCGGAAAAGGACTCTATCTGATCCACCAACTCATTGTGTTGGGGAAAGTAGTTGATAATGGTTTCCTCGATGGTGCCTCGCGTATTTCGTGCCATGCTGATGATGGAGGAGAGTGGGCCCGGTTTGGGGCGAGTCTTGTCCTTGAAGAAACTCTTGTCGATGGCTTCGACCGCCCCTTTCAGAACGGATTCCGCTTCACCCGCATCGAGAATGGTGAAATTCTTGGCTAGACAAACGGATTCGCCATGTATGCGGAGCAACCGATGGCCAATGCTGTGGAAAGTCCCCCCCCAGAAGCGGCGCGGCTCAAAACCGGTCAGATCCTCGACCCGCTTGAGCATTTCCTTTGCGGCCTTGTTAGTGAACGTAAGAAGCAGAATGTCATTGGGGCTGACCCCCTGTGAGAGCAGATAGGCGACACGATAGGTTAGGGTACGGGTCTTGCCACTACCGGCACCTGCCAAAATGAGGAGGGGGCCGGGCTCTGCGGTTACGGCAGCGTACTGCTCATCATTGAGATCACCCCGAAAGTCTATCGAAGGAATGTCGATCGAGGGGGGAGTCGCTGGGAGATTGAAGTCCATTCGGGGGAAGTAAGAAGGAAAAAGGAAGATCGAAGAAGACTTTTCTCTTATACGCTCGAATTTATCTTTTCCCCGTTGGCCGGAATCCATCCATAGTGAGATAGACGTTCGAACAGGAAATCGGCTACAGCAGCACAAGCGCGTCGCGATGGATAACTTCGAACCGCTTCCGGTCAGGAAAAAGGGCTTCAATCTCTGTAAGCGCTTTTCCTGCGATTTGATGAATCTCGTGACTCGAATAGGAGCATTCCCCTCGGGCAATCGGTAACCCTTCCTGACTAACGACATCGATGACGTCACCCGCATGAAAGTTACCGTCGCATATTGTGATACCAGCAGCCAGTAAGCTGCGTTCCTCACGTATGAGAGCATTGCACGCTCCGGTATCGATCTGTATCGAGCCTAGGGGGCGTTGGAAATAAGCTAGCCACCGTTTTTTGGATACTAATGGGGCCTTGCTGGCCACAAAGCGAGTCCCAATACTTTCTCCGTCGATCAGTCTTAAGATTATATCCTCCGCCGATCCATCCGCGATGAAGGTCTCGCACCCGGCAGCGGTAGCGATCTTCGCGGCTTGGATTTTCGGGATCATCCCACCTACCGCGGTTGGGGAATTGGTTCCCTTGGCCATCGACTCTATTTTCGAATCTATATTCTTGACGACAGGAACAATCTCCCCCGTTCCGTCCATGTCGATCAGTCCAGGTGCGGTCGAAAGGATTATGAGTTGACTGGCTTCAGCTAAGGAAGCCACCATTGCTCCCAGTGTGTCGTTGTTGCCAAATCTAATTTCGAATGCGCTGACGGAATCGTTCTCGTTGATAATGGGCACCACGTTGTAGCTGAGAAGCTGGTCGATCGTAGCCTTGGCATTGACATAGCGATTCCGAATGCGGAGTCCTTCGTGAGTAAGCAGAATTTGGCCGACCAAAAGATCGTAGGGATCCAGACCGTTTTGCCAGCACTGGATCAGCCGGCTTTGGCCGATAGAAGCGCAGGCCTGCTGCTTGGGGAGGGTTGAGGGTCGACTTCTCAGTTTAAGATTGCCCATTCCCATGCCGATGGCTCCGGAGCTGACGACTAGGACTTCAATGTTCCGATTTCTCAGTTCCGCTATCTGGCTACAGATGGACTGGATGCGTACCGTATCAATCTCACCGATACCTTTGGTTAAAATACCGGTGCCAAGCTTTATGACGATACGTTGCATTTTAGATTGGTAGCAAGCAGCGGGTTAGTCCTTAGCTTTTTGCGAGCTATAGACGAATGGGCTTCAAGCGAATGAGCTTAGACCTTGGCGAAGCGGTGCTTAAACCGTCAAGAGGTCCTTCTCCTTGGCCGCGAGGAGATCGTTTATCTTTTTGATGCCGTTATCCGTTCCCACCTGGATTTCCTTTTCGCAACGCTTGAGATCGTCTTCGGAGATCTCTCCATCCTTTTGCAGCTTCTTAATGGCATCCATGGCGTCGTGACGCGCCTTTCTGACTCCCACGCGGGCGTCCTCGGCATGTTTGCTCACTAATTTAACGAGCTCTTGTCTCCGATCGCCGGTCAGCTCTGGGAGGGGAAGCCGGATTATGTCGCCCATAATTGCAGGGGTGATCCCAATATTTGAAGTTTGGATAGCCTTCTCGATGGCTTTCAACGTGCCCTTGTCCCAGGGAGTGATCGCGATCGTTCGATTGTCGGGGGTTGAAATGGCGGCCATGTCTCGAATCGGCATGGCACTGCCATAGGCTTCGACCATGATTCCCTCGACCATGTGAGGATTGGCTTTGCCGGTGTTTACGGCTGAGAACTCATGTGCGGCGTGTTCGGTCGCTTTTTCGACACCTTCCTCGAAATTCAAAAAGATTTCATCTTCGTCCATAGCGTATTCGTTTTCAGGTTTAGTTAGAGGTTTTATACTTCGTTTAAAATCAAAAATTTAATCATCGGAGCAGACGAGCGTACCGACCTTTTCTCCCAGAATCGCTCGTCGGATGCTGCCTTCCTCGTTGAGGCTGAACACGAGAATAGGCACTTCGTTGTCCATGCAAAGAGAGAATGCGGTGGAATCGAGTATATTCAGTCTCTGCTGGAGAGCGTCGATGTAGCTGAGCTTGTCGTAGCGGATGGCGTCAGCGTGTTTCATCGGATCCTTGTCGTAAATGCCATCGACTTTAGTCGCTTTCATGATGACTTCCGCCTGGATCTCGCTCGCTCGTAAGGCCGCGGTGGTATCGGTAGAAAAGTAGGGATTGCCGGTGCCGGCGACGAAAATGACGACCCTCCCTTTTTCCAGGTGTCTTATGGCCCGACGAAGGATGAAAGGCTCGGCTACCTGATTCATGGGTATCGAGGTTTGAACGCGTGTGACCACGCCCATCTTCTCGAGGCACTCCATGAACGCGAGGCCGTTGATGACAGTTGAGAGCATGCCCATGTAGTCGCCAGTGGTCCGATCGACTCCTCGGTCCTTGGAGCCAGACAGGCCGCGAAAAATATTACCGCCTCCAATAACGATGCACACCTCGGTCCCCAGGGAGCGAATGTCCTTAATCTGCTCGCAGATTCGTTTCAGAATATCCCAATCGATCGGATCACCCGTTTCGGGGCTTCGCAGCACTTCGCCGCTTAGCTTGAGAATGATACGTTTATACTTGGGTTTTTCGCGGGAGTTTGAGTCAGAGGACATTAAAAACTCGTTAAGCCATAAGGTCTTAAGGTCGTCAATGCTGGGTTTTGTAAACTTCGTCCATTTCAGCGCTTGACGAGGTAAGGAAGTCTTCGCAACTTATGCGGCCTTTAACAGCCTGATGGTGTAATGGTAGCACACCTGGTTTTGGTCCAGGCGGTCGGGGTTCGAACCCCTGTCGGGCTGCCATCCTTCGCGTGAAGCTTCGGATGGCACGCCTTTCTTCCTCTGGGGAATGACTTTTCTGGCGATGCCGTGTTTCGCGTTGGTTTGCGAAGGATGCCCTTCGAAGCTCGAACAAGCGTATTAGGGCGATGACGTCTTAGTATGTTCAACGTCTATCGGATTCATAGGCTTAAATATCTGGACAGTTTGTATTCTGGGTTTAGGGAAGACTTGAAGCAACGTTTTTCAGATCACAATCATGGCAGAAATGTTTCCGCTGCACCCTATCGACCCTGGAAGTTGATTTTCTACTCAGCGTTCGAAAAGAAGGAGATTGCCTTGGATTTCGAATGCTATCTCAAGTCTGGATCTGGCAAAGCGTTTGCGAGAAAGCGTCTTTGGAAATCTGATTCGTAGAGAGTTGTCGGGGTGTGGACCTGAGCTCGGTGAACTAACCTCTGCGGGTTGGACGCGATCGGTGATTCTTGTACTCTAAATTACGAAATCGAACCGCAATTCATAACCGTTTCATTTCTTCTTTGATTAGCCGAAAGATTTAACTAGACAGGGTTTCGAGAGGTTGTCTCGACAAACTCAGTATCAAGAAGGACCTACATGTATATCTCATTGGATTGGCTTGGGCCACTGGAGGATGCACGATTGAAGACGGAGCGAAAGCATTCCGGTTCCATTAGTATGCTGAGCGACATATTCAACGATCCTCACGAGTTGTCTCGCTGCTACGTTGAACCGCACTGTCGCTACGAAGGTCATTTCGATAATGCGGGGAAGTCGGCTTTTTCTGCCTTCGATGCGGTGAATTTGTTCATGGGCGATGGGGTCGACGAATCGATCCAAGGTGGAAATCAGATGTTGATAATCGTGCATCGACCTCAGACGCTTTCCCTGATCGTTTGTCTCTTCGAGAAGTATGGGCCCTTGAAAGATGAATACAGCATAATGGAGGCAGTATCCTTACAGTGGCTCATCCAGGAGAATGAAAGGGCGCAAAAGGGGGGCGGCTCCTTTTGATTCGATTGAGAAAAATGAGGTTTAGGGGAAGACAATGCCTCAAGGTAATCTTTTTCTGGGGAGCCATTTCATTCACCGCTTCACTTTGTGCCGAGGATTTTTTGGGGGTTTCCCGAGAGGTGGTCGAAGAGGTAATGGACTTGGGCTATAATCTCGACCCGAGAACGCCGAAGTTGATTGAGCAGATCATTGTAGACTTCCCTGAATCGCCATTGGGACTGTGTTTGAAGGCCGCACGGCTCTTTCGGCTCGACGATTATGCCAAAGGATCTGATACGGAAATCTCCGAGCGGTTTCAAGAGGCGTCTGACCTCGCAATCGAAGCAGCAAAGAACTACTATAATCGAAACCCTCAGGATCATGAAGCTCGCTATGCTCTGGGGATGTGCGAGCTCAATTTGGCCCGTTACTACATTGACCATCGGCGTTGGTTCAGTGGGTTTTTCAAGGCGACTTCAGGTTTGGGACATTTGAAAGCGATTCTGAAAGAGCATCCAGATTTCCATGACGCAAAAATGCCTCTGGGTGTAGCGAATTGCTTTCTGGACAAAACGCCTTCATACCTCAAGCCGCTCGCGGCCCTTTTGCGGTTTTCCGGCGACATGGAGCTCGGTCTACAGCAGCTGAAAGACTCGGAGACGAAAGGGTTCCTAACCCGATATGAAAGTTTGTACTATCAAATTAGCGTTCAATGGGTGTTGTTAGAGGATAAAGAGGCGGCTAGAGAAATTCTGGATCGCTTCATTGAGCGATTTCCTCGAAACGTAGACGCCCTAGCAATGCGGGCCGACCTGGATCGCAAAACGGAGCGATTCGAGGAAGCGTTCGAAGGGTT
>Ga0213868_10005218_pt1 | contig 11726 bp, 9 predicted proteins | sample PICome_9_FD_160087 | JGI IMG/M metagenome (GOLD analysis project Ga0213868, IMG submission 160087) | Coastal seawater microbial communities near Pivers Island, North Carolina, United States - PICO127 | ecosystem: Environmental > Aquatic > Marine > Coastal | place: USA: North Carolina | collected...
AAATAATCAATTGAATTTACAGAATGATGCCAAGATCGTTTCTGGGTTTGGTGATGCTTTTGATGTCAGTCAAATGGATAATGAGGTCATCAATTCTTTAGAAGAGAAGGATGAAATGGATTTCGTGCAAATGGAACCAGTGTTTGAGCTAAGAAGAGAAGAAGCGGCCGCCAGTAAGGCAGTTGAGTATCTTACTAGAGAATCAAATGATGAAAGTGACGAGGAGATGGATGACGAATACGAAGATGAGGACGACGAGGAGGAGGAGGACGGCGAGAATCCAATAGATAACGATATGCTCGAGAATGCAGAAGACTATGATTTTGATTTGTAAATGTAATATTCTACTTTCAATATAGAAACTACTTAATGTTAGTCTTGAGTAGGGGCCAACGCCATAATTGTAAACCTCATTTCTTCTGGGTCTCTATCCATGAATCCTTGAACCACCCTCTGACAAGCATCCTTCAGAAATGTGGATTCACTAGAATCACCATGGCGAATAGGGCCGTCCTTTCTTCCATCTAACTCATAAAGCCCACCATTAACATTTACAATAGCTACAAAATGCGTAACGAGGTCATCATCAATAGAACCTCGGGAAGTTTGGTTATTATCATCTGCTGTAGCTTCATCGTGTTTTGATTCAATTTCTTTGTCAGTCTCCAAAATTTCAGCCTTATCTACTGATGACATACTGATTGGACATTTTGAAAAGAACCTACTTAGCCAGGAATTTTCAGATATTGCAGCGGCTTTTAAAGGCTCGGGTATATTTGCTAACGCGTGTAAGATACCAATAGTTCCACAAGCATTTCCGATACGTTGTTTTATGTGCCAAACGCCAGCATCATTAGTAGCTTTTTCTAACGAGCGGTGTTGTTCTTGGACATCGTTAATAGGATACAGAAACACAACTGCAACGGAACCGCTTGGTATCATGTCCAATGCCCAGTCTTCAGTTGAGAAGACATCCACAAAGGAATAAAGACTGGTATCGAAGCCCAGCTTTGAAATGTACGAATTCATGAGTGATGGATTTGACTCCAATGGAAACCATTTCTTTCCTTGTTCCATGATGGATCTCTTAAGAACTTTGCTCTCCTTCCAATGGTTAAACAATAAAATGATCAATGCTGCAGCGTGGTTCAGTATTTGCATCTAACTGATACAAAGAGAGTAAATAGGAGAGATAGGATTTATTGGCTAATTTCCGTTTCACAGGGGCTAATGATGGCTAGACCTGGGGCTGAACTTCGACTGAAAATTTGTCCACAAAATAATTTGATGCAAAATTTCGATGATTTCGTGTCACAGCAGCTGCTAGATTTCTTTTTTTCTGACGTTGCCTTTTCTATTTTTTGACACCGAACAACCTTAACATATATAATATACACAGTCTGAATCATATAAGTGCATACAACTTATCAAAACAATCGGAAGCATGGCATTGATTCTGTTTATCATCTCAGTGTTCCTTTTCACCTCGGTAGGAGCATTGTCATCTCCCTCTGAGAAACATATCGGTATCAGACCTGAATTGTCGAACAATTCTTATGCTCATCGTAGTGCGATAGAATCAGGAATAGAAGTGAGTCACCAATCTATCATGTTATTTGTATTTACATTTTGTGTCTTGATTGTATTCCAACTCATTCTTTCTTACATGAACTTGTCCAAACAAAAAGATCAAGATAGCTTCCACCGAAAAGGGTCTTGGCGCTTTTGCCCGAAAAATGATTCCCGCCGGCACACTACTGTGTCAATATCAAGGCGAATTACTTACAAAATCTCAAGTGCAATCAAGATATTGGGGAAAGCGAGAACCAAACAGATCTGATGTCATGTGGGCTCAAAGCAGAAAAGATAGAAATCAAGGTTTAACGGGTCATTATGTTGTTGAACTTCCGAGTGGAGTTTTTGTTGACGGAGAAGATGCTGAACACAGTAGCTGGAGTAGGTTTATGAACACCGAAAAAGAAGGTACCAAAAAGTGTAATGTCAAACCTTTTATGCAGACTACGATAGGTGGACCTGAACACACTTATCCACAGATGTATACGATAAGAGATGTCGCGGCCGGTGAAGAGCTTTGTTGGGATTATGGTGAAATGTTTTGGCTACCAAGAGCATCCGAAACACAATGGTGAAAAGGATCGTTCCTGACGATTGTATGAATTTAGCATGTAGAATACGGTACAATATGAAATATTTCTCCCTCACTATGAAAGTCTAAACACAAATACTAAGTTCTTCATTTCCTTTAATCCTTTTGTTCTATTTGATCAAGCAATGGTACTTGTTCTCTCTTTGGTTCTTGTCATTGGTCATTGTCCATGGATTTTGTTGCGGGGTGGATACTTGACGTGTAACAGTATACAGTATTTACTATCCATAAAACACCGATGAATTGAACGAAATGATTTTCATTAAACCGATAACCACCCATCTGTAGAGTAATCAGATACATACGCGTAATCGATCTTCAAACACAGAACCAAACAATGAATCAGACATTACCAGACGGAATAAGTTCGGCTGAACTCGAATTATTACATGCGTTCACCACGAGACATCAATCACATCATCGTCCGATAGCCTTGGTGACATCAGGAGGAACAGCGGCGGACTTGGAAATGCAAACTGTTAGGTTTATTGATAACTTTTCCACTGGTAAGAGAGGCGCCATTAGTGTTGAGGAGTTTCTGAAGAGAGGCTATGCATGCATTCATCTAGTGAGGGAGGGATGCACGTCTCCTTACAGTAGAGTTTTATCAGAAATACTCGGCGTTCGACAGGGTAATCATGGACTCGGTTTTGATGCTCTTGGGTATCTATTTGATGGTCAGACCTTAGAGAACGAAAACGAAGAAGAGGCGAATGAACAAGCGTATTGTAATGATGATCCGTTTTTATCTTCCCCACCTAAAAAGGCGTCTGGGGCAAAAAGTGTGAAATCAGATGATTATACTTTCAATCGAATGAACCTAAGAAGGAACGTTTTGAATTCTACTATACTTCAAATGAAACTGCGTGAACGTGCAGATGTCGTGAAATCGGGGCTGTTACTTACGTTGAAGTTCAGAACAGTCGAGGAATACCTCGCAAAACTTAAAATATGTTCCGAAGCTATCAATGACTGTCAATCTTTGGGATTAATATTCCTAACTGCTGCAGTAAGTGATTTTTACATCCCAAAGAATCAAATGGCAGAGCATAAAATTCAAAGCCAAGAATATGGACTATCAAAATCAGATGGTATCAACTCACAGGCTATATCTTTGGATGAAAATAATTGTTTGCACATTCAGCTGTCTCCCGTACCAAAGATGATTCCTTTGATACGCAAACAGTATGCCCCGAACGCTTTCTGTGTATCATTTAAGCTTGAGACAGATAGGAGCATCTTGCTTGAAAAATCCAAACTAGCCATTAAGAAGTATGATGTGCACATGGTTATTGGTAACGTTTTAAGTACGAGATACGATAAGGTTTGGATTTCTCAAAATCATTCCTCAGTTGAAAATAATGTCGCGAATGAACATGATTTAGTTGAGACTATTGAATTGTCAAAGAGTTCTGCAGATAGTGAGATAGAAGAAACTTTGGTAACGCATGTGATTGAAAAACACTTTGAATTCATTTCAAACCACTATATTGTTTCAAGTCACAATAGTGAACCAGGTTCAGATGGCTTTTTTCCAGAAACAGCACTCATGGCTGGGGCGGAGGCCGCAGCAAAACAAAATGAATATATACAAGAAAAGAAACGGCAGTTACAACGTGAATTTTATCGAAAAAGAATTCGTGATATGAGTTTACAAATAGCTGGTCATGCGATCGGAATGTATTTGACGTATATTACTAGCTCTGCATTACAGCGACGTATGCGTCTGTGAACAATTGAACTCCAAGTATAAACTTTAAAAAGCACATTAACCAATAATACCGCCGAATGTACGTTGTTCTTTGCTTCTTGTGAGTGCGACGCAGCCTCTACAATCACACTTCAAAAGCCCTCCTGCTCGTCTGTCAACGGTCCATGGAATCGTCTCATGAAGCTCTAACTTCCACTCATCTGAGTCCTTTTGGCGTATCCATCTTTGGACTGCCAAAAGAGTGTCTCCATTGTTTGCGTTAAAACCACCTGCATTTACTGGGAATTCAATGCATGTACTATATGCTGATGTCGATGAAATTACTAAAGTGTCAGAATTTGATATTCTCATTCCATCCGGTCTAGCACCATCGGCCAAACAGCTATGCCAACTGTCAATACGACCTCCACTTTCAGTGATCTCAGAAACTTCATTTGCAAAATTGTCGCTCATAATATTTTTCATCTTCTCCTCGTCTCCTTTTGTCAGAGCATCATAAAAATCTACTTGGCATTGCTTTATAGATGTAGTATAATCTGGTTTTGAGTCCTTGGAACCAACGATAGATTTATCTTCTTCTTCAAAATCAAAATATTCAAGTGGACGCAAATTTTGTCCAAAAATTTGCAGCAATTTCGGTTCTTCGCCATTACCTGAAGCAAAGCTCCTTCCATTAAAGTTTAATCCAAACCAAACAAGACCATCCGACGGTTCATCCTCGACAAGAGTATCGAAATATTCTTTCCATTCTTTAGGGTTTTCGATTTGAGCAAGCCATTGATCTGATCTCACTTCCTCTTCCCTTGCACCGAAATCTTTCCAGTCGATAGTATTGATGGAATCGCTAGGTACAAGGATAACGATAGCGCCAGCCTGAGCAAACCGTCTTCGAAATATTCTAATCTGAGGTATTAATTTCTTTAGAAGCAAAGTTGGCCCTGAGATAGCAAGTATCCTTTTCTTTCCTCTTAAATCTTTCAACGTTAATAAAGGTTGATTGCTAAATAATCTTTCATCAAATTTGTTGGTTGTTGACAATCGAATCGATAATTGTTCAGCGTTCAATTCTTTCTCTATTCTCATGAGCTGACGTAAACGACTTTGACACTCACGGATGAAAAGTGCAATTGCACCGGTTCCTCCAAGAAACGATGCAGCTGTAGAGTATAGTTGGACCTTCTCACCAATTACGGCTTCGGAGAGAGTAGGGAAAGCAAAGAGGCTTAACGCCAGAACCAAATACAGATTGATACGTAGCGGCTCAGACTGATTCAAAGAGCTATATTGCAAAAGAGCATCATTTCGGATAAATCTAGCCGAAAATAGATCGAATGTTGGTTTTGATAAATCAAATTTTCCATTCGAAGATGATAGAGCGGTAGTTCCTCTTGGAAACACAAATTGTTGTTCTACATATTTCCTTCGTGTAGGACTTATTGTATGTGTACATGGATTAAAGGCCATTGAACCACCCCATAATGCTGCCCACACTAGACATCCAAGCTTCATTTTTAGTATCTTAATCTATTGATTGAGATGTGTGTATGTGGATATACTTATTCTTCTGTCTGTTGGATGATTTTATGTTCTTGCATGTTGCATGTTGCACGTGATATTTTCAACCCCTTGTATCCACCTACCTAACACGGCTAATAGGAGAAAGCCGAACCACTCAAAAGATTTTTGAGATCTCTCGTCTCTCGTGCACTCGACAGCGATTGATTCAGTCGTCCACATACCATACATATTTACATCAAACACCCACACACAACATACAAAATACAATGTCCGAGAAAGCATTCCCATTAGCCGATGCCGATCTTACCATCGCAATTCTTGACTTGGTTCAACAAGCTACTAACTACAAGCAGACTAAGAAAGGAGCTAACGAGGCTACAAAGACTCTGAACCGTGGTATCTCCGAGTTGATCATCATGGCCGCCGATGCTGAACCTATCGAGATCTTGCTCCATCTCCCTCTATTGTGCGAAGATAAGAATGTGCCATACGTTTTTGTACCTAGCAAGATGGCTCTAGGTAGGGCCTGTGGCGTGTCGAGACCAGTGATCGCAACTAGCATCACTACCAATGAAGCAAGTCAGTTGAAGAGTACGATTGAGGGAATGAAGATCAAGATTGAGCAGCTTTTGATTTAAGTGAGTGCATTGGTTACAATGAAAATTAAACCAAGTTGGATATATTGAGAGAATGAGCAATATGAGTTTTGAAAGGAATGGTATTTGCTCTTTCGGGGATGAGTTTCTATTTACTTGTTGTCGACACGAAGCCTGTCTAAAACAAGGGTTGATGAATCTCAGTGATTGCAGCAGTTCGATTAGGAGGTTTAACTATGTACTACATCGGGATGTCGCTTGAGGGAGGAGACATTGCTAGAACATCGATTGTAGAGAGGCTTCAAGTTCTCTACAAGCTTGTTTTAACAGTTTTATAAGCACAAAATATTATACAAAATCAATATCTTTACTATATGAATGACACCCCATGGGGAAAAGCTAACAAAAGGTTGGAATGAATCCAATCATCTCTCCACAAAACCATCCAAATGTCCCACGCGCGTGACGAGAGGTTAACCGTGCTAGTTAGGGGTCTACATGTCGTACGACGACGGACGACGGCTCATCGTTCATCGTGTTGAGTCAATGTTGCTACTGAATACTGAAGTAAACGACCTACTTAACCTATCTACTCTACTTGTATCTTTGCGTGGTTTAACATTTTCTCTCACAATTCAAAATAGTGCACTGTGATGGACAACTTTGACTTTTCTGACGATCCATTTCCTCTTTTGCCTGGAGGTTTGTTCTCTCCAAGTTCCATGGACGATCCTTCTATCCCACTGTCACCAATGGAACCGTCTCGTAAAAGGGAAAGAGAGTCGTCTCCTGATCCTCAACCTCAAGCTCCTGCCGAAGACAACGCCACTGAAATTGCATCGAAGCTTCGATCAAACAATCCTGATGACATAGTCTCAACTTTGAATTTTCTTTTAAAGGTCAGTTCAGATACCGAGATGAACTATCAATTAGGTAGGGGTGGAGAAGAAGTGATTGAAGCCCTCGTGGAACTGTTTGACGATACAATCGGATGGTCAAAAGGGAATAGTACCTGGATTAATAAAGATGATGACAAGGAAAATGACTCTATGAAACCTTCACACAAGACGTGGGAAAGCAATGTTTCTCCATCCTCTGTTGGGGCTAAATCGTTGGACAGTATCGATTGCTGGGAAACTTTTTGTGCAGTGAGATTCGCTCCATCTACAGTGAATACTGTGATGAATCCAAGTCATATCTCTCCTCGCCACTTACTAAATGAGGATTCAGATCGTGATAGCCTTAAAGTATTGGAAATGATTATAATGATTGTGAGGAATCTATCGTACGGTGAGTGAAACACGAAACAAAATTTTATATCTTCACGGCCACAGAAAAACTCACTTTTCTATTCTCCACAACAGTGCAAGGGAATGTTAGGTTTATTATTTATTCAATTGGTATGATTCGTATTCTGATTGGGGCTCTATACTTTCGAAACTTCTCGACCAGCAAGACGGAACGGTCATCGAAAGAGAATGAAATTGAGACTGGTAACAGCACAAACAATATGTGTCTTCATGCCATTCATACCTTCAACAACCTTGCACCAAATCTTGATATTTCTGGTCGAAAACTATTTTTGGATATACACTTTCTAGATGCCGATATTGATGTCACTGAGAGCAAAACGAAGGCAGCTAGATATGCTGATTACGTAGATGTCAAAAGCTATGTCAACGGTGATAAATGTGGTTTAATCCAAAAGATGGGGGTTTCAGGGCTTAAAATTGCTAGAAATTACAATACGAAAGATGAAATGCTGGAGAATATGGATGAAAGTATTATTCGACCCTTCGTCAAAGATAACGTTTGCGCGACTCTACGTATATTTTCACCTATTTTCAATTTACTACGAGTTCGAAGCAGTCGAGCTGTTGTCGTTTCGACTTTGGAACTATTGATGGTATTCTTAGACAATCCAGATTTACGTGAAGTTTTTCTTCACATCTCTGATTCCATGCTATTCCAACTAATTCATCTCCTTTGGATCCCTAGATTAGGAAGAGATGCTTTAGAATACGTAGACCCTGTTTTCAACTCTGTACCCCGCGTAAGCACAATGAAATTACTTGGTGGCTACGACGTTTCCGTTGATTATGAGATTAGAGACCGTTCAATAGAGATTTTGCAAAAGGTGACCGATTTGAGTGATGACTTAAAGCGCCGTTTCGGACGCAGGATGATTGTTACACCGTCAGATGAATTTGAACTATGTTCGGTCAAGATTACGGATCAATTAAATACGCGTCTTTACGACTCTCTTATTCCTGCTCTTACTTCGAAAGTGGGAAGAGATCACACTCCAAATTTTGCTGCATATTTGCTAGCTAATTTGGCATCCATAGATGATAATTTGTCTGGACTATTGTATGCAGAAAGGAGAATTCTTAGGGCAGCAACATCTCTGTCACCTGAATCAGCTGTCAGTAAGATTTTGTTCAATAATGTTCTTGGAAGAATATAAAATCTCAAATAAATAATAAAATTGATAGAATCAAATGGTATATTTTTAATATGTCAGTCTTGTTGCTTTTGCAACCAAAACTCAGTTTTATTCTTCATTAAATCTGCCAAAACAGATGCACCTTCGAATACTAACCAGCGTCGATTTGGTGGCGCCTCTATGTTAATTTTGAATTTCATTGTTCTATTTGTATCTCCTTTTAAAATGTCTTGAAGATATCGAGAATTGATGTCTTTTTGGAGTCTTTTGATAAATCCAGGAAAGAGTGAAGATCCCCCAGAAACAACGATATGCTTATACAGTTCAGCACGGATGTCGATGTCAGCATCTTGAATGAGGTCAAATACAAAGTCTGATAACCCAGATACGTGCTCTCCAATAATCGAAGGTTCAAAAAAAGCTTCAACACATTCGAAACGCTCCTGAGCGAATTTGACGATTTTACCATCAGGAAGAGAAAAATTTTCAACCAAGCAATTCGTCTCCTTTACAAGCCTCTCTTCATCTTCAAGGTCAACTGCAACGTAACAAAAGTTGGATTTAATACAGTCAACAGTGTTCGTATCGTACAATGATTTAGAGTTGGTTCGGAAGCTCAGCAATTTCTTCAAATATTCTGAGATGTCTTTTCCGTTCACGACAAACTTTCGAGTCAAATGAGTTTGAAGAATTCCCTCTACTGTTGGAGCAACGAACGTAACATCCTCGCCACATTCTACAACCAATCCCGATGTTAAACCTTGTGCGAATAACGGAAGAACTGCCGAGGAAGTAACATGAACTGATCTAAAATGAAATGAGTCAAACAATAGAGCTTTAATTCTATCATGGTTTTGAAACGGCGAAACTGCAACAAGGATCTGATTTTTTTCTGCCATTTCTAGATGAAATGTTCCGCCATGCAGTTTGTCCAAAATATCCTTCAATGCAAGTTCTAGAGCTACCCAGTCTGTAACGATTCCTTCTTGAATGGACGATTTCCAGTCAGTGGATGAAGAAATGATGACTCGAGGTTCATCGTCACCAGCAAATCCGGCCTTCATTGATGATCCAATGTCCACAACGATTGGATTCATTGTTTTCGACAATCGATAATTGGAGGGAGTTCTCAGAAGAATAAAATGAACTCCCGTTGGATCAGCAGCTGAAATTTACCAACCCGAAAAATCACCAAAGACTGTCTTTTTGGGTGGAGGCGGCAAGCGAGTTACAACAGATTCGTCCTTTGCCACCTCGGAGTTTTCGTCTTCTTTTTTGATATTCAAATATCGTCCAACATCCATAGTATCTTTCGATGCGCCAAAAGTGGATGATTGAATCAACGAGGAATTAGATGTCATACTTTCTTTTGCAGTAGTGCCGAAAGTGGCAGTTCTTCTTTCTTCCTTCTCTTGTCTTCTGATTTGTTCTCTCTGCTGTGCCCGTGCCAAGTTCTTTTCGATGGCTTCCTGAATAGGGCTAAACAAGACTTCAGCAGTAACGATTTTAATATCTTCTAATGGCCTATCTTTTTTGTCAGTAGGCATGGACTCAATCGATTTCAGAACGTCCATACCCTTCACAACTCTTCCGAAAATAGAATGTTTGCGATCCAAATGAGGTGCGCTTTTGAAAGTAATGAAGAACTGTCTGGCATTAGTGTGAGCTCCTTTGTTTGCCATTGACAAAATTCCTCCACCCGAATGAGTCAACCTTTGATCAAACTCATCTCGAATGGCATCACCCCAAAGACTCGTTTCAGGTTCACCTTTCTGTGCAGGCTTCCCTCCTTGAACCATAAAATCGGGTATACATCGATGGAACATTGATCCATTGTAAGCGCCTTTTTCAACCAAACCGATGAAATTACAAGAAGTTCTAGGCACAAAATCACAGTGAATTTCCAAGTCAATAACACCCAAGATTGTTGTCAATCGTACAAAACCCTTCTTTTTCATTTTTCTCATCGTATCAAATTGACTTTGTAGCAATTCTTCGTTCGTTGCTTCTCTTGATACATTTTCACTTGATACTCTCATGGAAGAAGAGGTAAAACTTCCTGATGTTTGTCCAGATGTCATTGTCACGCCTTTCAGATCACCAATGGTAATCTTATGCTTTTTGGTACTTTCATCCTTGTCTTCCAATTGTTTCTTGATGTCATCTTCATCTCTTTTCCGTTTGACTTTATCCAAGATACGAGTCGCTGTCACAGATAAACGAACATCATTCGATGTACTTGTTTTGTTTTCTTCTCTTAGAGTAGATGTATGGACGAAGTTATTTATATCTCTTATTTTGTTGAGTTCCTCATTTTGTGGATCTTGTAGGATTATAACATCATCGTGCTTATTGAATTTCTTCCCCGTCGTCAAATCTTCAAAGTTTTTTGTCTTGAAGCAAAGTTCTTGCAAGGCTTCATACGCATAGACATATGCTTCATTTTCTGGTCTTTGAATTACGGCAGCGATCTTGGTATGCTTTTGAAATGGTTTATTGAGCACGGGACACTGCCACTGACCGGTCTCCTCATCTTTATCCATGTGTAAGGTATACAGTTCCTTGGATGTAAAGGCTTCACCAGTGATTGGATCTATCTTATGCTTCATCAAATACGGTAAGATAGCAGAATTTTCAAAAATGATTCCAATCTTTTTAGAAACCATGACACGCATCACAGGGGTTTCATATGGAGTTAAGGTCAAAGCGCAGCATTCAAACGGTAGTGGTTTGATAGTCCCACCCTTGTTACTTTGAAACTCTTGACTACGCTCTGATGCTGATTGATATAATTTTTCTTTCTGTCTCTTGACCATATTGTATATATGTAGTGAAATTTCTCTATATGTTGATTCCAATTATGTGTTTCGTGAATCAGTGGAGGAGGGTGAAGGATAACGAGATAGAAGACAAAAAATATTTGAAAAATCAATCGAGTCTTGTAAAAAAATGATCACTTTTTAGAGGAAACAATGAGAGTGTCTTCTCCACCTCTCTCAACGTTGTACGTCTACATTCCTCTCGATTAAAGCTAAGATACCATACACGCTCAAACCCATTTTAATCAGCACAAAGTATGGTGAACACAAAAGAAGATAGTCTGGAAATAGAAGAGATTCAAGTAGCTCAAAATACACTTACTGATGAATGGCTGAGCAAGCCGAAAATCCCACAAAACTATGATTTGGGAACCAATGATAACACGGTACTCCCTACGCTCATTACTCCAGCATTGAATCAAATAAAACGAGTATCGGCGAATTCTTCAAATCGATCTATTCTTCGAAA
>Ga0213868_10005222_pt1 | contig 11717 bp, 10 predicted proteins | sample PICome_9_FD_160087 | JGI IMG/M metagenome (GOLD analysis project Ga0213868, IMG submission 160087) | Coastal seawater microbial communities near Pivers Island, North Carolina, United States - PICO127 | ecosystem: Environmental > Aquatic > Marine > Coastal | place: USA: North Carolina...
GTGGCGAGCGAAGGATTGGATGTGCAAGCCGAACAAGCCCTCAAAGGCAGCGCGCTGACCCTTGCCCTTTCCTTGCTTCTCATCGACGTGCTGGCAGCACTGGCTTTGTCGGGCCGCCTTTTGGGCAGCTTGCGCAATGCTGCGGTTCTGGCCGTCGCCCTTCTCATGCTTGCTCCCACCCAACCCCGCGCCCAAGAGACGCTGCCAGATGATCTGCGCGCGATCGAGGCGACAAATGCTGTCCGCCTCGGTTATGTCCTAACGGGTGATCCTAGGGTGGATGACGTGTCAAAGGCGGGCCTGCGCGGCCTTGGCCAGCGCCTGTTTGAACGCACCACTATTGAACCGGAGGCACCGCTGTCGGTGAACCTTGAAACAGACGAGCTGTTGTTTTTCCCCTTCCTTTATTGGCCCGTTACAATGGATCAACCCGGCCCGTCTGCCGCAGCCTATGCCAAGCTGAACCGCTATCTGCGCACAGGTGGCATGATCTTGTTTGATACCCGCGACGGCGATGTCGCAGGCGGTGCCCAAACCCCGCAATCGCGCAAACTGCAACTGCTTGCGGCCCCGCTCGACATCCCACCGCTCGAAATCCTGCCCGAAGATCACGTCCTGACCCGCAGCTTTTACCTGCTCCAAGACTTCCCCGGCCGTTACAATCAGCGCTCCTTGTGGGTCGAGGCCGCCCCGCCAGATGCTGAACTCGCCGAAGGCATGCCCTTTCGCAACCTCAATGACGGCGTGACCCCTGTGGTCATCGGCGCCAATGATTGGGCCGCCGCTTGGGCGCTCAATGAAAATGGGTCCGAAATGTTCCCCATCGGTCGCGGTTACGCAGGCGAGCGCCAGCGTGAGATTGCGACGCGCTTTGGCATCAACCTCATCATGCATGTGCTGACCGGAAATTATAAATCCGATCAGGTCCATGTGCCCGCCTTGCTGGAAAGGTTGGGTCAATGACCGGAACCTTGATTCTCGACCCGCTAATCCCGATGCTGGCCCTCTATGTGCTGGCCGCGGCTGCCTTGCTGATCGTCGGCTTTGGCCTGTGGCGCGGTCTGTCGGGCTGGGCTCTACGTGTGCTTGGCGCGATGGCCTTGTTGGCCGCCATTGCAAACCCATCCTTGCAGCGCGAAGATCGTGAACCCTTGTCTGACATCGTCATCGCTGTCGTCGATGACAGCGCCAGCCAACGCATCGGCACCCGCCCTGCGCAATCCATCACGGCGCTGGCCCGCGTACAGGCCGAAGTCGCGGCCCTGCCCAATACTGAACTGCGTGTGGTGCGTGTGGGCGACGGCGAAGGTGATGCCGGCACCCAGTTGATGACAGCACTTGCCGAGGCGCTGGCCGAAGAACCCCGCGCCCGCATTGCAGGCGCGATCCTGATCACCGATGGCCAAGCGCATGATATGCCGCTTGCCCCCAATATGCCTGCACCCCTGCATGTTTTGCTTACAGGTGAAAACACCGATTGGGACCGCCGCCTGATCGTCAAAAACGCCCCCGCCTTTGCCATTTTGGGCGAATCCGTAACCCTTACCTTGCGCATTGATGACCAAGGCGCCGTCCCCGCTACAATCGCGGGCAGCGCAATGATCTCAATCGCCATCGATGGTGGCGAACCCCAAAGCTACCGGGTCCCGGTGGGCGAGGATTTAGAACTTCCCGTCACTGTGCCGCACGGTGGCATGAACGTACTGCAATTCCAGGTCGCGGTGAATGAGGGCGAATTGACAGACCGCAACAATGCCGCCGTGGTCCAGATTAACGGCGTCCGCGACCGTCTGCGCGTGCTGCTGGTATCGGGCGAACCCCATGCCGGCGAACGCGTCTGGCGCAACTTGCTGAAATCCGATCCTTCGGTCGATCTCGTGCATTTCACCATCCTGCGCCCTCCGGAGAAACAAGACGGCATCCCCGTGTCGGAGCTCTCGCTTATTGCCTTTCCCACCCGCGAGTTGTTCGTGGAAAAGATTGACGAGTTTGACCTGATCATCTTTGACCGTTACCGCCTGCGCGGCATCTTGCCCAATTCCTATCTGCAAAGCGTGCGCGATTACGTCACGCGCGGTGGCACGGTGCTGGTCGCGGCAGGCCCTGAATTTGGTTCGGCAGACAGCCTGTGGCGCTCGCCTTTGGGTGAAATAATGCCCATCGATGCCACCAGCCGCGTGTTTGAACAAGGCTACAAACCCGAACTCACCGATCTTGGCAAACGTCACCCCGTTACCGAAGGCCTTGAAAAACTGGCCCCCACGGGGGGCTGGGGGCGTTGGTTCCGCCAAATCGGTATGACGCAAAAGTCCGGGCAAGCCGTGATGACCGGGATCGACGGCCAACCCTTGCTGGTGCTCGACCGGGTGGACGAAGGCCGCATCGCGGTGCTGGCCTCTGACCATATTTGGCTTTGGGGCCGTGGGTATGAAGGTGGCGGCCCGCAGCTTGAACTGCTGCGCCGCCTTGCCCATTGGATGATGAAAGAACCGGAACTAGAGGAAGAAGCCCTTGTAGCCTCCGCCATCGGTCAAAAACTGACCGTAACGCGCCGTACCATCGGCGATGCCCCCGGTCCGGTCACCATCACCGGGCCAGACGGCACCACGTCTGAATTGATCTTGCCCGAAGTTGCCCCTGGTCGCTATTCCGCGCAATATGATGCGCCCGAAATGGGCCTTTACAAACTTACCCAAGGCGACCTTTCCACCGTCATGGCACTTGGCCCCTCGGCGCCCAAGGAGTTTGAGGAAACCATCGCCAGTGCTGACAAACTGGAACCCATCGTTACCCCCATGCGCGGCGGTATTTTGCGGCTGGAACAAGGTGCCCCCGACATCCGCACGGTGGCGATGGGCCGTGTGGCCGCAGGCCGCGGCTGGATCGGCATCACCCCGCGCGAGGCTTATTTAACCCAAGATATCCGCGTGGCCCCGCTATTGCCCAGTTGGGTCTGGCTGCTGCTGGCCGCAGGCTTTGCCTTGGCCGCATGGCTGATTGAAGGGCGGCGAGGGCCAAAAGCCAAACAGGTCTGAAAGTGGCAAACCTTGACAGCGAAAAGCCGGATCGCGTTACTTGGGCAAATTTACCCGAAACAGTTCTTCAGCCCAACCATCCATCAAGCAGCGCGCGCGGATCAACACATGGTCCGCGCCGCTTGGCACCAGAACCCTGCTCAAAGACCGGGTAAAGGGTTGCTCGTCAACATGCGGATGCACCAACACCCGCAGGCCAAGTCTTGTTCCATCGGGCGCCAACACCTCCCAGCCATTGGCGTAATGGTCCCAGCCTGTATCAGGGTGGCGCAAGGTCACATCAATGCGCCACGCGTTCCCCGCAGGGCTGGCCACAGCCGCTTCAATTACTGGGGGGTCAGCAAGGGCAGGGGTGGCGATCAACGCCAAAAGGGGCAATGCATATTTCATTCCATGACCCTGCCACAGCACGCTTTGAAACCAAAATCACTGCTGCGTGCGCTTTAGAATAATCGCGCGCGACGCACTGACAAATTCCCGCCGCAGCAAAACCGATGCCGTCACCACAACTGCCATAATCAAACCCCACGGCCCCAGTAACCATCCAAGCGCGCCCAGAGCGAAATAGATCGACCGCAACCCTTTATTGTAGCTGCGCGCCGCCGTGATGTTGATCTCGGCGGCATCCGCCGCACGGGGATAGGCAGTGGGATCATGCGGATCATTCGGAACCGCTGCCATCATGATCGTGCAATAGCCAAACAACCGATGCGCCCAGATGAATTTCAGCAGCGCATTGGCAACGAATAACAAAACCAGTGCCACCTTCAATTCCAACACCACCCCTTGCGCGTCCAGCGTCAGGTCAGCGGCCAACATATCCAGCCGCTCACCATTGCCAATCACCGCGAGCCCGCCGCCCAACGTGATCATACAGGCCGAGGCGAAAAACGCAGTGCCCTGCCGCAAACTGTCCAATACTGTGGCGTCGAAAATGCGTGGTTGGCGGGTCACAAACTGCGCCATCCAATCGCGCCGGTAATGTGTCATCAAAACCGTGACTGATGGGCGTGATGCCGGCGGGTTTTCAACCACCCAACCAATCAGCATCACGCAAACAGCCAAAAACGCGACCGCCGCGAAATCCATCCCGCTAAAGCTTGAGATCATAAGGGGTGGAAAATTCAATGGGGTCATGCTTCGGCCTGCCTTGTTACGTGGATATCTGGCTCTTACTCCGGAATTTTCCTGCCAGAAACACCCATCTCGCTCCACCGCAACAGAACGCTTGATTGATGGTGATATTGGTTATATAACTTTACCAGTTGATGCAAATTGAGGGGCGCTCACGATGGAAATGCCAAGGATTGATGCCACAATCGTCGCACGCAAACCCGCGATTGTCGCGGCCTTGCAAGAGGTATTGCCCCCAGATGCCGTGATCTATGACGATATTGAAGTGCGCGCCTATGAATGTGACGCGCTGACCGCTTATCGCTGCCCGCCCCTTGCCGCTGTGCTGCCCCGCACCACTGCCGAGGTGTCGGCGGTTCTGCGGATTTGCCACAAAATGGGTGTCCCGGTTGTGCCACGCGGTGCAGGCACCAGCCTCGCAGGTGGTGCGTTGCCGACCGGCGATTGCGTGATCTTGGGCGTTGCCAAAATGAATGAGGTGCTCGAAACCGACTATGCCAACCGCTTTATCCGCGTGCAATCGGGCCGCACCAACCTGTCGGTGACGGGCGCTGTGGAAAGCGACGGGTTTTTCTATGCGCCCGATCCTTCCAGCCAATTGGCCTGCGCGATCGCAGGCAATATCGCGATGAATTCCGGCGGTGCGCATTGTTTGAAATATGGGGTTACGACGAACAATCTGCTGGGGGTGACCTTAGTACAGATGGATGGCACGGTGCTGGAAATCGGCGGCGCGCATCTCGACCCTGCCGGGCTTGACCTTTTGGGCGTTATTTGCGGGTCCGAAGGGCAATTGGGCGTGGTGACCGAAGCTACTTTGCGCATCCTGCCCAAGCCCGAAGGCGCGCGCCCGGTGCTGATGGGCTTTGATAGTAACGAGGTCGCTGGTGAATGCGTGTCCGATATCATCAAGGCGGGTATTCTGCCTGTGGCGATTGAATTTATGGACCGCCCCTGTATCGAGGCGACCGAAGCCTTTGCCAAAGCTGGTTATCCGATGTGCGAGGCGCTGCTGATTGTCGAGGTCGAAGGCTCCAAGGCCGAAATTGATGAGCAATTGGCCCTGATCATTGAAATTGCCAAGCGTCACAATCCGGTCGAGCTGCGCGAGGCCGCCGATGAAGACCAAGCCAAACGCATCTGGCTGGGCCGCAAATCCGCCTTTGGCGCGATGGGGCAAATCAATGATTACATGTGCCTCGATGGCACGATCCCGGTGTCGAGCCTGCCTTATGTGCTGCGCCGGATCGGCGAGATGTCGAAAGAATACGGGCTGGATGTGGCCAATGTGTTTCATGCAGGCGACGGCAACATGCACCCGCTGATCTTGTTTGATGCCAACAAGCCCGGTGATCTGGAGTTGTGCGAGGCGTTCGGTGCCGATGTGTTGAAGCTGTGTGTCGAAGTCGGTGGTTGTTTGACCGGTGAGCACGGTGTTGGCATCGAAAAGCGTGACCTGATGAAGGTGCAATTCGCGCCCGAGGATATGGAGGCGCAGCTGTGGGTCAAGGATGTGTTTGACCCCAAGTGGTTGCTGAACCCTGCCAAGGTCTTTCCGTTGGACGTGACCGCCAGCCGCCGCGCTGGGTAACACTGGCAGGTTATTTGAACCAAGCTGGGGGGCTGTCTGCCCCCCAGACCCCCCGAAGGTATTTTTGCCAAGATGAAAGGGCAGAGGGATGAAACCTGCCAATGAGATTGAACTGTCTGAAGTGATCCGTGGGGCAAATGGCCCGTTGCGGATTGTTGGGGGCGGGACGCGGGCGATTGGGCCTTTGAATGCGGGCGAGGTTTTGGAAACCGGTGCTTTGTCGGGGATATCCTTGTATGAGCCGGGGGCGCTGACGATCGTGGCAGGAGCCGGGACGCCGCTGTCCGAAGTTGAGGCAGAGCTTGCCAAGGGTGGGCAACGTTTGCCGTTTGAAGTGCCGGATCTGCGCGGGCTTTTGGGCCGCGATGGGGCATCGACCATTGGCGGAGTGGTGTCGGCCAATGCCGCAGGCCCACGGCGCATTCAGGCGGGGGCATGCCGTGACAGCTTGATCGGTGTGCGTTTTGTCGATGGTGTCGGCACGATTATGAAAAACGGTGGCCGGGTGATGAAAAACGTTACGGGCTACGATCTGGTAAAGCTGCTGGCAGGGGCGCGTGGTACGCTTGGCGTGCTGACCGAGGTGGCGTTCAAGGTGCTGCCTCGCCCTGAAGTAGAGGCAACACTGACCCTTGATGGGCTCGATCCGACGGCGGCGGTGACCGCAATGGCGCAAGCTTTGGGGTCACCCTTTGAAGTGACAGGGGCCGCCTATCTGGATGGCCAAGTGTGCTTGCGGATTGAAGGGATGGCCGGGTCGGTGGCGTACCGGTCGGCCGCTTTGGTGAAACTGTTGGGGGCAGGTTGGGATGTGGCGGATGCTGCGCACAGTGCCAAGCTTTGGTCCGAGATCCGAGATATGACCCCCTTTGTGGGTAAGCCGGGGGCGGTTTGGCGCATTTCTGTTAAACCGTCCGATATGCCGCAGGTTTTGGCGACACTGAACGAAGCGCAGACCTTGTGCGATTGGGGCGGTGGCCTGATCTGGGCGCGGGTTCCGGATGTGAATGATGCGCAGGCAGTAACTTTGCGCGCTTGCCTTGCAGCACTTGGCGGCCACGCTACTTTGGTCCGCGCGTCTGACAGCGTGTACGCCACCACCCCTGCCTTTCACCCTGAACCCGCAGGTCTCGCCGCCCTTTCCGCCAGCCTGCGCGCAAAGTTCGATCCGCGCGGCATTTTGAACCCCGTCGGGATGGGCTGATCCATGACCAACCTGCTTTTCCTGGCACTGCCCTTAGTGATCTACTTGTCGCTTGCCACCTTACCCAAAGGTCGCCCGGCCGCCGTAGGCCTTGCCATTGCCTTGGTCTTCGTTGCAACGCTGCGCTTGACCATGCCATCGGCGGGGGCTGCGTCATTTATGGCGCTTGCGGGCATTGCAATGGCGGCCCTTGCCCAAGGGGCACGTGCGGCCTTGGGTCCGCGCTTGCCCAATCGCTTGTATTTCGCCTTGCTCGGCGTGCTGCCCTTGATCGCGCTTTCATTGCTTACCTTCACTGTCGGAGAATGACATGCAAACCACCTTCACCCCCGAACAGTTGAAAGATCCCGGCATCCAACTGAGCAATGATATCCTGCGCACCTGTGTGCATTGCGGGTTTTGCACCGCGACTTGCCCGACCTATCAAGTGCTGGGCGATGAACTCGACAGCCCCCGCGGCCGCATTTATCTGATCAAGGATATGCTGGAAAAGGGCCGCCCGGCCGATGCCAAAACCGTCAAGCATATCGACCGCTGCCTCAGCTGTCTGGCGTGCATGACCACCTGCCCATCAGGTGTGCACTATATGCATTTGGTTGATAACGCGCGGGAATACATCGAAAAAACCTACAAGCGCCCGTTGATGGACCGCATGCTGCGCTGGACCTTGGCACAGATCATCCCGCATCCCATGCGCTTTCGCTTGGCCCTGTTCGCAGCCAAACTGGGCCGCCCCTTTGCGTTCCTGATGCCCGATGCCCGCCTGCGCGCAATGCTGGAAATGGCCCCCAAAACCATTCCCGCTGTCAGCCGCAATGACGATCCTCAAACCTTTGCCCCAACTGGCCCGCGCAAATTTCGCGTGGCCATGATGACAGGCTGCGCGCAAAAGGCGCTGAATACCGATATCAACGATGCCACCATCCGCATCCTGCGCCGTTTGGGCTGTGAAGTGGTCGTGGCAAAGGGCATGGGCTGTTGCGGCGCGCTGACCCATCACATGGGCAAGGCCGATCAATCCCACGCCTCCGCGGCTGCCAATATCCACGCCTGGATGGCGGAAAAGCGGGCAGGGGGATTGGATGCCGTGGTCATCAATACCTCGGGCTGCGGCACCACGGTCAAAGATTACGGCCATATGTTCCGCAATGACCCGCTGGCCGCAGACGCTGCCGAAGTGTCCGCGATGACTATGGATATCTCGGAACTACTGGTCAAAATCGGCCTGCCCGAAGGCGCCGACAAAGGCATCAAAGTTGCCTATCACGCGGCTTGCAGCCTGCAACACGGCCAACAAATCAAGAACCATCCCAAAGACCTGCTCAAACGCGCAGGCTTTACCGTGGTGGAACCTGCCGACAGCCATTTGTGCTGCGGATCTGCGGGCACCTATAACCTGCTGCAACCCGAAATCAGCCAGCAACTCAAAGCGCGAAAGGTCCAGACCCTAGAGGCGAAAAAGCCCGATATCATCGCCGCAGGTAACATCGGCTGCATGATGCAAATCGGGTCGGGAACCAAAATTCCGATGGTCCACATGGTCGAATTGCTCGATTGGGCCACAGGCGGGCCAAAACCACCTGCGTTAAATATTGATTAACTTCTCTCACGAATGGCCATAAATCTGCCTTAAACGCACCGTATCGCTTAGGTTGAGCAAGGGGAGGTTCTATGGGCATTCTACACATTCTGCCCCGCTTGGCGCTATGCGTCATGATGGTCTTTGCATTGCGTGGCGCAGCGAATGCCGAAGAATCGGCGTTGACGCGTCTTGATACGGGCGATGCCAGCCGTGGTTGGAACGCCGTGGGTCGCCTGAACATGGGCACACGCAGTTTTTGCACCGGTGCGTTAATTGCCCCAAATCTGGTCCTGACAGCCGCGCATTGCTTGTTTGACTCGAAAACCGGCGCGCGCATAAACTCGGACAAAATCGAATTTCTGGCCGGCTGGCGCAATGGCCGCGCCGAGGCTTACCGCGGCATCAAGCGCGCGATTGCCCATCCTGAATATGTCTATGGCGGCGGCGATAAACTGACCCGCGTATCCTTTGATCTGGCCTTGCTTGAATTGGATCAACCGATCCGTATGGCCTCAATTCTCCCGTTTGAAACAGACCTTTCGCCGCATGAGGGTGACTCTGTAGGCGTGGTGTCTTATGCCAAAGACCGGTCCGAGGCGCCAAGCCTGCAAGAAGTTTGTCATGTGCTGAACCAAGAAGAGCGTCTGTTGGTTCTCTCGTGTAACGTCGATTTTGGGTCCTCCGGTGCGCCGATATTTTCCATCCGTGATGGCGTGGCGCGCGTCGTGTCGGTGGTCTCGTCCAAGGCCGATTATGGCGGTGCCGAGGTGGCGCTTGGCACCAGTCTGCAAGGCCCCTTGGTCGCCCTGCGCGCAAGCCTTGCCGCCGAAAGCGACGCTTTCCAAAAGGCAAATCCGGCCTTGCGCGACATGGAAACGGGGGCCGGCACTACGGCGAAATTCGTGAAACCCTGATGCCGCGTTCTACCGCAAACTTGTTCGCGTTGATGGGCTGTCTCTTGGCAGCCCCCTTGCAGGCCCAAGACCACTCCACCACCTCGCTGGAATCCTTGGACCGTCGCGACCAAGTCTTGGGGTGGGAGGCCGTAGGCCGCGTCGATCTGGGCGGTTCGGGGTTCTGCACCGGTACCCTGATTGCGCCCGATCTTGTGCTAACTGCGGCGCATTGCTTGTTTGACAACCGCACCGGCCAACCCTACGACCCGGCCAGCATGCAGTTTCGCGCAGGGTTGCGTGATACAAAAACCATCGCCGTGGGCCGCGTCCGCCGCGCCGTGGCGCATGAAGGGTATGTCCCCTTTACCGCCGTCAGCACCGACAGTATCGCTTATGACCTCGCTTTGCTGGAACTGGCCGAACCCATCCCCGCAGGCCGCGCCGCACCCTTTGCCGTGGCGGCCCCCAGCGCGGCCTTGAATTCAGGTGGCAAAATCAGCGTGGTGTCCTATGCCCGCAACCGCGCCGAAACCCTGTCATGGCAACGCGCTTGCAATATCAAAGACCGCTACGCCACCGTTCTGGCCTTTGACTGCGATGTTGATCATGGGTCTTCTGGCGCTCCGGTGTTTGACATATCGAACGGTCGCGCCAAGATTATTTCTGTTATTTCATCGGGTTACCGCGACAAAGACGGCCCCATTTCCTACGGCATGCAACTGCCCGCCTTGGTCGCTGACCTAAAGGCTGCTTTGCGCTCGGGCAAAGGCGTGGTCTTGGCCAAAGGCGATGCCCCCCTTGCCCAAATTCGCCGTATCGGTGTGGGCGGAAATGACAAATCCACCACGGGCGCGCGTTTCGTCAAAGCCCGCACACAACCTTGACGGCCCCTTGAAACCGGCCTGATCCCTCTCCATCTTCCAAAGATCGGGTGCCAAAATGGGCCCGATATAACGACCCTAACCCTAATCGACCCGTCCAATTGTGTGGAGGGCCGTTCCTGCATCGCTTTACGGAGGATGATATGCATACATTTGATCTCGCCCCCTTGTACCGGGCAACTGTCGGCTTTGACCGCATCGCCGATATGATGGACCGGGTTTTGGCTGCCGATGTGGCACAACCCAGCTACCCCCCTTACAATATTGAAAAAACGGATGAAAATGCCTACCGCATTTCAATCGCCGTTGCAGGCTTCACTCCTGATGAGCTGTCGGTAGAGGTGAAAGAGGCCACGTTGGTCATCACCGCCCGCAAGGCCGAAGAGTCCAAACCCGTGACCTACCTGCACCGCGGCATCGCCACCCGCGCCTTTGACCGCCGCTTTGCGCTGGCTGACCATATGCGCGTCACAGGTGCTACCCATGAACACGGTATGCTGCATATCGAACTGATCCGTGAAATGCCCGAGGCGCTACAGCCCCGGCGGATCGAGATTGCCCGCGCACCTAGCAAACCGACCCAACCGCAGATCGCCAAAACCGACCTGCCCGAAACAGTCGAAACCTAATATCTCAAAGCCGGGCGCAGCATATGCGCCCGGTTCCCCAGTTCAATACACCCGTATTTCCACCAGCCGCGGTCCGGGCAGCGCCGCCGCCTCTGCCACAGCCATCGGTTGTGGCCCCACGCAAGCATATGGCATCCCACAGGCCGCCGCGAATGCCGCCAGCCCCAAAGGCGACGGCGTACAGCCAATGACCTCGGTATTGGCCGCCCGCATCGCCGCCGCAATCTCGCCGTAGCCTGCGTTGTTCCAAACCAGATAGGTCACGTCCAACCCCTCATCGACCGCCACGCGCAATTCGGCTGGTGAAAACTGCAAGCCCCCATCGCCAATCAAACAAAACACCCGCGCATCCGGTGCTGCCACCGCAGCCCCCACCGCCGCACCGGGCGCAAAGCCAAGCGCACCGTACCCCGTGGCCGCATTGAACCATCCGCCTGCGCGGTGATGGTCATACAGCAGATTTCCCGCATAAACCGGCTGGGTGCTATCGCCCACGACAATCGCGCCGGGCACAGCATCGCGCAGCGCCTCAAGCACGGCAATCTGGCTTGGCATCTCATCAGAAAGCCCCGCCACTTCGGCCCGCGTTGCTGCCATCGTGGCCGCCGCCCGCGCCGTGCCATCACCAATCTGCACAGAAACTTGCGCCAGCAATGCGTCAACAACCGCCCCTGCATCGCCGCAAACCATTACCGCCGCCTCATGCCGCGCCAATTGTAACGGACACACATCCACCCGGATCATCCCCGCCATATCAGGCAAGCC
>Ga0213868_10005224_pt1 | contig 11714 bp, 8 predicted proteins | sample PICome_9_FD_160087 | JGI IMG/M metagenome (GOLD analysis project Ga0213868, IMG submission 160087) | Coastal seawater microbial communities near Pivers Island, North Carolina, United States - PICO127 | ecosystem: Environmental > Aquatic > Marine > Coastal | place: USA: North Carolina | collected...
AAGTTCTCAGCACTCGCTTTATGCACCAGCCCGGAGGCGGCTAAGATGGCAGTGCCTGCCACCTGTTTTTTAATAAATTGACGACGGTTCATGAGATATTGAATTTATAGATAGTTTTGGATTTTCAAAAGAGGACAGTCAAGGCACGAGCTGTGTTAATCACGTTTCTTCAAGTGGATCGAAAGTGTGGGGGCGGGTAAGCTGGGGTGGCGTCGACTGGCGAAGCCATGGACGAGGCCGCCATCCTCGGTTTCAGGTGTATCGCGGACAACGATCAGGGTAATTGCCGAGCCAGCGTGATCTCGCAGGTAGGCTGTCAGCTTATCTCCATCGATTCCGAAACCGCCTCGCTGCACGCCTTGCTCAATAACAAACGACCCAAGCTTCTGAACCTCGTCGGCCAACAGCCCTGTACCTTTAACCATGACGTTTGCGGGGGCGTTCTCAATATTGAGTGAATCCTCACGCCACGCCACGTTATGGCTCCGCAAGCCATAAACACTGAAGGTGGCGTCCGGCACATATGACACCAAACCCCAACCGGTCGGTGCAAAATGAAGGGACAACTTAGCATCCGCGATGAGCTTTGGATCGATATCTCCAAGATCAAAACCCAAGTAGGCTTTACGGTCCGTCTTGTGCCACTTGTGGCTGTTCTTTACATAAAGAAGCGCCTTGGATTCGTGTCCCTTGACGCGGCCAGTATAAGCATCCTTGGTCGATCCCAATATGACCCAGTCTGGCCCGTGACTGACGGCTCGACTTTCCGTTCCCCAGACGGGTTCGCTCAAACCATCCTGTGCCGACCCCAGCATTCCTTTTTCCACGGAATTGTGCTGGCCGGATTTCAGGCTGACGACCTCACCAGACAACTGCGACTGCACTTTCACCAGCCCCTGGTAAACCTGTGTTCGTGTTACACCCGTCTCGGCATCGACACTCACAGAGAACCGAGTTCCAAAATCCACCACCTCCGCCCATGGTGTTGTGACCCGAAACCCTGTTGCCGAATCCGGGATATCCGCCACCACGGTTCCTTTCACAAGGTAAACGTTCATCGCATCGATCAGCGTCAGCTCGGAGGGGGCTTCCAGGTTCACTTCTGCACCCGAATCGAACTGGAGTGTCACTAGACCTTCGCTCAGACGCATGGTGCCTGTGCCCAGGCGAGCGCCCACTGCGGTCAGCAGCTTGCCGCTTTCCCATCGGGCAGCACGAACCTGCTTGATCGTCACAAATGATTCTATGTTCGCTTCTGTTGGCTGCCCGGCCATCGATGTTTCTTCCGACTGCTGTAACCAACTGAACGTGGCGATCAATGTGATGCAGGCCGCCACTGCCAGAGCTGCCGCGAGTACGCCCCATGGCTTTGCAAAATAAGTGACCTTTGCTCCAGAGGCGGTGCTGGTCGCTGAGCTAGGCAGAGAAACTGGCATAGCCTCAGTAGCTAACCCTCCCGTGTAATCGAGGTGCAAGCGTGCGTGCAGCTCCATGTGATCTCGGTAAAGCCTGCGCGCATCCGGGTTGGTTTTAAGCAGGTCGTTGAGAGTCTCGCGACTATCGTTATCCAGAGTGCCATCAAGCACCTCAGCGATCAATGTCAGTAATTGCTGCTGGTCTTTTCCATCTAACTTTCCAGACCCCATCACCCTGTCTCCTTCAGTTTTAATTCAATACAGCTATGCAGCGTTTGGCGAATGCGCATCAGCATCATTTTTAGCGCGCTTTCCTTTTTGCCCGTGTCCTTCGCCAGTTGCCGGACCGACTGGTTTTGGCCATATCGTAGTTTGATCAGTTGCCGATGCCGATCGGGCAAGCGCGCCAAGCAATCACGCATCGCCAGCAGGCGGTCGCTGCCTTCATGCTCTACATCCGTGGCCTCATCGGCAAACTGGGCAAGTAACTCGTCATCAAACAAATGCCGGTCGCGTTTCCGGTCGCGCAAAAAGGCGAGCGCCTGGAAATAGGCGCATTTCCGCGCCCAGGCCCCAAAATCCGAGTCCGCCTCAAAATCGTCCATTTTGTGCCATAGCAACAGGTTGGTTTCCTGCAGCACATCATGGGCGTCATGCACGTTGCCCAACAAGGTCACCAAGTAGCCGAACAGGCGATTTTGCCAGTCGGTGAGTAGGTAAACAAATTCTTTATCCGGTGCCTCCATGGTTCTGCCTCAATATACCGGATTCGCACCCCGGGTCACATGTAATCGGTAATTTTTAGACCGTATTTGCAGAATCCACACCTCGAGCATCGGCGGGAATGCCGAAGCTCTTGGGAAAAAAGGTATCCGATCCCGACGAGTGGTCGGGGCATGGGCATGGTCAGCAAAAGACTGTGTGACACCGATTTACTTGCGGCGACGGAAGACCAATGCCAGCCCACCGAGTCCGATCAGCACCGAGGTGGATGGTTCCGGCACGGCAGTCAGACTGAAGCTCGTTATGGTCGAGCTTGCTCCATCTTCCCGGCCAAAGCCGACGTTGGTGATGGTCGGGTTGCTGGCGAAGGTCTCGAAACGGACGGAGCTGCCATCGACAAACCACTCGGAAGTCCACTGAGCGGCCGTGGTGTCGAGTTCGATCGACATCGTGATGGTCCCGCCGAAGTTGCCTTCGACCTCCGAGACTGTGGCACCAGGGCCCGCATATGTTTTAACTTCAGCATTGCGCCGGTATAACATCCATGGCGAGGCATTATTGGGGCTAGACCAGAATCCCGCGTTACTGGTATGGTTCCCGGTTACGTTCGAAGCCGTAAAGCCGATGCCCACCCAGGAACTCGTATTGAAACCGGAAGTCGGCAGGGTGACGGTGGCGGAGAGATTGTAAACATTTCCGGAAACTGGCGCGAACGCAAGAAAGGCACTGTCGTCATCTGCACCGAGAGTGCTGCCAGCAATGGTCCCGTCGGCTTTCCAGTCCGTGGATGCCGTCCAGGTGTTACCGCCGGTGTAGTTATCCGCAGTGGTTCCGTTAAGATCGGCTGCTCCCGAGCCGCCGAAGGTTTCGTTATAAATATAATACACCGCCGCCTGGGTCGAACTGGCAGTCAGGACAAGGCCAGCGAGGGTGGCTATCACGGCGAGGGTCGTTGTTTTGGGGATTTTGTTCATTGTTGTTATTATTGTTGTTGTTGTATCTAGAGGGGAATTTTCAGTGAATAGATAAGATCGGATTGGGTCAGAAAATAGAGAATCCACCCGTGATGGAAAGGAACCCTCATAGTAAATACCGCCCGTCACCCCATCGGTCACATTTTTTTCATCTTTTTTCCCAGTTCAACAAGGGGGGGAATCACAGTGGGGCTTTTTGAAGTTGAAGTGGACAGTTTAAGTTGAAGTAGGGCCGGCGTCCGATTGAAGATGTAAGATGGATCCGCCTGAGGCGGATTGAAATCCGGAACGAAGCACCCACTTGCAACTCGAACTCTCAACTCGAACTGCCGCGCCGCGGCCATCGCCCATCATTCATTCGCCATCAGACATCGCCGCTTTGCGGCTGACCTGTCTCGGCTCCGGGAGGTGATCAACAAAATCACCATCCTTGTTGCGGAATTCCTCTACCGCTTTGTCTCTAAGCTCGATTAACTTCTGAGCATACTCAGCATTCACTGCCAGGTTGTTGAGCTCATCGTTCATCTACCGCGGTTACCTGCGGCGTAAGGGTCAGGGAGCGCAGGTTAAGATGGCTCCACTTGCGCTTCACAGGAAGCAGGGAAAGGTTCTGCGGCCCGGCACCGATCTCGATGAGCCCCAGATCCACCTTGTGGTAAATATTGAGGTCACCCGACGGCTTGGCGGCTGCCGTCAACCAACTCCCGCTACAGGTTACAAAAAACTTGGAAAGCTCCGTCCCCGCCACCTCGGCCTCGACTCGGTATGTGCCCGGTTGCTGACCCTCGAAGGCCCACGAGACATCATCCAAGAAGGATTTCCAATTTACCAAACTGAGTTGCCCTGCCCGTTCCTCAACCTGAAGTGCACCTCCGAGGATCGCCGCGACGGGCGTCAGGGTCAGTATTCCGTTGGCATCAGGAGTCGGGAGAGTTCCAGTCACCTTAACCGGCCCCTCAAGTTCCAGCTTGATCACAGAGGCAACCGCATCCGGCGCGGCGGCCGGCACGTGCATGACAACGCCGTCCTTGCCCGTGGTCGTTCTCAGTACGGAACCGTCCGCTAACAAGCTCGCCTTATTCACGCGATTCCGCAGGCCGGGAACCAACAAGCGTCCTTCTCCGGGCCAATTTAATACATGCAAATAGAGGCTGCCGTTCTTGAAGGTGCAGCGTCCCCATGAGAGAGGTGCCAGCGGGCTGGCGGAGGTTCCGTAGATCGCCTCTCCGTTCACCTTTAACCAGTCACCCACCCTCTTTAGATTCTGCACACTTGGCCCCGGAATCACCCCCTCTGCCGTCGGGCCCACGTTAAGCAGGAAATTCCCGCCACGGCTCGAGACCTTAATCAATTGATGAATGAGGTCTTCGGGAGATTTCCAATGATTGTCCCCCTTGTTGTAGCCCCATGATTCATTGAGGGTCATACATGTTTCCCAATCCGCCCATGGCGTCCGGCTGGGAATCTGCCTGTCGGCATAGGTCAGATAATCCACGTCGAGTTCACGAAGGTTCTCCAGCTCTTCCGCTTTTGCCACATTGACGTGCGCACCGCCGTATAACAATCGGCTGTTGATGAGCGTCTCCGGACTTACGGAACGCAACAGATCTTTCATTTCCCCGGCCCGCACCCCTCCCTGCGGCGAGGGCATATCAAACCATAGCGAAAAAACCGGACCATAGCCGGTCAACAATTCACGCAGTTGCGGAAGCACAATGTCATCGATATAGGTGTTGAAATCCCCTGTGCCCTTCCAACTGCCACCGCCGGGATGATACCAGTCCATACAATGCGAGTAGTAAAAGCCCAGTGCGATCCCTTCCTCAGCACAGGCCTCCGCCAGTTCCTTGAGCGGATCGCGCCTGAAAGGCGTCGCCTCCACAATGTTGTAGGGACTCGCGTTCGAACCGAACATAGCAAATCCATCGTGGTGCTTCGCGGTGATGACGATATAGCGCATGCCCGCATCCTTCGCAATCCGCACCCATTCCCTGGCATTGAACTGCACGGGATTGAACTGTTCTGCATATTTTGCATATACCTCAGGCGCCATTTTCTCATACGACATCACCCATTCCCCTCTGGCGGGAATGGCATAGAGCCCCCAGTGAATGAACATTCCGAATTTCGCATCACGAAACCGTTCGCTGCGGGAATCGCGCGTCGCAGAACTCGCAGGCATTTCAGCCAGATGCTTCAACACAAACTCAACAGTGGAGTGGATGATCCCGTCGGCGGTTGGTTTGCTGTTTTCGCTAAAGCCGTGGCCCGCGCCTTTGACGGTGATCAACTGGAAGAATGCACCGATCTCGTCCGCTTTCTTTTTCAAGAGCGTCGCGTGTTTCAGGGGAATTGTGCCGTCGCGATCACCATGGAACTGGAGCATCGGCGGGCTCTCCTTGGTCAAGTAACGAACCGGGCTGACATCCCGCATCATGGCTTTTAATTCTGGATCCGCCTGCTCGTACGAAATCCGGGGGCCCCCGGTTCTGATCCGGTCGGTAAAGCGATTCGGATCCAAGTGCCCCTTAAATCCGTTTGGCACAAAAAGGTCGCTGTCGGTAAAACTGGCAGGGCCGAACCAGGACACCCCGGCGAGCGGACGTACCCCGTAGGCCGCCAGCTCGGCATCGCCGACAAAGGAATCGGGAGCACTGTAGTTCAACATCAGCGAGAGGTGCCCGCCAGCGCTGGTTCCGAATGTCACCACCCGTTCGGCATCGATTCCCAGCTTCTGCTCGTGCTTCTTCAAATAACGAAGGCCGTCCCGGACATCGACCACGCAATCACGCATGTTCACAGGATGCTCCGCGCTCCCCTTTGCGGCAGGCCGATAGTTGGCGCTGACACAGACCACCCCCGCATCCAGCAACTGGCGGAAGATCTCCTTCTCATGTCCAGTTAAAGCCTTATCACCGGCCCACCATCCACCGCCGTGCGTGTAGTAGAATACCGGTGCGTGCTCTATTTTCTTGTTCACCGGGTAGTAAATATCCAGCAGGACATCCTGGTCACCAATCGATTTATACACGACATCACGCGTCACTTTGCAGGGCATATTTTCAGCCAGGCCGCTCACTACCAGCACCCATGACACCAGCGCTGCGGCATAAAATTTCAGCTCAGAACGTGACACCATGGGTCCGTTTCCGTTTGAAGGATGAGGGCATCGGAAAGCCGCCGGCCCGAACTCCGGCAGCTTTGGCGATTCAATATCTTTCTACCTAGGCCATACGGCGACGTTTCAAACATAGCAATGTTGCGCCGAGCCCCAGCAATCCGATTGATGACGGCTCAGGGACCGCCGCGCGGAGCTGATAGCCTTGCAACTGCGGAGCGCTAGCATTGGAGTTGTCTCCATTGAACACAGAAATCGTAAAATCCTGAGTTGGCGCATCAGCCATAAATGTTCCGCTGGCAACGATCCCGTTTGCACCGAAAGCAACACTGTTATACGAGCCATCTAACATAACATAACGAGCCATTGTGTCCGCATTACGTGTATCCGAGAAAAACAGTTGGATTTCATATTTTTGTCCGGTCTCCAGCAAATTCCCAATGCTGCCTATCGTCCATGTATCCGTTGCTACCAGGGAGAATTGGACATGCGAGAGTAGATCATTGAATCCGGTGACTGACTCTGGGTCGTAAAAATCGCCACCCGCATAATTCGTAAGGTCTGTAATCAAGTAATCCCCATTCGAATTTCCGCCATTGACCCCGGTGCCCGGATCAGCCTCAAACGTAACACCGTTAATGGTTGTACTAAGGTCCACATACGCATTTCTCGGCACACCTATATTTACCGCCTCGACCAGATTACCTGCTGTCGAGACATCCGTCGTACTGGTAATCGACTTCGATGACCACGAAATCACCGCAGCCTGCGACACTCCACTCATTAGGGTGGCCGTCATCAATGCAATCATAACTCGTTTCATTGGGGCAGTCCGTTTGCCTAGACTAGTCCTGTTCATAGTGCCTTCTGCAGTGCTTTTCATGTTGTTTGCTCCTGGGTTATTCATGTTGTTTCTCCTTTATTTTGGGGGTTTTTTGATTATGTTGATGGATCATAGATCAGATCCATATACGGTTCATTATATACACTCGAACGGTTTCCTGCGTCTATGACACGTTTGCGTCATAGACGGATCACTGGACACATTGCCGCGATACTGCTACCAGATATTATGTATATTTTGGTTCGACTGCTTCGTCTGATTTTTTTTACCGCCATGTTCAGCATGAGCGGCGCAGCGCAGCCCCTCTCCGCGTCGACTCAGACATCTACACTGGCAGATGATTCCCTGGATGCGCTGGAGCAACACCTGACAGAAATTGACACCAAGCTCGCCGGACTGGCCGAATGTAGCCTGCGCGGCGGAGCTGGTGCCATTGGCTACCGGTCAAGAGGATATGACAACCCCGGGGACCCCGTCTGGGTAGAGATTCATTTTAACCGGGAGACCCCGCTCGATGAACTGATCCTAGTTCCAGCGGTACAGCGTAATAACGAAACAGGTATCTCTTCCGATGCCTTTCCCGAGGCCTTTAGGGTCCTGGCCGGATCAGAGAACGATTCAAAAGGTCATGTGATTGCAACCGTGACACCCGAGGACAAGATCCTGCCTCGCATCGCCCCCCTCGTCATTCCCACCCCCGGCATCACGGCTTCCTGGATCCGAATCGAAAGCACGCAGTTAACCCCGCGAGCCATTGACCGCATTTTTGTACTGCAATTTGCAGAGATTATGGCCTTCAACGGACAGGAGAATGTCGCACTCCACCGGGAGATGACCACCTCGCCGAACAGATTTGATGGAGGCCTTGCCTGGGATCCCGGTTATGCAACCGATGGGTTTGTGCCCTATATCATGAAATCGGGACAGGGGCAGAAAAACACAGGCTACATCAGCACCATCCACCGCGAGCCTTCGCGTTCCATCGGACCCCGCCCGTCTCTCACCGTGGATCTACAAAAAACCCACCGCATTTCCCGTATCCATTTGCACCCTCTGTCTCAAGCTGACACCTTCCCGCAGGCCACCGAGACAAGTCAGGGATTCCCGCAAGCCCTAAAGATTGAAGTCGCGACCCTCCCCGACTTCTCCGACGGCAGGCTGCTTCTGGATTTTAAGAGGGAGAGTGTCTATGACCTAGGTCCGATCATGTGTTGGAATTTTCCCGCGACCAACGCCCGTTTTGTCCGACTCACGGCCCTAAAACCCTATATTTACCGGAAAGGCGTATCAAAGGGCCCCCGGATCGGTTTTGCAGAAATCGAGATTTTCTCAGAGGGGGCGAATGTGGCACTCGGCAAGAAGGTTTCCAGCAGTTATGGAGAAAAGAGCGCAGCTCTATCCCCCTTAACCGACGGCCACAATCTCTACGGCACCATCCTGCCCATCAGGGTTTGGCTCAATCAACTGGCACAGCGTCACGAACTGGAAGCGAAACGTCCCCGGGTCGCCGCCGAGTTACAGCGCCGCTATACCCGACAAAAAATGCATCTCAAGCGCACAATCGGGCTGGCTATCCTGTTGGGTGTCGGCATCGTGATCGCAATCCTCATCGTTCGTCTGATCCATACGAACCAGATCAAAAACCTCCGTGAACAGGTCGCCGCCAACCTGCACGATGAACTTGGAGCCAACCTTTACGCGATCCGTCTCCTGGGACAACTGGCCAAAGATTCGGTCGACTCGAAAGAGGACCTGCTGCACACCCTTGATGAGATTTCCGGGCTGGTCGATCGGTCTAGCCGCGCAACACGGAATTGCATCGACCGGGCATCCATACCGGGAATCGATCTGCCGGAGGAACTCCGCCGGACAGTCCGTCGATTCGAAAGAGACCAGAACGTGGAGTTAACGATAGAAAACGAGGAGCGATTGATCGAATTACCTGCTCAGACCCAGTACGACCTGCTTCTTTTTACCCGTGAATGCCTGGTGAATATCAGTCGGCATGCCGAAGCCACCCGGGTAAAAGTCGTGCTGCAGGCAGAGGCAAAAACCATCGACCTAACCGTGCGTGACAATGGTAGCGGCATTTCCCGCGGTGTTCCCGAAAGCCTACTGCGACGCGCCCGCGTACTCCGGGGTCACGTTAAACTTGAACCCCACGACGGCAGCGGCAGTTCGATCTGTTTATCCCTCAAAATCCGCGGACGATTCAACCCCGCCCGCCTTTTACGTTCAACATCATGATCACCCCCATCCACATCCTGCTTATCGAAGACAACCCCGAATTCGCAAGGGCCGTTGAACTTGTTTTCAAACGAACCCCTGATATGGAGCTGGTGTACACGACCGGTTCAGCAGAACGAGCCCTGACCTGGCTGAACAGCAGGCAGGAAGATGAGTGTCCGGATGTGATTCTCCTCGACCTGACCCTGCTGGGCATGAGCGGCATGGAAGCATTGCCGAAACTGCGGGACCTGCGATCCGACATCAAGATCATCGCCCTAACCCAGTCGAACCAGGAAGCTGACGTCGTGAAGGCCATTTCGCTGGGCGCCAATGGTTACCTTCTTAAAGGGAGTGATCTTCATGACATCAAGGCTGGCATCCGAACGGTGATGGACAACGGAGCCCCCCTGGACCACCGGGTGGCTCAATACATTATAAAAATGGTTCAAAAGGGTGATACCCCTTCAGCCAACAATGCCGGCAGCCTTTTAACGGAGCGGGAAACGGAAATCCTGAACAAACTGGCTCAGGGGATGGTGAAGAAGCAAATCGCAGACGATCTGAACATCAGCACCCACACCGTTTCAAACCATGTCCGACACATCTACGAAAAATTAAAGGTCCCCAACGGCCCGGCCGCCGTAAATAAGGCCTTCCGAACCGGCATCCTTCCCCCCAAGAAAAGCTAATAGCCGCTGGACAACATGACTCACTACAGGGTCGGACTAAAGCAGCCCTCGTTACCATTCGCTTTTGCTAAGAGAAGAAATGGAAGACTGAGGGTGGATTGTGGATCACCGACCCCCGTTACCGAAGGCTATTTACGAATATAGACCAAACGTCCGAGTCTAGTCACGCCCTGTGGAGAGCGCGCTCCGAAATCAGGCAAAGGGTTGGAATCTTCATGGGGCTTGTTTCGGCTCCGGGAGGTGATCAACAAAATCACCATCCTTGTTGCGGAATTCCTCTACCGCTTTGTCTCTAAGCTCGATTAACTTCTGAGCATACTCAGCATTCACTGCCAAATTATCCAGTTCATCAGGATCTTTTTCAAGATCGTAGAGCTCCTCGATCACGTCATCTTTAAAATGCCGGATATACTTGTATTTGCCGTCCCGCATCATCATCCAGGCATACAGGTCCCTGCGCTTGAAAGCATCGTAGTTCTTCGCCTTGAGTGCCTCCACCACGCGGTCACCGTATTTATAGATGGTATTAATCATCAGCATCGGCTTCTTGAGTTTCTCATCAGGGCTGGTGAGTAACCCCATGAGATCGCGCCCGTGCATCTTCCACTCGGGCTCGATACCTGCGAGCGAGTGGATCGTACTGGTGATATCAACCCCATTGACCGCTTCCTTGCAAACAGTCCCCGGCTTGATCAGCCCCGGTGCTGAGAAAATAAGCGGCGCGCAGATATTGGCATCATAGGGCATCCATTTTTCCTGGGACCCGTGCTGGCCCCAGGCGAATCCCTGATCAGAGGTAAAGATGATCACTGTATTCTCCAACTGACCACTGTCCTTGAGCGCTTGGATCACCGCTCCCACTCCGTCATCGAGAGACTTCACCGCCTTGTGATACCTTTTGACCGATTGATCATAACGCTTCGGCTCGCCTTTGCCGTCCTTTTTCCAGCGAGTCAGGTTTTTTAAATGCTCCGGCTTGGTCGGGCGCGGGCCAAAGATATCGACTGGAAATTGGGAAGGAGGGGCCTCGCTATACGAACGCTCATGCCTTTCTGCAGGCGTGTAGGGGCCATGCACTCCCCCGTAGCAAAGCCACAGATACCAGGGCTTTTCGGAGCGCTTCTTTTCCTTGATGTAATCGACAGCAAGTTCGGTATAGCGGTCGGTGCTGTATCCGCCGAGCGGTTTGCGTTCACCGCCGTTGGTCCGGACGAATGTGTTGTTGTAATAGGCCATGACATTTCTTCTTCCTCCTCCGCGGTCCCAGATCACCGAGTAGTCCCAGTCGCGGCCGTGACCGACATCGTCACCAAGATGCCATTTGCCAATGCAGGCCGTCTCGTAGCCGTTCTTTCTGAATACCGATGGGAAGAACCGTAACTGCTCAGGATCGTAGGATGCCATCGGGTAGTTGGTAACCTTAAAACTTTGGTGTGCGTGCTGCAGCAAACCCGTTAGATTGCTGACCCGGGATGGCTGACACCAGGCTCCCGTGTAGCAGTGGGTGAAGCGCATGCCCGTATCCGCGAGCTTATCGATCTGCGGTGTCTTCGCCCAAGGTCGCGCTTCTTCATAACAGGAGACCGAGCGGTGTGATTGGTCATCGGTGAAGATGTAGAGGATGTTCGGCTTGCTCGGCATCTGGGTATCCCCTTGTCCATGACAAGGACAAACGCCGAGGCAAAATAAACCCAACAGAAGAAACGCGGACTGTTTAATCTT
>Ga0213868_10005225_pt1 | contig 11712 bp, 10 predicted proteins | sample PICome_9_FD_160087 | JGI IMG/M metagenome (GOLD analysis project Ga0213868, IMG submission 160087) | Coastal seawater microbial communities near Pivers Island, North Carolina, United States - PICO127 | ecosystem: Environmental > Aquatic > Marine > Coastal | place: USA: North Carolina...
GGCGGCCCTAACAGACAAGTTGTCAAAATGGCTTGATCATCAGCGTGCGCTGGCTGGCGCCGCTGAAAATACGGTCAAAGCTTATCAAACGGACGTCTTGGGGTTTCTTGGCTTTATGACCGCACATAACGGCGAAGCGCAGGGATTAGGCCCGATCGCACGCGTGACAGTGCGTGATATGCGGGCATGGATGGCACATGAACGCGGACGCGGAGTTGGGGCACGGTCATTGGCGCGGTCATTGTCTGCGGTCAAATCATTCTATCGGTGGCTGTCTGAACGCGAAGGGTTTGAGCCCACAGCGGTCCTATCCACCCGCGCGCCCAAATTTCAACGAAAATTGCCCCGTCCGCTGGAGGTTCAAGCGGCGTCCGACATGATCGACAGGGTCGAGCTGCAGTCAAGCGAACCTTGGATCGCGGCGCGGGATACCGCAGTGGTTACTTTGCTTTACGGGTGTGGTTTGCGGATATCAGAGGCGCTGGGCCTTACAAGGGCGGACGTTCCATTGCCTGAGGTGCTGCGCATCGTCGGCAAAGGCGGCAAAGAGCGTATCGTTCCAGTGATTGCCCCCGCACGCGATGCTGTTGCGGCCTACGTAAAGCTTTGCCCGTACCCATGTAAGAATCACGAACCGATTTTTCGTGCCGTACGAGGCGGCGTTCTTTCACCGCGCGTAATTCAAAAAGTCATGGAGCAATCCCGCATGCAGCTTGGCCTGCCAGCAACTGCAACTCCGCATGCGATGCGTCATTCCTTTGCCACGCATCTGCTGGCCGCTGGTGGTGACTTGCGCACCATCCAAGAGTTATTGGGCCACGCATCCCTGTCAACGACACAAGCCTACACAGCCGTAGATGCAGCACATCTGATGTCAGTCTACGCGCGCGCCCATCCGAAGGCCTGAAAATCTGATTGCCCTATTTCATATTTTGGATCATGACACTGCGATGACCTTACGCACCAAAGCCCTTCTTGTTCACCTGCTGACCGCCACAGGTGCAGTATTCGCAATGCTCGCCATGTTAGCCGCCGTTCAAGAACAGTGGAGCATGATGTTTCTTTGGCTCGTGATTGCCTTTTTCGTTGATGGCATCGATGGGCCCCTTGCGCGCCGCTATGACGTTAAAACGAATGCGTCGGAATTCGATGGTGTCCTTTTAGACCTAATCATTGACTATCTGACTTACGTCTTCGTCCCCGCCTATGCATTGTTCAAGTCAGGGCTTTTGCCGGGCTGGACGGGTTGGTTTGTGATTATCATAATTACTTTCACGTCTGCCCTTTATTTTGCTGACACCCGCATGAAAACAAAAGACAATTCGTTCTCTGGCTTTCCGGGGTGCTGGAACATGCTGGTGCTTGTAATCTTCGCGCTACAGCCAAACTTCTGGGTGTCCGTGTTGTTGGTCGTCAGTCTGGCGATCACGATGTTTATGCCATTGAAGTTTGTTCATCCCGTCCGCACAGAGCGTTGGCGCAACGTCACATTGCCGATGGCATTGGCATGGACAATCTTTGCTGGTTGGGCCGCTTGGGTTGATTTTTACCCCAACAGTTGGGCGCTTTGGGGTTTGACCCTGACGTCTGTTTACTTGCTTTTTGCAGGTGTCGCCCAGCAGATCATTCCTGCGCGCAAGGCCTAGATCAACAAGCCAGCGGCACCTTCTAGCTTAAGCAAAGCAACTTTCGCCTCAATGCCACCCATGCCTGAATAACCGCCCAAGCCGTTTGCGCCTAATACGCGGTGACATGGAATGATGATTGCGATCGGATTGGCCCCGCAGGCCTGCCCAATTGCTTGCGCGGACACGCCCAGTTCTTGCGCTAAATCGCCGTAGGTGCGGGTCTCGCCGTACGGGATCGCACTGAGCGCCGCATAAAAGCATTGCTGGAACGGGCTGCCCTTTGGGGTCACAGGGGTTTGAAATTTCTTCAGATCACCTGCGAAATACGCGGTCATCTCATTGCTTATCTGCTGGTGCAACGGGCCTTTGGTCAGGTTCCCTGCATGCCCCCAGATCAGCTCTGTAATTGCACCGTCAGCAGCATTTGCCCCCAACGGACCAACAGTCGAGGACTGGCAAATCATCGGATCATCGCCAGCCTCATTTGCTTAACCTAGCGCCGCGTTACAGCGCTCGCAGACGCCTTCATGAGCATGAGTGCCCACGTCAGGCAGTATTTTCCAGCAGCGCTGGCATTTTTCGCCTTCCGCACGCGCAAAGACGACGGCCACATCAGGGACGTCATCCAGACCGAACGCACCTTCTGGGGCCGCGTCAGTCGACACAAAAATCCCAGACGTGATGCACAGATCATCAAAGCTAACCGTTTCCAGCAGCTTCGCAGTTCCCGCGCTCACATGCACTGTTGGTGCTGCTTCCAAAGATGCGCCGATCACCTTAGCTGTCCGCTCAACCTCAAGCGCGCCAGTCACAACACGGCGCACTTTGCGCACTTCGGCCCATTTTGCGGCCAGTGCTGGATCATGCCAAGCAGTTGGTGTTTCGGCAAAATCCTCAAGATGGATTGAGCTTTCGTCGCCCGCGAACCGCTCTAGCCAGACTTCTTCCATAGTAAATGTCAGCATAGGTGCCAGCCATTTTGTAAGGCGGTGGAAAACGATATCCAGCACTGTGCGCGCGGCGCGGCGGCGGGTCGTATCGCCGTCGCAATAAAGCGCATCCTTGCGGATATCAAAATAGAACGCCGACAACTCCACGGTTGCAAAGGTAAAGACAGCTTGGAAAACGCCTTGGAAATCATACTTTGCGTAGCCTTCACGCACTTGCACGTCCAACTCGGCCAGACGGTGCAAAACCCAACGCTCAAGCTCTGGCATGTCACTAGCTTCAACGCGATCAGCTTCGGTAAAATCAGAAAGCGAACCCAGCATAAACCGCAGCGTGTTGCGCAAACGGCGATAGCTATCAGCGACACCTTTCAGGATTTCGTCACCAATGCGCAGGTCAGCGGTATAGTCAGACTGTGCCACCCAAAGGCGCAGAATATCCGCGCCATATTGGTTGATTACCTGCTCGGGGGCGATGGTGTTTCCGACAGATTTGGACATCTTCATGCCCTTCTGATCCAGCGTGAAACCATGGGTCAGAACGCCACGGTAAGGGGCATGACCCATCGTGCCACAGGCCTGCAACATCGACGAATGGAACCAACCACGGTGCTGGTCGGTGCCTTCAAGATAAAGGTCCGCCATACCATCCGTCGATCCGTCTGGACGGTCGCGCAGCACAAACGAATGGGTCGAACCACTGTCAAACCAGACGTCCAAAATATCAAAGGTCTGCACGTAATCATCGTGGTTCACATCGTTGCCCAAGAACCGCTCTTTTGCGCCATCCTTGTACCATGCGTCAGCGCCTTCGACCTCGAACGCCTCAAGAACACGGGCGTTCACGGCTTCGTTGCGCAGCAAGTAATCAGGATCAGTGGGCTTGGTGTCTTTCTTGACAAAGCATGTCAGCGGCACACCCCACGCACGTTGGCGCGACAACACCCAATCAGGGCGCGCTTCGATCATGGAATACAAACGGTTGCGGCCCGTTTTCGGAGTCCACGTCACCAATTCGTCGATTGAACGCAACGCACGTTCACGGATTGTCGTGCCATACGTGTCCTGTCCGTCGCCAACCGCTTTGTCGATTGCGGCAAACCACTGCGGGCGGTTCAAACGGATAACAGGTGCCTTTGAACGCCATGAATGCGCATCAGAAATAGTGATCCGTTTGCGCCCGAGTAAGCGGCCAACTTCGATCAATTTAGCGATAACAACCTTGTTCGCGCCACCGGGTTTACCGTTCGATTTCAGGATCGCTTCGCCTGCAAAGAACGGCAAATCAGCGCGGTAAGAACTGTCATCAAGAATGTTATATGTCATCGGCAAGCCATGCTTGACCCCGATCGCATAGTCATCGTCACCGTGACTAGGTGCCGTGTGCACAAAGCCGGTACCGGCGTCATCGGTCACGTGATCACCGGGCAAAAGCGGGACGTCAAAGTCCCACTCGGCGTCAGCGCCTTCGGTCCCGTTCAATGGATGGGCACAGATCAGCTGCGCCAATTCTTCCGGCGTCACGTCACGCAAACGGCGATACATGCTGCTATCCAAACGCGCGGCTTCAAGCGTGTCTTCGGCCAAGTTATCAGCCAGCAACAGGCGCTCGCCGATAGTCGCCCAACATTCCTCTGGACGGCCAGTGATTTCATAAAGGCCATAGCTGATGCTAGGTCCAAAACAGATCGCGCGATTTTGCGGGATCGTCCAAGGCGTCGTCGTCCAGATCACAACTTTTGCACGCTCAAAGCCCTCGGGCCCTTTGGTGCAAGGAAACTTGACCCAGATCGCATCGGATTGACGGTCGTGATATTCGACCTCGGCTTCGGCCAACGCCGTCTTTTCCACAGGTGACCACATCACCGGCTTGGAGCCATGATAAAGTGTGCCGTTCATCAAGAACTTCTGGAATTCTTCGGCGATTACACGTTCTGCGTGGAAATCCATTGTCAGGTACGGATCGGCCCAGTTGCCGGTGATCCCAAGTCGCTTGAATTCCTCGCGCTGGATATCCACCCAGCCTTCGGCAAACTTGCGGCATTCCTGACGGAAATCCACGACATTTACATCGTCCTTATCGCGGCCTTTGGCGCGGTATTTCTCTTCGATCTTCCATTCAATCGGCAGACCGTGGCAGTCCCAACCGGGCACGTAGCGGGCGTCACGGCCCATCATTTGCTGGCTGCGCACAACCATATCCTTGAGGATTTTATTCAGCGCGTGACCGATGTGCAGATGACCGTTCGCATAGGGCGGACCGTCATGCAGCGTAAAGGGTTTCCGCCCTTCTGCCTTGGCACGCAGCTTGTCGTAAACCCCGATTTGCGCCCAGCGGGCTAGCCAATCGGGTTCGCGCTTGGGCAATCCTGCACGCATTGGGAAATCGGTCTTGGGCAGGTTCAAAGTTGATTTATAGTCGGTTGTCTCGGCGCACATTTGCGGCGTCCTCTCGGCAGTCATATGGGAATAAAACGAAGGGGCGGTGCGCACACGCGGACACCTGTTCCCGGCAGGCGTGAACGATTACGCCGCCGGGCAAATAATGCTTATGATCATCTGCCGCAACATAGCGGCGTTATAGGGCGGCACCGCGACAGGGTAAAGCCTCCACTTGATCATCACCTTGCCGCGCACTGCTGGACGCAAAAGCGCCGCCAACTTAGTCTTTGCGAGGATTGCTACGACCAAAATTAGGGGCGTCGGTATCCTGGCCCGCTTCAATAATGCCGCGCCGAATGGCGCGTGTGCGGGTAAAGTAGTCATGCAAATGATCACCGTCACCCTGACGAATGGCCCGCTGCAACGCGAATAGTTCTTCGGTAAAACGACCAAGCACTTCCAACGTCGCTTCTTTGTTGTTCAAGAATACATCCCGCCACATAACCGGATCAGACGCAGCGATCCGCGTGAAATCACGAAAACCCGCAGCCGAATACTTGATGACTTCGCTATCCGTCACACGCCCCAAATCATCAGCAACGCCAACCATTGTGTAAGCAATCAGGTGCGGCGTATGGCTGGTTACCGCCAACACAAGATCATGGTGCTCTGCGTCCATCTCATCCGTCTTGGACCCCATCCCAACCCAAAGCTGCGACAGACGGTCCACGGCGGAACGATCTGCATTTTGCGCGGGAACAAGAATGCAATACCGGTTGTCAAAAAGCTCTGCAAATCCTGAACGCGGGCCAGAGTGCTCGGTTCCCGCCAGTGGGTGTGCCGGAATAAAGTGAACACCATCAGGGATATATGGGCCAACTGCGTCGATTACAGTGCGCTTGACTGAGCCCACATCACTGACCGTTGCACCGTGTTTCAGTGCTGGTGCAATTTCGCGCGCGACTGCCTCCATTGCACCAACGGGCACGCAAAGAACGACCAAATCAGCATCTTTCACCGCCTCTGCGGCGCTATCAAAAACATGATCACAAAGGCCAATTTCGCGGGCGATTTCGCGGGTTTCGGACGATCGTGCATAGCCGACAATTTCGCCAACCAGCCCTGCGCGCCGCATAGCATGACACATGGACGACGCAATCAGACCAAGCCCGATCAGCGCCACGCGGTCATATACCTGCGCCATCAAGCAGCCCCTTTGAATTGCGCGATTGCAGGGGCCACACGGCGGCACGCGCTTTCATCACCAACGGTAATGCGCAAGCAATTGGGCAAACCGTATCCTGCAACTTTGCGCACGATGATCCCTGCCTCGCGCAAATGTTCGTCACATGCACTTGCCTCGGCCTCGTCTGTGAAACGCGCCAGAATGAAATTTGCGGTCGACGTGTCGGAAGGCACACCCAATTTAGCAAGCGCATTTGCCAGCCAATCGCGCCACCGTGCGTTTTCAGTCCGGCATTTTTCTGTGTGTTCGGTATCACGTACAGCCGCTTCTGCGGCGGCAAGTGCGGCTGCAGACAAATTAAACGGGCCACGAATGCGGTTGAGCACATCAATCACAGCTTGTGGGCCGTAGCCCCAGCCAATGCGCATGCCACCCAGCCCGTAGATCTTTGAGAATGTACGCGACATAAAGACGTTGTCGCGACTCTCGACCAAGGCTTTGCCTGCATCAAATCCGTCAACGAATTCTGCGTACGCCCCGTCCAACACCAACATTGCTTGGGACGGCAGACCTTCGGCAAGGCGCGCGACTTCGGCAGTGCCGATCATTGTGCCGGTTGGGTTCGCCGGGTTGGCAATGAAAACCAGTTTCGTTTTCGTCGTGCACGCAGCTAGAACCGCATCCACATCGACCACACGTTCGTTTTCTGCCACCACAACCGGCGTAGCCCCGACCGAATTCGCGTAAATCGGATACATAGAGAACCCATGCTCGGTGAAGACAATCTCGTCGCCCGGCCCTGCGTAGGCTTCGGCCAATAGCTTAAGCACGTCACCTGACCCGACCCCGCAAACGATACGTGCGGGATCAACGCCCCAAACATCACCGATCGCAGTACGCAGGGCAGCATGATCGGTTGATGGATAGCGATGCAAATCATGCGTCGCCCGCACGACCGCTTCTTTTGCAGCGTCACTTGGCCCCAACGGGTTTTCATTTGAGGACAGTTTGAGAACGTTGCGCACGCCATCCAAATGGGACGCACCGCCAACATAAAGTGCGATGTCCAAAATACCCGGTTGAGGTTTAATGCTATTTGCCATGTCAGGTCCGTCTTTTATCGTTTGACCTGTTCTAGCGACCCACCAAGGTCAATGCCAGAGCCAACGTCGCACCTAAGGCCTAAGGATCGGCCTGCTGGCCATGTGCGACATGATTGACTGGACCCGATAGCGCCGCGAATAGCACATTTCCGTCAAAACTGTCCAAACCCATAACAATCTCAACAATGCTTTTTGCCCGCGCCGCGCCAATGGCGGGGATCGCGAAGGCTGCGAACTTTGCCACCAGCTCGTCCGAGGTCGGCGGTGTGGTGTGTTCCCATTTGGGTTCCGTCCATTCGCTTTGCCGCGTGGTCCCATCTTGCAAAACCAACGTGACGCGCGCATAGCGCCGCAAGGGAAAGGCCGCGTTTGCGTGATCTACTTCGACCATTTTGATGGCTTTGGACAGGCGAACGACCGCAGGGTCATGCAATGCCTGACCAATCAGATCGCCGACGTCAATTTTGCCACGCACGGCAGCAACAGCCACAGGGAACGACGTTGAGTATTGCGCCTCTTCCGTGGTTTGCGGCGTGGCGCAGGCAAGGCGGATCGCCTGATGAAACGTCGCGATCTCGATCTCTGCGATATCTGTTGCAACAAGGTTATGTTCTGTCCGCAGTGCCAAAACCGCCTCGACGGGGGCCTGTGCCCAGCGACAGATCGGATAGGGCTTGAAATACTGCTCTCGCAGGTACCAATGTTGTCCCAGATCAGCCCAGACGTCCGGTTGTTCTTCGACTGTGATTGCGGGGGCGCCGCTGAATCCCGCCTGCGCCAGCCGCGCTGCTGACACACCACACATCGCCCCCCAGCCTGACCCGTCCTTGAGCATGGTTGGGTGATCAATCACACGCATCATCTGGCTACGCGGTCCGTGGTATTCCGCGATGCCCAAGGCGTGGCGGGTGGTCTCGGGGTCCAGCCTTTGCAGCCGCGCACTGGCCGCAGCGGCTGCAACCGCGCCCCAACTGCCAGACGTATGATAATCGGGCACGCTGCCATGTTGGGCGATGCTACAGCGCGCCCCGAATTCGTACCCCATTGCAAGTGTGGTCAAAATCTCTTTGCCAGTGGCCGTCGCGGAATTGACCAACACCGCAGGCCAAAGGGGGCAGCCGATATGCCCTTTGGCGGGATTAAACCCATCATGTGCATCTATGCTATCGATCGTCATTCCATAGGCCAGCGCCACCCCCGTCGCCGAGGCCGTCTGATCGTCAAATGGTAGCCGGATCGGGCCATGATGTTCCGCCGCCGCATAGGCATGAATAATCCGCGACAGATGCGTTTGTCGGCCTGCGATTCCAACGCCAATTAGATCAAGCAAACACAGCTTCGTTCTGTCTTGCACATCGGCAGGTAGGTCGTCCCACTGCAGGTCATGGATGAAAGCCAAGGGTGTCATAGTAGCAGTCTTTGCGTTTTTGGCAGGTGTGGCCCAAACGTTTGCGACATGTAGAAGCTTATTTCATATTATTGCATCGCGCATGAAAAAGGCCGCCCAATTCAGGGCGGCCTTGAATACTTTTGCAAACATTGCAGTCGGCGGGATGGCGAAGATTAGTTCTTCGCGTAGAATTCCACGACGAGGTTTGGTTCCATCGCAACCGGATAAGGCACATCGCCCAATGTAGGTGTACGTGTGAACGTTGCCGTCATTTTGTTGTGGTCAACTTCCATGTAGTCAGGAACGTCGCGCTCTGGCAGCTGTGTTGCGACCAAAACCAGCTCTAGCTGCTTGGACTTCTGACGCACTTCGATGATGTCGCCTTCTTTAACGCGGTAGGACGGGATGTTGACCCGCTGGCCGTTCACTGTGACGTGTCCGTGGTTCACGAACTGGCGCGCGGCAAAAACAGTTGGCACGAACTTGGCGCGGTAAACAACAGCGTCCAAACGACGCTCCAGCAGACCAATCAGGTTCTCACCTGTATCGCCTTTTACACGCTCGGCTTCGCCGAAGATGCGGCGGAACTGCTTCTCGGTCAGGTCACCATAGTAACCCTTCAGCTTTTGCTTTGCGCGCAGCTGGATACCGAAGTCGGACAGTTTACCCTTACGGCGCTGACCGTGCTGGCCGGGGCCATATTCACGACGGTTGACTGGTGACTTTGCGCGGCCCCAGATGTTTTCGCCCATCCGGCGGTCGAGTTTGTACTTGGCAGCGGTACGTTTAGTCATACGCTGATCTCCTTCTTTTATATTGCGAAGGGCGTTGTCCTTTTCGCGGATTTTGCCGCGACGACAGGGTTCCGCTTGCGCGGTCCACCAACACCAATGAATTCGGGCCTTATATAAGGGATTCTTGGGGTGTCAACGGAACATCCGGATTGGGTCAAAATGAAGGACCGTAGATGCCTCATGAAAGTACATATTGCGTCTCAATCTGGTCCAACTACAAGGGTATGAGTGCTACAGGGGCAGTGATGAGGACGAAGATTGCTTGTTTTGTGTCTATCGGGGTTAACCAGTGTGGCAGCATTATGGCTGATCGCGCACCAAATCGTGAAGCGACGCTTTGCGGCATTGGAAGCGGATTTACCTACCATTCACAGATCCGCAATTGCTGTCCCACCCGACGAGGGCCATCCGCCCCAGTTGGTTGCCCTTTGCGTCGACCTTTTGCGCAAGACCCACTGCACCGATCCATATGATGCGCTAACCCAATCGGAACAACAGATGGTTTTGCACGCTCATGCAATTGATGCACTGCCTGCATGGATGCCGCGCTATGCGGCATTGCGCCTTTCAAGGACAAATCGCGCAATCTTGGATCAGCTCCGGCATGTTAAGTCTTCGCAACCGGAACGCCCGAAAGAACATTATGGTGCAGTCAAAGCATTGTTGCGTTCCCGCTCTGAAAGCTAGAAACCTGCGGCTATGACACAGCCGCCCAATACTTCGCTATTTTATTTTGCTGCCGCTTTTGCGACGGGTGGCCTGCTGTCGTTGATGGTGTTGTTTAATGGAACACTTGCAGCATACGGCTCGCTTTTCTTTGCGTCATGGGTGCCGCATCTGACAGGCACCGTTGCGGCGCTCTTTCTCCTTGCAATTTTGCGGCCCAAACGCGCAGAAGTCACGCGCCCGCCCCTTTGGGTGTACCTTGGCGGTGTATCAGGTGCAGTGACCGTTATGCTGACATCAGCCACATTGAATAGCGCATTGGCCTTGTCCGGCACGATTGCATTGGGGTTAGCGGGTCAGATGGTGTTCAGCTTGTTTGCCGATATGCGTGGGCTTTTCGGGCTGCCACAGCGAACACCACAGCGGCGCGACTATGTTTCGTTGGCGTTCATCATTGCTGGCAGCCTTATCCTGATATTCTTCGGGAGCAGCACATGATTATCTTTGCGAGCCTTGCGATTTTTGCGGGCGTTCTTGTCTCGCTCAGCCGCCAGATCAATGGGCGGTTGGCGTTGTCCACGTCTGCGATGGAAAGCTCTTTTTGGAACCACCTTGTCGGATTAGTGTTCATTACCGTCATCGCGCTTATCGTCGGCGGTTTATTTGCTGGTGAGCCGCAGGCAGCCCCTTGGTGGGCATATCTTGGCGGTATTGTCGGTGTCGTCTTTATTGCAGCAGGCAGCTGGTTGATCGCACGGATCGGTGCAGCGCGGACCGCCCTTCTGATCATCGCAGGCCAGATGGTGTTTGGCGTCTTGCTTGATGTGGCTTTGGGCGCCCCCGGCAATCTATGGGCGCGCGTTCTTGGCGTTGGCTTGATCCTTGCCGGGATGTGGGTTGCACACTCCGGCAAGAAAACCAGTTAGTCGTCTTTTGTCGCGTTCATACGCGTGATGCCTGCAACACCAGAGTTGCCTAATTCAACCGTCGCAAACGGTCCGCCGATGCAAAGATTGGCAAGATCTGTGTTGTCCAAAGGCGGTGTACTGGCAAAAATTTCTTTCGCGAACTGTTCTGCGTTGTCTTTGGGGCGATACCCCAGATGCCCCGCCTTGGTATTATCCACGACGGCACGGTCATTGTTAGAAATACCATAAACGATGCTGAAGCCCACGACTGGGCTATCGACCGAACGTTCTACCAGATGGATCAGGTCATCATAGGACAGCCACGTGCCGATACTACGCGCGTTCGTTGCTGGCGCACATGAGAAGATACGCATGCACACACTCTCAACCCCGCGCTTGTCCCAGTAAAGGCTGGCTAGGTCTTCGCTAAAGCACTTGGCCAAACCGTAATAGGTGTCAGGGCGGTGCGGCACATCAAGCCCGATTGTGTCGGTCTTTTTGTGCATGCCCACAGCGTGAACGGAACTGGCATAGACAACACGTTTGACGCCATTGCGATACGCAGCTTCCCAGATGTTATAGGCCCCGATGATGTTGGATTGTAGAATGTCGTCCCAAGGGGCTTCGTCCCCGATGGCACCGAAGTGCACGACCATGTCAGCACCTTTGAGAAGGTCGACCATCGCATCAAGACTAGACAGGTCAGCC
>Ga0213868_10005226_pt1 | contig 11712 bp, 13 predicted proteins | sample PICome_9_FD_160087 | JGI IMG/M metagenome (GOLD analysis project Ga0213868, IMG submission 160087) | Coastal seawater microbial communities near Pivers Island, North Carolina, United States - PICO127 | ecosystem: Environmental > Aquatic > Marine > Coastal | place: USA: North Carolina...
TGTTTAAAGTTCTCTCACAAAAAGGACCAAAACAGGGCGGGCCTGCGACGACAGATGGGCGTTCTCTTGGCGATATCTTGTCCGCGCCCCAGAACGTGCCGGACCAGGCCATTGCAGCCCCGCCATGCCCGCCGACACCGTCCGCCAGAAAGCAGCAGCGGCCCTTGCCCCGCGCGTGAAACCGTGTATACGGCGAGTTCCTTTGCAAAGACGTTGAACCGCGCAGTCTCTCGTGGTGGGGATGCAAAGGGCAAAGCCCCGCCTATGAAATGCGCCTTGATATAAATAGGAGTGCACATGCCGCTATATGAGCATGTTATGATTGCGCGTCAGGACCTGTCCAACACGCAAGCTGAAGGCCTTATCGAACATTTTGGTGCCGTGCTGACCGACAACGGTGGCACGCTCGTGGATCACGAGTACTGGGGCGTCAAGACAATGGCCTATAAAATCAACAAGAACCGCAAGGGCCACTATGCCTATATGCGTTCCGATGCACCGGCACCTGCCGTGCAGGAAATGGAACGCCTGATGCGTCTGCACGACGACGTCATGCGTATTCTGACCATCAAAGTGGATGAGCACAAAGAACTGCCATCCGTTCAGATGCAGAAACGTGACGAGCGTCCAGAGCGTGGCGAACGCCGCGAACGTCGCTGATTTTAGCTTGAAGAAAGGACATTAAACTATGGCTACGAAACCATTTTTCCGCCGTCGCAAAGTCTGCCCCTTCTCGGGCGACAATGCACCTGCGATCGATTACAAAGACACACGTCTGCTGCAGCGCTACATCTCTGAGCGCGGCAAAATCGTTCCTTCCCGTATCACTGCCGTATCGGCGAAAAAGCAGCGTGAACTGGCCCGTGCCATCAAACGCGCCCGCTTCCTCGCCCTGCTGCCCTACGCTGTTAAGTAAGGAGAAAGCACATGCAAGTTATCCTTCTGGAACGTGTGGCCAAACTTGGTCAAATGGGTGAAGTCGTTGACGTAAAGCCGGGCTTTGCGCGCAACTATCTTTTGCCACAAGGCAAGGCGCTTTCAGCGTCCAAAGCCAACATCGAAGCTTTCGAAGGCCGCAAGGCACAGCTTGAGGCACAAAACCTCGAGACCAAGAAAGAAGCCGATGCGATGGCTGAAAAGCTGAACGGTCAGCAGTTCATCGTGATTCGCTCAGCCTCCGACGCTGGTGCGCTTTACGGTTCTGTCACAACACGTGACGCAGCAGAGGCCGCGACTGCGGATGGCTTTACCGTCGACCGCAAACAGGTTGTCCTGTCCGCGCCGATCAAAGAGCTGGGTCTGCACGACGTCATGGTCGTTCTGCACCCCGAAGTTGAGGCCACCATCCAGCTGAACGTTGCACGTTCCGTTGAAGAGGCCGAGCTGCAGGCATCCGGCAAGTCCATTCAGGAACTGGCCGCTGAAGAAGAAGCCGCAGCAGACTTTGAAATCGCTGAACTGTTCGACGATATCGGTGCAGCAGCATCCGATGACGACGATCTGGCCGAAGCCGTCACTGGCGACGACGCAGAAAAAACCGAAAGCTAAGTCACAGGCTTTTGAAAAACGAATAGAACGCCGCGCATCTTGCGCGGCGTTTTTCGTTTGGCATTCCCAGTCAGGCATTCCCAGTTACGCATTCCCCGTACGGCAGGGCCGTGACCTGCATGGCGCGGCAATGATGGACGTCCCATTGCCCCATACGCGGAAGCCTGCCACCCGGATTTTCGCGGCTTGCAGCGTTCCGTGACCCTCCGCTACCTTGCCCTTCGAGCAATAATTTCGGACAGATTCCATGCCTAGCTTTACGCGTCGGTGTTTTATCGCAGGGGCCGCAGCAGCGCTGAGCGGTTGTGCAGCCCAAGCCATGCCAGAAACACCTGCCCTTCCCCTTCACCCCAATGAAACGCCCGAACTTCGGGCCAAAATTAACCACTGGGCGGATCAATACCAGTTGCCTACCTCACTGGTGCACCGGCTGGCCATCCGCGAAAGCACACATAACCCGCAGGCGCGTAACGGGCCCTATTACGGCCTGCTGCAGATCTTGCCCGCCACTGCGCGGTCCATGGGGTTCAAGGGGCAACCATCGGACCTGCTGGATGCTGACACCAACCTGAAATACGGCCTGAAATACCTGCGCGGCGCATGGTTGCTGTCAGATGGGCATCAGAACACCGCGATCAAATGGTACGCCAGAGGCTATTATTACGAAGCCAAACGGCGCGGCATGCTGGTGGAGACAGGCCTGCGCGAAAGCTGACGCAGCACGCACCCGCCGGACAAGCGCCGGGTCCATGACACAAAAAAAGGCCGCGCAAGATGCGCGGCCTTTTCAATAGAACGAAGGGCTGATTATTCAGCGTCTTCCAAAGCTTCGACAGCTTTCTGAAGGTCTTCTTTTGACACTTCTTTTTCATTCACCGTTGCAGCCTCTGCAATGTGGTCAATCACTTTGTCTTCGAACAGTGGCGCGCGCAGCTGCTGCTGCATCTGCTGGTTCTGCTGAACGAATTCAAAGAACTGACGCTCTTGGCCCGGGTACTGACGGGCCTGGTTCATGATGGCCTGGGTCATTTCCGCGTCGGACACCTGAACTTCGGCCTTCTGACCGATCTCGGCCAGCAGCAGGCCCAGACGCACGCGGCGGGTCGCCAGTGTGGTGTGCTCTTCTGTCGTCTCGATCTCTGGGTGGTCGTGGCCCTGAACGTCAGGGTTATCTTCGTGCCACAGCTGGTGTGCGATCTGGCCTGCTTCGGCCTCAACCAGGGACGGGGGCAGATCGAAATCAACCATCTTGTCCAGCGCGTCCAGCAGGCCGCGTTTCATGACCGCGCGCGATGCACCGGCATATTCCGCTTCCAGACGCTCTGCGATCTGGGTTTTCAGCGAGGCCAGATCCTCGGCACCGAATTTGGTTGCCAGCTCGTCGTTGATCTCGGCGGCGACAGGCTCTTTCACTTCTTTGATCGTGCAGTCGAATGTCGCTTCTTTGCCGGCCAGATGGGCGGCCTGGTATTCTTCTGGGAATGTTACGACAACAGCTTTTTCTTCGCCGGCTTTTACGCCAACCAGCTGCTCTTCGAAACCGGGGATAAAGTTGCCGGAGCCCAGAACCAGTGGGAAATCATCGGCCGCGCCGCCCTCGAAGGCTTCGCCGTCGACTTTGCCCAGGAAGTCCATGACAACCTGATCGCCGTCCTTGGCCTTGGAGCCTTTCTTGCGGGCTTTGAAGTCCTGCGCGTTCTCGGCCAGGTTTGCCAGCGCCTCGTCGATGGCTGCGTCGTCAGCTTTGACAACCAGTTTCTCCAGCGTGATTTTGGACATGTCCAGCTCGGGAATCTCTGGCAGTTTTTCGTAGGTCATTTCGACCTGAACATCATCGCCTTCTTTCCAGTCTTCGTTGGTCATTTTCACGTCTGGCTGCATCGCTGGGCGATCACCGGACTTTTCAAAATGCTCGGACATCGCGCCATCGATGCTTTCCTGCATCGCTTCGCCCATGATGCGCTGGCCAAACTGCTTTTTCAGCAGCGCCATCGGGACCTTACCCTTGCGGAAGCCCTTCATTTCGACCTCAGGCTGCGCCTCGACCAGCTTTTCGTTTACCTTCGCGTCCAGCTCGGCGGCTGTCACGGTGATGGCATAGCCGCGTTTCAGACCTTCGTTCAGCGTCTCATTGACCTGCATGTGTGCTCCATAGAAATAAGCCGCGCGAGGGTCCGCGCGGGTGAAAATTTGCATCCTTCTATTGGGGAGAGGAGCAAGGTGCAAGGGGGCTTTCGGCAGTGCAAATCGGGATCACGCACCGGACCGGTCACCTGGGGTCAAAGCCCCCCTCATCTGGGCTACATGCCCAATGCTTCTTTATACATCTCAAGCACGGCTTCTTCTTCGGCGATATCATCCTTGTCGCGCTTGCGCAGTGCAATCACCTTGCGCATCACCTTGGTGTCATATCCACGCGCCTTGGCCTCTGCCATGACCTCTTTTTGCTGCTCGGCAAGGTCCTTTTTCTCGGCGTCCAGACGCTCAATCCGTTCGATGAACTGGCGCAATTCATTGGCGGTGACGCGGTAGGTCGCATCGCCCTGGGCTTCGATCACATCTGGGTTCGTGGCTTGATCGCTCATTCTGGTCATCCTGCGGTTAAAAAGAGGTTTTCGGGTCGGCCCTGACTACCCTTGCGGGGCCATGCCTGCAAGGTGCCCCCGCCCCTATTTGCCCCCCCTTTTCGGGGCCAGTCCGGCCTCATTCTGGGCCTTGCCCCCTCAGCCGGATTATCGTAGCGGTGGCAGCATGGAAAATGACACATCATCAATCGCCACAATGATCATCTGGTCAGGGGCCACCATCTCTCTTTTGGGGTTGGTCGGGCTGATCTGGTGCATTCTCAAGGTAAGCCGCGCCAAACGGGCCAATCTGGGCGATGACGCCATGCGCGATGTGCTGAAATCCGCCCTTCCCCTGAACCTTGGCGCGCTGTTTTTGTCGGTCATCGGGTTGATGATGGTCATTGTCGGCATTTTCATCGCCTGAGCCTACTGGACAGAGCTGCGTTGCTTTCGTAATCCTGCGCCATGGATATCAGACAGATCACGCCCCGCTATTTTGTAAGCCCTCAAATTGATCCGGCCGACATGGACGCGCTGCGCAGCGCGGGCATCACCCGCATCTTGTGCAATCGCCCGGACGCCGAAGTGCCGCCCAGCCATCAGGCCGCAGCAATCCGCGCCGCCGCTGAAGCTGCCGGTCTCACTTTTGCAGAGCAGCCCCTGAAACATCAGAGCATGGTGCCCGATGTGATCGCACAGAATCGGGCGCTTGGGGCCGATACCCAAGATGTTGTGCTGGCCTATTGCGCTTCTGGCACCCGGTCGACCATCGCCTGGGCCCTGGGCCAGGCCGGGGTGGTTGACGGCGATGCGATCGTCGCGGCGGCCCGCAACGGCGGCTATGACATCAGCAACATCAGACCCGCGCTGGACGCCCCCTTTATCTAAGTGTCAGCCGGTGCCCACCTTGGGCAATGGCACCATCTCGTCAAAGTCGGGCAGATCGGACATATCGGGCAGATCAGGCAATTCAAAAGGTCCGTCGGCCAGCGTATCTGTGGCGGTCTCGTCCAGGTCAGGCAAATCGGGCAAATCGGGCAGATCAGGTATATCGGGCAAATCAGGCAAATCAGGCAAATCGGACAGCCCCGCCGCTGGCAAATCATCAGCAAGATCGAGCGGCAGATCCATTTCAGTCAGCCCATTCATCGCGTGTTCAAGGTCCAAGCCAGCCCCGGCTGCATGTCCGCCCTGGCCCCGCTTGGCTGGGTTGTCCGCTGCGGTCTTGCCTTGCTGAAGCACCTGCACCACCCGCTTTCCGTCCACCTGCCCCAGTTGGCCGCGCGTCACCGTCTTGGCCGCGATCGTCTGGATGCGCACATTGTCGAAACGCGGCGTGCCCAGATCAATCTGGCTGCCGATCTTCAGGCTTCCCAATTGGCGCAGCGACATGCGAACCGTCTCAAGGCTGACGCGCAGGGTGGCGGGCAGGTTGACGGCGGTCTGCGACAGGGTTGATGCCGGTGCCGCCGGGGTCGGCAGGCCGTCCGCGCCCGGCGAGGATTGCACCAGCTGTGCGCGCAGGCTGCCCGCCTCGGGACGAGGCATGCACAGCAGCATCGTGCCCTGACGCACCCCGCCCGCGATATCGAGGTTCAGATGGATCAGCTCATAGTCGGGGGCATCCAGCGCCATGGTCAATATCCGCGCATCCTCAACCCAGGCCCCAAAGGCAAAACCCGCGATCAGCTGCTGGTCTTTTGGTTTTTCCGGCAAGAGGGCGGCACGTTGCAGCAGCGCATCGACAAAGGGCGCACAGATCGCGGCATCCGTGGGGGTCAGCGGGCGGTCCTGCGGATCGGCTGCTGCCAGCACCTTGCCCATGGTTTGCTGCTGGATCAAACCGCCCACCAATGCAGCGTCCAGGATGGCCGCCGCACGGCCGCGCCCTGGACCTTCCAGCAGCATCAACAACCCCGGTGTCGCAAGCGCATCAGGCAGATCATCGCCGCTGCGGGCCTCAACCCTGACGCCTATTGCGGCCATGGACAGGTCAAACAGGTCATCCGCGACTTTTGCCAATGTAACGCGCAGTGCCTTGGCCAGCGACATGGCGCGCGATTGATGTTCAGCCAGTCCTGCCTGTACTTTTCGGTGAATCACCGTCCCACCGGGCACAGCATCGTGCTGGGCAGAATTATCCGGCGCTGACATAAGTTCCTTTGACCCCTCAGATGCTTCCGCTTGCACGGCCCTAAGCGATGGTCTTACCCCACAGAGGGTTACCAGATCCTTTATCGAGGTCCTTTATCCCGATCCTTCAAGATGCCGGGCTCAGCGCCACCTCCGCGTCATGGCGCGCCAGTACGGAGCCGGGCAAAAACACCTCAAAGGCGGTCCCCGCCCTGTTGGGCAAATAGGTAATCCGCCCACCAAGCCGCAGCATGATCTCTTGGCAAATCGCCAGTCCCAGCCCCGCGCCATCCCCCTGCGCCCCACTGACACGGTAGAATTTCTCAAAGATGACGGCCTGTTCGTCCACCGCGATCCCCTGACCGTTGTCCACGAATTCGATCGCCAGACCGTCGCGCTGCATGCGCGCCGCGATGGTCAATTCGGGGGCCTCCGACAGGCAGTATTTCTGCGCATTGGTGATCAGGTTGATGAAAACCTGCACCAACCGGTCCAGATCCGTATTCAGCAGCACATCCTGCGCCATCGGGGCGATCTGAACCTTTAGTGATCCGGCCATGCCCGCCGTCGCCGTGGTGACCGCGCGTTGCAATACATCTTGCAGGTTGCCCTGCCCGAAATGCAGCGACACCTGACCGTTCTCAAGAACGGACAGGTCCAGCAGATCGTCCAGCAGCCGCGTCAGGCGGATCGTCTCCGAGTGGATGATAGAGGCATAGCGCGTCTTGTCAGCAGCGCTCAGCCGTGCGGCATCGCGCAGAATTTCCGAAAATGACCGGATGGAGGTCATTGGCGTGCGCAGCTCGTGGCTGATCTGGCTCAGGAACGCGTCCTTTTGCAGCGACAGCTGGGTCAGTTTTTCATTGGCCAGACGCAGCTGTGCTGCCGTCTCGGACAATTCGCGCGACTTTTGTTCAAGCTGGCTGGAATGTTCCAGCATCTGCGCGGATTCGTCGGCCACGGCCAGCAGGTCCTGCACCGAAACGGACGTGCCGCCGACAATCTGGGAGACCATCGCATGGGCCGTCGCCGCACCGACAGAGGCCGCCAGTTCGCGCTCCAGCGCCTGGACGAATGCGGGGCTTGGTTCTGGCAATTGACCGGGGATGTTCTGCGCGCGGGCCTGCGCTTCGAAAAACGCCTGCGCCTCACGGGCACCCAGGATGCGCTGTGCCATGATCATCAGATCCTCGCTGCCCGCCACAGAAGCGGTCCAGCCCCGCGATGCGCTGGGTTGATCCAACACGTTGACGAATTGCGCGCCCTGCAGCCGCTCAATCGGATCTGGAAAGGTCAGCAGGGACACCACAAGAAACGCCAGCGCATTGAGCGACAGGCTCCAGAACACGGCATGGACCGTGGGGTCCAGCCCCTCGATGCCAAAGAGCGCCTGGGGTCTGAGCCAGCCCAGGCCCATCAGACCTTGTTCAAAGATGTCCCTTGATAGCGCGGCATCCACACCAAAACTGGGCAGGAGCATGGTAAAAAACCAAATTGCAAATCCCGTTCCCAGCCCCCAAAGCGCACCCAGCCGTGTCGCACCGCGCCAGAAAATGCCCCCCATGAGCGCGGGCAGAAACTGGGCCACGCCGCCAAAGCTGATCGTGCCGATGGCCGCCAGCGTCCCGCCCCCGCCCGAGGCGCGATAATATAGAAATCCAAAGGTCATGATGATCAGGATCGACAGACGCCTTGCGCGGATGACGACATTGCGCACATCACCCGATTGCGTGGCCCCGCCCTGCCACAGGGCCAGCCAGACAGGCATGACAATATGGTTACTGACCATCGTGCTCAGCGCCAGCGTGGCCACGATGACCATGGAGGTCGCCGAGGAAAAGCCCCCCAGAAAGGACAGCATCGCCAGACCGTTCTGATTCTGGCTCAGCGGCAGGCTGACCACAAAAAGGTCCGGGTTGGACCCTGCGGGCAGCAGATCCAGGCCCACCACCGCGATGGGCACCACAAACAGGCTGATCAGCATCAGATAGGCCGGAAACGCCCAGGACGCGATTTGCAGATAGCGTTCATCGTCGTTTTCCACGACCATGACCTGAAACATGCGCGGCAGGCACAGGAATGCCGCAGCCGACAGCATCGTCAGCGCGGCCCAGCGGCTGCCCTGCACTTCCCAGGCCCCAATGGCAGAGGCGTCAATGCGGGCCAGCGTGTCACCGACCCCACCGGCCAGCCCCCAGACCACAAAGACCCCAACCGCCAGAAGCGCCACCAATTTCACCACCGCCTCTACGGCGACAGCAATCACGATGCCGTGGTGACGTTCATTGACGTTCAGTTTGCGGGTGCCAAAGAGCACCGTAAACAGGGCCAGCCCCGCCGCGACCCAAAACGCCGCCTGGGTCATGTTAAAGCCCGCGCCATTCGGTGTGCCTCCCGCCTCTGGCACCGCAAAGATGGAAATGGACAGCACAACAGATTGCAGTTGCAGCGCGATATAGGGGGTGACGCCGATGACCGCCATCAGCGTGACCACGATCGCCAGCACGTTCGACTTGCCGTAACGCGATGAAATCAGGTCCGCGATTGAGGTGACCCGCTGGCTGCGCCCGATGCTGACCAGACGGCGCAGCACCCACCACCAGCCAATCATCACCAGCGAGGGGCCAAGATAGATCGTCAGATATTCCAACCCCGACCGCGCCGCATATCCAACCGCCCCGTAAAAGGTCCAGCCGGTGCAATAGATCGACAGCGACAACGTATAGACCAACGGAGAACGCAGCAACGCCGCTCCTTGGCCCCGAAGCGCGGCCCGGTCGGCCAGAAAGGCCACCACGAAAAGGAAGATCACATAGGCCAGACAGACTATGACCAATTGGTGCAGTGCCAGCATCAGCCCTGCTCGTCCGGACGGGACGACAAAGAACTGGCCGTGCCAGACGCCCCCATCTTGCCCGCTGTGCGCCGCCACAAAAGCCAGCCCATGAAGACCAGGAACACCCAGACCCCAAACAGATAGAGCAAGGCCATGCTCATCGGCATCGGGTCTGCGCTGGTTTGGTCCGCGGGATCAGGCAGCGGCCAGATCAGCGGCACCATCCACAATGCAAACCCCAAGAGGGGTAACAGTTTGACCGCGTCCATCATCCGGCGCAGCCGGTAGGTTCGTCGTTCCAGAAAAACCGGACCCTTGGCCAAGGTGCGTTCCTTTCGTCAGCAAGTGAGGTCGCGCACGGCTTCCAGCATTTCGGAATTTGAGAACGGCTTGGTCATGAAACGGCTGACACCGGCCTTTTCGGCCATTTCGCGGTCGCGGCTTTGGCCCCGCGCAGTCAGCATCAGGATGGGCAGGTTTTGCAGATCGGGGTCGGCCCGCAGGTCGTGCAGGATTTCAAAGCCGCTCTTGCCGGGCAACATGACATCAAGCATCACCAGATCGGGGCGCGCATTGCGGATGACATCCACCGCATTGGCCCCATTGGCCAGCGTTTCGACCCGCCAGCCCTCATTTGACAGCAAGAATCTGATGGCTTCGGCGATGTTCACTTCGTCCTCCACCAGCACAACATGTTTGCTCATGCGTGTCTTGTCCTCCCCCTCTTGGACATGCGCGTTTTTCGTCTGTTGCGAAATGCAGCGCACCGTTGACAAGATGCACATTAAGCCAGCAGCTGTCAAAAGCTGTTGTTGGGTGGAAAGCTTTCATTTGCAAGCGGCTTTTGTCAGCTGCAGCCTATACCGCCGCTGTGCGGGTCCGGGCCCGGGCCCTAGACGCCCGCATTCATGATCGAGGGTTCGCGCCTGGCTCCGCAACTTTGTTGCGGGCATACGCGGCAGGTGGTGCCCACCGACCTGCCCGCCCCTGACCCCGCCCGTGATGGCACAAGCAGCATCACGACCTGCGTCAGGGCCGGCGCGTTGTAATGATCTGGCAGGCTCACTTCGCTGGCGGCAAAACTGTCAAATTCCGCACCCGCGCGGTCCAGTTGATTGATCCGCTCCGAGATGACCATCCCGGTTTGGCCCATGACCGCGAAAATGGGCCACAAGGGACAGCATGATCCATGGCGCGGCACGGTAAAACCCTCAACGGATTTGCGAAAAATGACCGTGCCGGAGCGGTCGCAGACCACCAGCCCCGCGCCCAATTCCGGCAAGGCGGCCATGCGGCGCAGAACGCAAGGCACAGGTGCGCGCAGGATGCGCGCCAGGGCCAGCGGGTTCAGCCCGTGTGACTGAATGGCCGCGCGCAGGTCAGGCAGGCTGACGGCGCTGGCATCTTCGGCAACCTGCCGCAGCACGATGGCCGCGATGTATTTCGCCGCCTGCGACATCAATTCAGGCGCTTGTGCGACCAGCTGTTCAATCCGGTCGGGTGCCTGCGCTTCCTGCTCAAGGCTTTCAAAGCGAAAGTCATGGGCAGAAAGAAACATTTCAACCTCTTCTTGCGGGGAACTGGCCGCGTCGGCCGCATCGGCATCGGCGTCCAGATAGCTGACAAGGGCCTGCGCGCTGTCGGACAGGCGGCGGCTGTCTTCGTTGATATTGGCGTGAAACCGGTCGCGCCATTCGGGCTGAAGCGTCTTTGTCTCGGCCAGAATGGCCGCGGTTGACCGGATCGCCGCGGCCGTAGACAGCAACTCGTGCATGGAGGCGGCAAGATGGGGGTCATGGGCCAGACGGTCGGTCAGGGCCTCGACGGTTTGCTCAAGCGCGCTGACCCTTTTTCGGGTGCCCGCCAGCACATCCGCCCAGCCGGGAAAACGGCCTGCAAATTCATCCGCACGCAGCGCTTCGGGGCCGGTCAGCCCTGCCTCGTCTGCCGCCTCGCGCAGGGTGGCGATCAACGCGGCTTCGGCCCCTTCGGTCAGGGTTTGCGGCTCTACCCCCAGGGCTGCAGAGATGTTGAGCAGCAGTTTGCCGCCGATTCTGCGGCGGTTGTGTTCGATCAAATTGAGGTAACTTGCCGATATTCCGATGTCGCGGGCCAGATCGGCCTGCTTGAGTCCCGCCATCACCCGACGTTCACGGATGCGGCTGCCGGTCAGTGTCTCGCGTGCCATTGTATGCAGTCCCCGCAATATCGCGCAATTTCAACGTGTTTCTGCGCTGCAACATCATATTATTTACATCATTCCCGAAAGGGTTGCGAAGATATTTACAAAATTAATGATAAGATCAAGGCACTTATTGAATGGTTTTCTATTATTAAACGATAGTGCCTTTGCACAATTGTGTCGTATGACCGCGAAACAGCGGCATTCGCTTTTATCTAACGGGAGGAATTCATGTCATTTTCGAAACTGACACGTCGTGGGCTGATCAAAACGGGCGCAGCAGCAAGCGCCGGTCTGGCATTGCCTACATATCTGCGTGCTGACGGCCACACTGGCTTTACCAATGCGCCCACGGGCGACACCGTAACTCTGGGCTTCAACGTTCCACAGTCCGGCCCCTATGCCGACGAAGGTGCAGACGAACTGCGCGCCTTCGCATTGGCGGG
>Ga0213868_10005228_pt1 | contig 11710 bp, 16 predicted proteins | sample PICome_9_FD_160087 | JGI IMG/M metagenome (GOLD analysis project Ga0213868, IMG submission 160087) | Coastal seawater microbial communities near Pivers Island, North Carolina, United States - PICO127 | ecosystem: Environmental > Aquatic > Marine > Coastal | place: USA: North Carolina...
CATATTTACTTAGTCACATTATACATTTAAAGGTAGAATAATAAACATGTTGTGGTACAAAACGTTACATATTGTTTTCATGGTGACTTGGTTTGCAGGGTTATTCTACTTACCAAGATTATTCGTATACCATTCAATGTCAGATGATAAAATATCTCATGATAGATTTGTAATAATGGAGAGGAAGCTATTTTGGGGGATAATGACACCTGGTGGAATACTAACAATAGTGTTTGGTGTTTTGTTAATCCAGTATCATGAAGTTTTATTATGGTTAAAAATTAAAATATTCTTAGTTGCCTTGTTAGCTTTTTATCACATATGGTGCGGTAAAATTATGTATGACTTTAAATGCAATCGAGTTACTCATGGACATGTTTGGTTTAGGGTTTTTAATGAAGTCCCTGTTATATTACTATTTCTAATTGTCTACTTAGTGATTTTTAAAAGCCTTTAGAACATCCTCAAACTCATTAAAGATACTTTCATAGACACCTTTTTTGAATCTAATTACATTATTAATAGCCGTTTTTTTATCAGCCCACTTCCAACCATCAAATTCTGCATGATTAAAGACATTAAGATCTATGTCTTGATTATCGCCAATGAATTTTAGGAGAAACCATTTTTGCATAGCTCCATCATATTTTTTATTAAAACGCTGATAAACATGTGGAATGTGATAAACAAGCCATTTTCGACTAATTGAGATTATTTCGACTTTATCTTTTTTAATTCCAGTCTCTTCATATAGCTCACGATACAAAGCCTGCTCTGGCGACTCTCCTTGATCAATGCCACCTTGAGGAAATTGCCAAGCTTCAGCTCCAACTCTTTTACCCAGGAAAAACTGACCGTCTTTATTAACAACGACAATTCCAACCCCTTTTCTATAATTTTTCTTATTCATGAATCTGTATTATAACAAAACATTAATAAACTTAATATGTATGAGGTATTGAGATAATTAATAATTAATAAATTAACATTCTTAATTATAGAATAGATGATAAAATATATTTGGAATTGAAGTATATCATATGCCTAATTTAACAATATTTGATCTAGACAATACCCTCTTGGCTGGCGATAGCGATAGAGCTTGGGGGCAATATATTGTTGAAAAAAATGTTGTATCGGATGATTTTCTTCTACAAAGTGAGCGTTTTTATGATAGTTATTATGATGGAAATTTAGATATCGAAAGTTTTTTGGCTTTTTGTCTTAAACCACTAATGCAAAATAAACTATCAAAACTACTAGAGTTACGAAAAGATTTTATAGAATATAAAATTAAACCAATGATGTTAAATAAAGCTATTGAAATGGTAAATAAAAAAAAATCTGAAGGACGAGTGATAATTGCAACAGCCACCAATAGCTTTGTTACAAGACCTATCGCAGATCTTTTTGAAATAGATGACCTTATTGCTACTGAATTCGTAATTAAAAATAATGAATTCACAGGAGAAGTGGATGGTATCCCATGTTTTAGAGAAGGAAAGGTTGCTAAAGTTGAGGATTGGGTAAAAACAAATGGGTATGATTTATCAGAGGCAACATTCTACTCTGACTCATTCAATGATCTACCTCTTTTGGAAAAAGTAAAAACCGCTATCGTAGTTGATGGTGATAATAAACTAATTAAACAGGCAAAAAGTAATGAGTGGGAATGTATATCCTTTAGATAAATATATTTATGTTTTATTATTTTCTATTTTTATTTTATATGGGAAATCTATATGGGCAGAGACCATGATTATTGATGATATGAAAAATTCTACTATGAATGGGGAAGCTGAAAAAGCTGACTTTTGCGAGGAAAATTCTAAACGATGGTGCTTTGTTTCAGATAAAGTAATGGGCGGTGTCTCTGAGGGGACATTTGAAACTGTGATTGAAGGAGAAGATGCTCACTACAATATGCAAGGTAATGTTTCAACTAAAAATAATGGCGGTTTTCTACAATTTCGAACTAAGATTAATAATCACCCTGATGGAAAATTATATAAAGGCATAAGAATTCAAGTAAGAGGGAATAATGAGGAATATGCACTCCATATAAGAACTAAATATTTATTTTTACCATGGCAATACTATCAATCAAATTTTATTGCGACGGAAGAATGGCAGGTTATTGAATTACCCCTGAAAGATTTCAAGAAATCTAATTTCTATCAACCCTCTGATGTTTCATCAATTGATATTCAGACTATTGGAGTCGTGGCCATTGGAAGGAATTTTCAGGCAAACATAGATTTACGCTATATCGAACTTTATTAGATTAGTCTATCCAACGAAATAATTAATATAACCAATGATAAAAATTGGTATTTGTAATCCAAAGTTAGTCATAACGGCTTTATCATTCATTAAATAACCTGAAATAAGCCAACCAATTGCGCCCAAAGAGTGTGCGAAAATATAGTATGGATACATTTCAAATTGTGCCATCAAGATTCCTGATAAAATAAAAAAAGTACTGGTCCACTTAATAGTATTGATATTCATTATATTGTCCCTTATGTGTTTTTTTTGAATTGAAGTAGTTTATTGAAGAGGTAACTATATACTTTTGATTTACTAATATCAAACTCTCCGAGTTTTGATAGTTCATCTCCATTAAAACCAAGTTTGAAAAAATCAACCCCAGCAGAAGACCCATCAGACGATATGCCTCCAAAATCAAGTTCATCAATAGACAAACATTTTAGTTCCTTAATTAAGTTATATATCATTCCATAAGAGGCAGATAATTCCCGACCTCTTTCAGTTGAAGCAGCATAGTGATAAAAAGCTTTATCATCCAATATACTTATCAAACATACTGAAACTGGAATATTATTCACAAACCCAGCATATGTAAAAAGCCTTGGATTTTCATTATTATCATAACCAAGGATTTTAGAGAAATCATCTATATTAATTATGGGTAGATTTAAATTTTTATTCTTTTTCATTTCATCATAAACTATTTTGAATACTTTAGCGGTATCTGAACCTTGACAAACTTTCCAAATGAGACCAGATTTTTCAGACTGCTTAATATAGTAACGATGTTTCTTTTTGACTTGTTTTAAAAAATCATCACCTGATACTATTTTAATAATATTACTTTTTGAACTTGTATATAAATTTTTTGATTTAGGTATATTAGAAAATAGTTTATGATTATTAGGCGAATTACGCATATATGGTTTACAGCGGAGATTAAATATATTTTCCTCATATATAGCCTCTTGAAATTTATCTAGAGCATTAATACCATTTTGAACATTGTCACATTGAATTAGTGGTCCACCAGGGCACCAAGCAATCTTGATCCCCAATATTCTCTTTACTAGAACTTGTGCAATAAGGATACATTTTAAAGTCTCATTATCCGTTACAGCAATCTGTAAGACTTCCCAGCCCTCATGTTTTTTTAATTCTCCCCATTCGAACGTTTGAAAGATATTCTTATCAGTAAACTGGGCAAGACTATTATTCCAGCCATCCTTATCATGAAAGTTTTTTTGAAGCATTTGATTAATGATGTATTCTGTCAAAATTAAGTTTTTGGAAGAGTGACGCCTTTCTGTCCTTGATATTTTCCAGCTCTATCTTTATATGATGTTTGGCATACTTCATCAGATTCTAAAAATATAAATTGAGCAACACCTTCATTAGCATATATTTTTGCAGGCAGTGACGTAGTGTTTGAAAATTCCAAAGTTACATGTCCTTCCCACTCTGGCTCTAAGGGTGTAACATTTACGATAATACCACACCTAGCATAAGTGGATTTCCCTAAACATAAAGTTAAAACCTGTCTTGGAATTCTAAAATATTCAACAGTTCTAGCTAAAGCGAAAGAATTGGGAGGAATTGTACAAACATCTGATTTAATATCTATAAAACTTTTATCATCAAAGTTCTTTGGATCAACCATAGTTGAATTTATATTAGTGAATACTTTAAATTCATCTGCACAACGAACATCATATCCATAACTGGATGTACCATAAGAAACTATTTTACCATTATCATTTGATTTGACTTGATCTGCTTGAAAAGGCTCGATCATATTATGATTTAAAGCCATTTCTTTTATCCATTTATCTGATTTAATTGCCATAATCACCTATTGTATAATATTTTCACGTTAGACGCTTTTTATTTTAGATTAACTAGTAGCTCAAGACATATATTATCTCTAAAGCTACGAACATGTTATCTATGGTTTAGTCGTTTTGAATAACGATCTTTGGAAATGCCGAAGAGTAATCTTTCTTACGCATAGATAAAGTCGCTGCCATTTTACGCGCTATTTCTCTATAAGCCATAGACGTAGGAGACTCTGGATTTTCTGATACAGTCGGTGTTCCCTTGTCCATCTCTTCTCTAATAGATTTTTGGAGTGGCAATTCACCCAATAACTTCACATCATTTTCTGTAGCCAACTGCTCGCCACCACCTTCTCCAAAAATACTTTCTGTGGTTCCACATTTAGGACATATGAATGTACTCATATTTTCTACAACTCCTAGTACAGGAACTTCAACTTTCTCGAACATTTTTAAACCTTTTCTGGCATCGATCAATGATATATCTTGAGGCGTTGTAACTATGACGGCACCACTTAATGGTATCTTTTGGCATAGTGTTAGCTGTACATCACCAGTGCCTGGCGGTAAGTCAATAATTAAAAAATCTACATCTTCCCAGTTTGTATCCGTTAATAGCTGCTCTAGAGCTTGTGTTACCATCGGTCCGCGCCATATCATCGGTGTATCTTCTTCTACCAAAAGGCCTATAGACATAGCTTGTAAACCATGGCCAACTTTTGGCTCAAGTTTTTTCCCATCCTCTGAATCAGGACGTCCATTTAATCCCAACATTCTTGGTATGCTTGGGCCGTATATATCAGCATCTAGAATAGCAGCCGTTGCACCTTCTGCTTTTAAAGCTAAAGCTAAATTAACTGAAGTCGTAGACTTACCAACACCGCCCTTACCGGACGCGACCGCGATAATATTTTTTATCCCTTTAATTCTATCGATACTTCCTTGGACTGTATGCGGGATAACTTCATAGCTCAAATCGAGTGTCAGCTGGATATCTGGGTATGCATCCATGATCTTAGCATTTAAGTTCTCATGAAAAGCTGTCATTATGCCCTCAGCAGGCCATCCTAGAACAACTTTTATTGAAACATTCTTGCCCTCCACTTTAATTTCTTTTACGGTATTGCCGCTGACAAGATCTGTTCCCATGTATGGGCATTGGTAATCCTTTAAAATCGCTTCGATGTTTTCCTTTTGCATTAGACTATTTTCTCCATTTATACTGTAAAATATAGTTTATATATCTCAGATTGATATATTATAGCGTTTATATAAAAATTTAATACAACAAAATTAAAGTGCCAATGAGAAAGATATTAGTTACAAGTGCATTACCTTATGCAAATGGTTCCATTCATTTAGGCCACCTAGTTGAGTATCTCCAAACAGATATTTGGGTTCGTAATCAGAAAATGTCAGAAAATCAGTGTATTTATATATGTGCTGATGATGCTCATGGTACACCTATAATGCTAAAAGCTCATGAATTAGGAATTAATCCTGAGGAGTTAATTGAGAAAAATTATAAAGAACATTGTAAAGATTTCTCTGATTTTTATATAGAATTTGATAATTATCATTCTACACATTCAGATGAAAATAAAGAATATTCCTCATATATTTATGGGAAACTCAAAGAAAAAGGGGATATTATCTCTAAAACAATAGAGCAATTTTATGATGATCAAGCCAAAATGTTTCTACCTGATAGATACATTAAAGGCGAATGTCCAAAATGTGGGGCTCAAGATCAATACGGGGATTCATGTGAAGAGTGCGGTGGAACATACTCATCAACAGAGATTGTAAACCCAATCTCAGTCGTTACAAATACGCCTCCTATAACAAAAGAAACCGAGCATTTTTTCTTTAAACTGAGTAACTATAATGATTTTTTAAAAGAGTGGATTTCAAATGAAACAACACAACCAGAAATAAGGAATAAACTAAGCGAATGGTTGTCAGAAGGACTGGCTGACTGGGACATAACTAGAGATAAGCCCTATTTTGGATTTAATATTCCTGATACTAAAGACAAATATTTTTATGTATGGCTAGATGCACCTGTGGGTTACATTGCTTCATTTAAAAACTATTGTATGAAGCATAAAATAAATTTTGATGAATTTTGGAATAAGGATTCAACAACAGAGCTATATCATTTTATTGGAAAAGACATAGCTTATTTTCATGCGCTTTTTTGGCCTGCAATGCTAGAAGGAGCTAATTTTAGAAAGCCTAACGCAGTTTATTGTCATGGTTTCTTAACAATTGATGGTGAGAAAATGTCTAAATCAAGAGGAACATTTTTTAACGCTAGAACCTATCTTGATTTTCTTGAACCAGAATATTTAAGATACTATTTTGCAAGTAGACTCACATCAAAAATTGAGGATATCGATCTCAATTTCGATGATTTCCAGTCAAGGGTCAATTCTGATTTAATTGGGAAAATAATAAATATAGGTAGTAGATGCGCAAAATTTGTTAATAAAGATTTTGATGATATTTTATCAGACTCATCAGAGAATAATGATTTGATTAAAGAATGTTTATCTAGAAAGGAAGAAATTATTAAAAATTATGAACTTAGAAATTACTCAACTAATGTCAGACTCATATCCTCATTGGCTGATAAAATTAATAAGTACCTTGATACTGAAAAACCTTGGGTCAAAATAAAAAATGATAATGATAGAGTCTTGGTTCAAAAAATTTGTACAGATGGACTAAATCTTTTTAGGATTTTGATTGGCTATCTGAAGCCCATACTACCGAATATATCTGTCAAAGTAGAAGATATCTTAATTTGTGAACCAATAAGCTGGGCAAATCTAGATCAGTTATTGCTCAATAAAAAAATTAATAAATTTAAACCAATTATTAAACGCATTGACGATGAGGATATAAAGTCTATGAAAAATTTTAATAAAGGAGAAAAATTATGACAGATGATAAAATTACAATCGAAGATTTTATTAAAATAGATCTTAGGATAGGAAAAATACTACATGCTGAAGAAGTAGAAGATTCAAGAAAAATGTTAAAACTTGATGTTGATATAGGTGAGGAAAAAAGAATCATTTATGCTGGCGTTAAGAAATCATATGCACCTGAAGACTTGATTAATAAACTGGTCGTAGTAATAGCCAATCTATTACCAAGAGAAATGAAGTTTGGGACATCAGATGGAATGATGCTAGCTACACAAAATGATGGAGAGATAATAGTTCTTCAGCCTGAAAAAGATGTTTTGCCAGGATCAAAGGTATCGTAATGACATCAAAGGATAAAGATTTAAAGGATATAATTTTAGAAGCTTTACCTCAACTTCAATGTAAGAAATGTGAATATAAAGATTGTGAAGCATATGCTGAAGCTATTATAAATAATAATGAAAGTTTAAATAGATGCGAGCCAGGATCGCTACAAACAGAAAATCAACTAAGAAATATATTACGACAATCACAAAAAGTAATTACAGTTAATGAGATTAAAAAATTCTCAATAGCGGAAATTAAACATGAGGATTGCATAGGATGTACAATTTGTATTAAAGTTTGTCCGGTTGATGCCATAATTGGCGCAAAACATAAGATTCACTTCATAATAAATGACCAATGTAATGGTTGTGAACTCTGTATTTCAGAATGCCCTGTAAATTGCATGGGGATGATTGTCAATCCAGCTGAAGAATCATGGGCCTGGCCAAGTCAAAAATCTTATCAGTCAAAGAATTTTTATAATAATAAGAAACTTAGATTAAATAATCAAAAAAAAGAAAAGGTTCTAGCAAGAGAAAGACTGGCTTCCTCAGCTAAAATAAAATCTTATATTAAAGATGCTTTATTAAGGGAAGAAAATAAGCGTAAACAAACCAAAGTATATGAATAAAGATGATCTTTCTAAAATCTTTCAGATTTTAAAAAAAGCTACACCAGAACCAGTTACAGAGCTTATTTATAAGACTAACTTTCAATTATTAATTGCAGTAATATTGTCAGCACAGGCAACTGACAAAAGTGTTAATGCAGCGACTAAGCCATTATTTAAAATTGCTCCGGATGCAAAAAGCATTTATAACCTTGGAGAAAAAAAACTCAAAGAACATATCAAGACGATTGGCCTTTATAATGCGAAAGCAAAAAATGTTATCAAAACATGCAAAATACTGCTTGATGAATATAATAATAAAATCCCTCAAGATCGTGACACGCTACAGTCTCTCCCAGGTGTTGGCAGGAAAACAGCTAATGTTGTTTTAAACAATGCTTTTGGTCAACCAACTATTGGTGTTGATACTCATGTTTTTAGAGTTTCAAATAGACTGGGTATAGCAACTGGCAAAAATGTCCTTCAAGTAGAAAAAAAATTAGAAAAAAATATACCTGACAAGTTTAAAATGCATGCCCACCATTGGTTAATTATCCTGGGTAGATATACATGCATAGCTAGGAGCCCTCGATGCTTCGATTGTAAAGTAGTTGAGTATTGCAAATATAAAAAAAAAGAAATGTCTAATGACTAAAGATATCTTTTATATTTATTTCAATATTTTGCGTTATTCTTAATTAAGCTTGTTTCTTTATAATTTGCCAAATCTGCTCCATCTCCTCTGGGTCAGCATAGTTTTTATCCATCTTGTTAAGATGGTTTAAAACTTTAGTGTATCTAGATTCAAATTTTTTATTAGCTGAGGCTAAAATTTCCTCAGGGCACTGTTCTAAATGGCGAGATAAACAAAGTAAAGTAAAAAACAAATCTCCTAACTCTTCTTTAATCGCCAATCTATCTCCCGTAGTTATTGCCTCAATAACCTCATCGGTTTCCTCGCTTAATTTATTAATTACCCCATCAACCTCTAACCAGTCTAGCCCAATTTCTTTGGCTTTTAACTGTAAATCAATTGATTCTTGAAATATTGTCTTTTTATTCATATCTAAATCTACTAACCTTTCTATTTAGTATAGCTTTTTTTATAAAAAATAATTAAATAATCATGTAAGATTATCAAATGAATGAAAATTTAATATCTGAACTAACTGATTGGGTAAAGCCATTTTTTCCTGAGAAATATTCCATCGATAGCGCGTCAGCTGATGCGAGCTTTAGATCATACTTTAGAGTAACATCATCTGAAAAAACAAACATTATAATGGTTGCTCCTCCTGAGCATGAACCAATATCATCATTCTTAGATATTACTCAAAGACTATTCAAGGCTAAAATTAATATCCCTAGAATATATAAAATAAATCAATCACGAGGATTGATACTAATGTCAGATTTAGGTAATGATAAGTATTTGGATATTTTAACAAAAGAAACATTATATTGTTTATATACAGATGCGATAGATTGCATATGTAAAATGCAAAATGAAGTTGATACAACAGGTCTTGAAAAATTTAATAAATCTGAACAGATGAATGAGATGAAACTTTTTGATGAGTGGTACTTGCGAAAACATTTAAATATCAATCTTTCAGATAAACAATTAAGCGAAATTTATCAGTGTTTTGAAGAAATATATAATATTGTTTCTAAAATTCCAAAAAGTTTTGTGCATAGAGATTTCCATTCAAGAAATCTGATGGTTACTTCTAAAAGCAATCCTGGGGTACTTGATTATCAAGATGCTATTATTGGCCCTATTACTTATGATCTTGTTTCTTTATTAAAAGATTGTTATATCGCCTGGGATGATGAAATAGTTTATTCTATGACAAGCTCTTTCTTTGCTAAAATTGAGAAGAATCATAATATAGTTTATGAAGAATTTGAGTACTGGTTTGACGTCACTGGTTTACAAAGGCATTTAAAAGCTATAGGGATTTTCTCAAGACTGAATTATAGGGATAATAAGCCAAATTACCTTGATGATATACCAAGAACTTTTAACTATATCAAAAATACTTTATCAAAATATTCAGAACTATCAGAAGTTAAAAGAGTATTTTCAGAAATTAACTTGGATAATATCTATGATTAAACAAGCAATGATTCTGGCAGCTGGTAGAGGCAACAGAATGATGCCACTCACTAGAGACATACCAAAGTCGATGTTGAAAATTGGAAATATGACTTTAATAGAAGACAAGATAGTGAGATTAGCTGAAGCAGGAGTTGAAAAAATAGTTATCAATACAGGTTATCTTGGAAGTTACATTCATGATCATGTTGGCAATGGGTCTAAATATGGCCTCAATATAATTATCAGTGATGAAGGAGAGATGCCTATTGGTACAGCCAATGGTATAAGAAAAACATTGGATGAGTTTAATGATGAAGCTTTTGTTGTTGTAAACGCAGATATTTGGACAAATTATCTATTTGTAGACCTTAACTATCAATTAGTAGAAAATTATCTAGCACATATTATTTTAGCGCCTAAGCCAATTTACTCTGGCGGTGACTTTGATATTATTGGCAAAAGTATAGCTCAAGGAAATAAATATACATATACAGGAATAGGAGTATATAGCCCAAAACTTTTTACTAAATATAAAGATAAAGAATTAGGCGATATACTGAAAAAAGAAAAAAATATAAATGCAGAGATATACCTAGGCCTATGGGATGATATTGGTACCCCAGAAAGACTAAACGCCGCAAGGAAGACAATATCACTCTAACTAATTATCGGTAACAATCTCAAAAGACCTGAGATCATATACGTCATCTGAATCTTCAATTAATATTCTCTCAACATTTGCGCTAGGCGGCCCCATATAACATTGTTCTATCAAACCACTAACTACTTCTTCTTGACCAATTAGAACAGCCTCAACCTCTCCATTGACATTATTTTTAACCCAACCAAAAACACCATATTCTATAGCAAAAGACTGTAACCAGTTACGGTAACCTACCCCTTGCACTTTTCCATATATCTTCATGTGTTTTTGAATATTCAAAAGAACTATACTACTAAAAGAATTCCCCAGCCAATAAAGAATACACCTGTGACTTGTCTAAATAATATTGGTCTTTTATAGGCTAGTTTTTCAAACAATACAAATAATGTAAGTATCATAACCCACATGATATTCATTACGCCTAATGCAAATAAGGTCATCATCAGTGCCCAACAACAACCTATGCAATAAAAACCATGTTTGTATCCAACAATAAATGTACCTAGTTTTCCATCTTTCCAATTATTCATCAGAAAGCTTAGAGGTGATTGACAAACTGTAAGGCAAGCGTCTTTAAATGGCGTAAATTGATAGATTCCAGCTAAACATAACATGACTGCCCCAAGATAAGCATGAGTCGGTTCCATCATCGGATTAAGTAATCCGCTTTTATGCATAGCATACTGAGGAAATGTAATCACCAAACTAAACAATACCCAGCTAAATAAGTATCCAGATAAAAGGGTCATCGTTGAATTTACTTCTTTTCCGTTTTCTTTATTTCTTGAATTTAAGGTTGTAAATAATAATAGCATTGGGAGTATAGATGGAGTCATCATAGCTATCATCATAACTGACCACATGATAAATAAAAGCGTAAAATCTTTTAACATCCATGATCCTTGAGATGGCGGCATCCAAGATAGAACTTTATCAACTAATGTCATCTCGGTATTCATACCCATG
>Ga0213868_10005235_pt1 | contig 11703 bp, 6 predicted proteins | sample PICome_9_FD_160087 | JGI IMG/M metagenome (GOLD analysis project Ga0213868, IMG submission 160087) | Coastal seawater microbial communities near Pivers Island, North Carolina, United States - PICO127 | ecosystem: Environmental > Aquatic > Marine > Coastal | place: USA: North Carolina | collected...
CGTTGGAGTCGAGGTCGGCAGAAGTCGGTGAATACATGGCCACATGAGCCCAAGGACTGGCGGAGATGACGGCGCCGATCTGGCCGGATGCCTTGAGGTCGTCCGACCAGTCAGCGAGGAAGGCTTCCTGTTCCGCGCCAAGTAGTTGAAGCTCGGGATCATCGAGTTGGGTGCAGTCGTAATCGGGATCGAGAACCACCTCGATATCAGTGTGCGTTATGCGCTTCCCGTGGTCGAAGCCCGGGGGGACAATCAGTTCCTTGATGACTTCTGAGGGTGGACTCTTCCATTTCCGGTCTTCGAGGAGGGCGAAGCGCACCCCTCCGTACTCGAGGGCGGTGTAGAACGCCTTGATCCCGGCGCCGTGCGGACCGGGGTTGACCGGATCGGGAAGATGCCCTGTCTGAGTGAATTCGGCCGCATTGACCCAGTCAGGATGCGCGGGGTAGCCGCCATCCGTGCGCTTGCCATCGATGAGGACGGCGCCGTTCCCCCAGAGGTCGGGGAGAAAAACGTCGTGATCGTCGGTGATCATGATGGTGGGTCGATCCCGCATCAGTTCGCGGAAGGCCTCGCCGAATTTTCGGTACTTTTCGAAGTAGTTCTTCATTCCCAGCGGCACTTCCTCCTTGGTCTTAGCGTGGAACACAGGGCTGCCGTAGTCGTTTTCGTAGATCTGGTCGCCGGCGAAGATGACGAGGTCCGGATCGTGAGAGATCACCTCGGCGATCGCTTCCTTCCAGGGCCAGCCGATGTCCTTGAGACAGGAAAGGCCGACGGCTTTCAGGACGGAACCGTCCTTCGGTTCTGCGCGGAAGATGCCTTCCCACTCGGAATTGCCACAGGTGGCCTTGAAGCGCTTACGCTCGTAGCGGGGCCAGCCTTCGAGTACAAAGAGAGAGGTAGCGGTGAGCGAGTCGACCGGCTGGGTGCCGGCGAGTTTCCAATCCCCTTCGGCGTCGCTCCGAAGCCAGAGTTTCACTGACTCGCCCTCGCCTTCGATGGCCGCGGTGGGGTCCGTGTCCAGGTGTACGAGCAGCTTCATTTTACCAAGGTGCTGGCAGTACTGGCTCCAGAGAACCTCAGCCCCGTAAGCAGGAATCGCAAGTAAGCCGAGGACTAGGGTCGAAAGGAGAATTCTGAGGGTCGAGTTTCGCATTGCGTTGGATGAGTCGGGATAGACTTCTGAAAGGGTTACTTTTCTTTTGCGTGCGTTAGAGGGGCCTCGGTATCCAGTGTGATCCGATACAGCCCCTTATTGGCAGTGATATAGAGCGTATTGTGATCAGCGCCGAAGGTCACGTTGATGGTTGGTTTTGCGACGGCAATGGTCGCGACCAGTTGGCCGGTGGGTTCAAAGACCCAGACCTTGTTTTGTCCGGCGGCATAGAGCCGACCTTGATGATCGACGCACATGCCGTCACAGCCGCCTCCCTCACCGTCGTTGAGCCGGGCAAATTCGCGTTTGTTGCTCACCTTGCCCGGCGAATCGACGTCGTAAGCATAGATGCGGTTCGCACTCATATCCGAGACGTAGAGGACCGATTCGTCAGACGAGAGGACGATGCCGTTGGGGCGTTCGAAATCCACATCGAGACGAAGGAGTGGCTTCATCGCTAAGGCTCCGTCTGATTCAATACTTTGGAAATAAACTCCCTCGGCCTCCATCTCCATTGAATCGCGATTTCCGTAGCGTGGGTCGGTGAAGTAGAGGTTGCCTGCCTTGTCGATATCAAGATCGTTCGGGCTATTCAGTTTCTTGCCTTCATAGGTTTGCGATGCCGCCGGGCGGAAACGTTCGGCGCCTCGCTCAAGCGACCAACTGCTCACCTCTCTTGCCCCGTGTCGACAAGCGATCAGGACACCATCGTGATCAAACATGAGCCCATTCGCATTGCCGCTGTTCTCTTCGACGGTGGTGGTTTCTCCTGTCTCAGGGTCGAAGCGCAAGGTCAACGCTGCTGGGATGTCCGAAAAGTAGATGCTCCCATCGGGGGCTAGAGCCGGGCCTTCCGTGAATTGGTATCCATCCGCGACCTTCTCCGGAACGGCGCCTTCGGGTACCAGTTGGGCGTTAACAGCCGTTTCGAGGCAGACAACAAACATCATCGATAATGCGACCGCCATTTTCAGTCGGCTCCAGCTTATTGTTTCAAAATTCATGCGATTTTTCATGCCAACCGTTTCCGGCTCACGACGAATTTCTCATCGTATTCATACCCCAATCCCGGCTTGCCATTAGGCGTGAAGTAGTAGCCATCGATTTTGATTGGTTCTTTGAAAAACTGATTTCGGTTCCTCCTCCTATTCACGGGTCGGTACGGATTCACTTCTCTCATCGCATTCGCTTCTAGTATCAACACATTGGGTACGGCCATGCAGAGGTTGGCCATAGCCACCCAGGTTAAAGGACCATACGAAAAGAAATGCGGCGCAATCTGCACGCCCCGTATTTGGGCCAGGGTTGCTATCTTTCGCGCTTCGGTCAGCCCACCCACGTTGGGCGGCGGCAGATTGAGAATAGACGCCGCGCGCTTATCGATCAGACGGGTGAAGTCTTCCAGGCCCTGAAGGTTTTCTCCCGTAGCAACGGGAATCGTGGTGGCAGCTGCCACTTTGGCCATTTCATCCATGCTACTGGTTGCTGCCACCGGCTCTTCCATCCAGAGAAGGTCATACGGTTCGAGCCGCTTGCAGGTCGCAAGTGCCCCTTCGGCACAGCACTGACCGTGTCCTCCGTGGATCAGGTCCAGCTTGTCGCCAGCCCCTTCACGAAGGCTTCGGAAAACCATTTCGTTATAGGCCATGTTCTCTTCGGTCGGCATTCTCCCGCCGCCCTCGCAGACGCCATCCTCCCAAGCTTTCTTGCCGCTATGTGTCTCGAAAAGCGCAAATGGATCGGTCTTCAAGGCCGCGCCCGGCTGTTCGGCCAGTTCTCGACCGAGGTCGCGCCATGGGCCCTCATCAAACTCGTTCTGCTTAAGGCCCGGCCTGCCATAGTAGTATATTCGGATCCGATCGCGCACCGGACCGCCGAGCAGTTCGTAGACAGGCTTGCCGCTTTCCTTGCCGATCAGATCCCATAAGGCATAATCCACAGCTGTGCGATGCGAAATGAGGACACCGGCCTGCCGCATCTTCGACCAGATGGCTTCCACGGCATAGGGATTGGCGCCGATCAGATGCTCCTTGGCTACACCGCCCAGCGACGGCGCGTAGTCGAGGTCTGGAAAATCCGCGTATCCAGCGGCGCCTGAGCTCGAGATGACTTTCAGTACGCGCCTCTGCTCGCCATTGCGTTCCAACACGAGCGCCTCCAGTGTTTCGATACGGCTACCTTTGCCCGAGACTGCTGCCAATAGCGGGTTGTCGAGCGACGGCAGACCCGCCAGCGCAGCGGCCCCCAAGGCAGACTGCTTGAGAAATTCCCGACGATTGGGTTGCTTGCTTATTAATTGACGATTCATGACTTTTCCTGGGGATTTGTATCTATTTTAGCGATACGCTTTACTTTAAACTTCGTTTCATCGATCTCGCACGATTCCGAAATCAGGGATCCTTGCGTCATCCGCAAGGGGGCCTTCAGCAAACCGTCATCCTTCAACCATTGCTCCTGGTAGGGTGACGTCACCCACAGTGCTTCATCGCGGCCGGATACCGACCGCGCGACAGCCAACAGTGAAAGCGGACCGCCTTGCACAATCGGAGCCACCTTCAACTTGGCTTCCTTTGCCAGGTCCGCCGTCCGAGCGAGCATGGCCACTCCGCCAATGCGCCCGGCATCCGGCGCCAAGACCGTACCGGCCTGATTTTTAATGCCCTGCGCGAAGTCTTCGAGCACATGATAATCGCCGCCAAACCCAAGAGGCTGGCTGAACTCCCTTCGCGCCGCGCCCTGTTCCGCCAAGTGCTGGAGCGTCATGGGATTTTCGAGCAGGGTCACCTCGTTCCGTTCGCAATGCAGCGCGAGGTAGGTCATGCCATCCGTGCTCAAATTCATGCTCGCGGCAACGATCAGATCCATATCCGAGCCAGCTGCCTTTTTCGATGCTAACACCAAACTGTCGATCATGCCCAGCACCTCCTGCGGGTAGCGGTAGGGGGCGCATTCGCCGCGCGCCGTCATCTCATCCTCGAGGGCGCCGGCCAGTTCTAGCCGGACCGCGGTAAAGCCCGCTTCCTTGAGCGAGGCCACCTTCTGCTGCATTTCGTCAGGCGTATTCAGCCGTCGCTTGCCGTCCACCTCCCGGTCTATCGGAATCGACGGACAGAGCCGCACCTCGGATGGACCGTTTTCCTCTGTGAGGTCGAGCAAGGCAGCCTGCAGGGCGATGACTAGTCCTGATTTTCCCGGGCCCTGCCACATCGGGCCAAAGCCTTCTCTGGGGAACAATGCCGTAGGGTCGCGCAAATGGGTGACGGGTTGGGCATTGAGTATTTGTTCGGCAGTCTGCCCCAGTACGATGCCACCGCCCCCGACGGCCCGCGTCGAAGGATCGGTCAGGAAGATATCTGTCTTATGATCCTGCGCGGCATAACGGTTCACCAACCGCGCAAGCGTCTCTTCCTCTTTCTCGGTGGGTAGACCGTATTCAAGATAATCCCCATAACCCATAGCGCCGCTTCGCGTCGTCAAGCGGATGACCCGCAAGCGCGACTCCGCTTTCGAACTCGGTTCCTTCACGGTCAGCAGGTCCATCGCCACAATCTCGTCCGATTCCGACGCGCCTTGGGCGACCGGCAGACTTAGGATAGAAAGTGCAGTCAACACCGTAATAGACAGCCGAATACACCGCCTTGTTCTTGTTTCCTTCATAGTCCTATATTTCCTCGAATCTTATAATTGGTCTATCCCTATTTCGCGAACCTTTAGGGGATTAATAGAATTTGAATTCCACCATCTCACTTTTGTCTTCAGTCAGCACTTTGACATTGCGGATTTCAACTTCGCCTGCGTTTTCAAGCGTTACGAAAAACTTATATCGCTCGATATATATTTGGGACCCCGGGAGTTCATACTTCTTCCATTCCTTAGTAAGCTCAACCACCTTTCCATAATTGGGGCCCGCAAACCGAATGGGCATTTCCGTTTCCGACTTGGCTTCAAACGCGACAAACCCGTTCTTGGCTCCCTTAGAGAAATAATTAGAGGCAACGGTATATCCGGCTTTCTCCGATTCGAGGGCTAACGCGCCGTCTTTTGCGGCGATGGTACCCGCATCCGAGGTCGCATACCAGACACCCGCCATTCGATAATTGTAGGCCCGATTAGGATTATAACCTAACGCGTTGGATTCCTCATAAAAAGCATCCAGAGCCTTCGAAAGTTCCTTCAGTTTCTCAGGTTCTTCGGCAGCCAGATTTCGCTCTTCCCCGATGTCATCCTTAAGATTATAGAGCTCGTATCGATGGGTGAGATCCTGGGGATTGTCATACCAGAATCGATACATTTTCCAGTCTCCAAGACGCACAAAGGTATTCGGAATATTCATCGTTGTATAGATGAACCGCGGCATGTCGCAAATAGTAGGCCCCCGATCGAACGTTTCGCCTTCCAAAGCCTGAACGTAACTCACCCCGTCTTTATGCGTTTCCGGTCTCGATTTCTGTCCCGTCATCTCAAGAAGCGAGGGATAATGATCCACCGTCGAAACAACGGAATGGTTTACGCTGCCCGGTTTCGTGACTCCGGGCCAGCGGATGATCAACGGGATTCGCACCCCACCCTCATAGTTATTGCCTTTTCCGTTACGGAGGGGGGCGTTGTTGGTAGGCGTAGTCCCGTCCACGGTGTCATACATATTCCCGCCATTGTCTGAAGTGAAAATCACAATGGTGTCTTTATCCAATCCGCTATCCTTCAGAAATGCCATCAGTCTCCCTACGTTCGTATCGAGCACCTCTATCATTGCGCCCATGGTAGGCGAGCGCTGGGGGTTCTCTAGATCCACCTGCTTCTTCCACTTATCAATCAGCTCGGGTTTACTCTGATAAGGGGCGTGCACACTGTAGGCCCAGTAACAGATAAAAAAGGGCTTATCCTTCTTTTTCTGATCCGTCATATAATCGATCGCCAGGTCCGTAATAAGATCGTCCACATGCGTATCCGCCGGAACATCCGATGGCAGCGTATCGCAGGTCCAGGGCGGGTAAAACTTTCGCTTTCCATCCGCTCCGGGAGGACCGGAATGATGGCGCCCCCCTCTTACGTATTCAAAACCATGACTCTCAGGCCAATGCTCCATCCTGCGGCCCATATGCCATTTCCCGAAGAAACCCGTTGCATACCCCGCGTCCTTCATCGCTTTGCCCAGGGTGTACACCTTCGGCTCGAGATAATTGCGCGACAAGGGACCGGCGCCACGGACGTCTTCACTGACCTCGGTTTGCTCCAAATGCTCTTCAATCTCCGCAAGGTGACCCGAAGCATTGGTCAGGCCGTAGCGGACAGGATATTGTCCGGTCAGGATACTCGCCCTTGTTGGAGAACATAAGGGGTTGGCCGAATAGGCATCGGTAAAGCGCATTCCGCTTTTAGCCAGCGCATCGATATGAGGAGTCTCATAGAACGCGCTGCCGTATACAGCAGTATCACGCCAACCCAAATCATCAGCCATAATAAAAATGACATTCGGCGAGCTCTCCTCCTGCGCGTTTATGTTTAGACACCAGCAAGCCAGAAGCGAGACTACCGCAACGATCGTTTTCATCTTAACATTCATCATTTTATTAAAAGTACTTTAATTTTTGATACATTCATTTCACCATAATAAGTTTCCCTAAAGCCTCACAGTGGTCATATTTAATGTCCGACAAGAGTGATGCTGGTCCAGGGCGGGATCGAAGGTACTTCAACAACGGTTTCGCCCGGACTTTCCCGGGTAGCCAGAGGCCGGAGCCCTTCATCGAACACCAGGGAAACCTGGGATGGACTGGCTCGCAGGCGCAGGGTCAGTGAACCCGTGGCATCCAGGGACGCATTAAACAGAACCGCAACCACACGCCCATCCGTTGACTGCCGGACAAAAGGGGCTACCCGTACCGTCTCATCAATAATGACCGGCAGCCGGCCTTCAGACAGCCAGTCGGCCACGGCAATCAGCTGTCGCCTTTTAGGGCCCAGCCCGATCTTGGTCCAGGGCGAATAACTGCTCACGGCCACGCGTCCTCCAAGTTCATTGGTGTAGAGCGTATAACAACTTCCCGAGTCGGTTCCGTCATGGCGGATCAGGCGTGAAAGATCGATAACGCCTTCAGCGACGGGAACAAGTGTTCCCGGCCGTTCAGGGATTGTGGTATAAGCTTCTCTTACGAAGCCTTCATCGGAACTGTTCAGCGGATGCCCGGTAAAGCGTTCGGTTACAGCGACCCGCTGTAGTGGTCCATAGCCGACTTGCACATCTCCTCCCGGCTTCACTCCCGTGAGTTCGCCAAGTCCCCGTTCCCAGAGAACATCGAGCGCAAAGGGGTCGAGCATCACGCTGCGGGAAAGCATGGCTTTCAGCTCTTCCGTGGTAAATGCTTCTGCCACCCTGCCCACCAGGATCGTAGCCTGGGCATGAGCTGGATCCGCCGCGAATGGAATCCCCATTTCAAAAAGCTGGTTCGAGGCCTTGATATTGTAATATCCAGGCTTCATAAACCAGCCCTGTTCATCCACTACCCTATTCGCCATCAGCATGGAATGATCCGCCGACCAAAACCCGGCAAGCGGGAGCCCTGACGAAGATTCCTGCAGCGTTTTCCACCGGCTTCGTTCCGCAGTGATGGCCTGCAGGTGGGGATGAAAATCCTCCAGATTTCCTTCATACCGGTTGAGCGCATTGAGGGCGAAACCATTGCATCCCATCATCAGAGCCAGGGTGCATTCGTTGATCATCGTTTGGACTGATTTGTCGAGCGTGATGTAGGGAGAGTTTTCCATCTCGTAGGCAATGGTCCTGACCCCTGACGGGTAGTCCCTCACCTGGCGGGCAACATCGAGCGCTTTATGGAGCAACAACCCCGGCCGCTCATCGGTCGTAAACCCATGGCCAGGCCGGCCACGGGTTGCCCCCATCGCAGCCATCCATCGATGGATGGGATAACCCCCATAGGTGCTTATGCTGTAACCGATGGTCATAAGCCCCAGTTCGACTTCCGGATTCACGCTCTGAACGGCGGTGCGGATATCGCGGGCAAGTTCTTCATGGGAGGCAGCAACGAACTCCGTCCAATCCAGTCTCAGGCTTACGTTCTCAGGTAAGTTAAGCTTAGCGACCAAATCAGCCCTTTCCTGGTCTTGGCCAAACTTCTGAAGGCAAATAGAACAGAAACAGGTATATTTCTGCCCCCTATTGTGGGCACGAAAATCATCATCTACCCAGATAAAGTCCGCCCCGGTACCGGCCATCAGGCTATATTTCTTCTGAATATATTCGCGAAATTCCGGACTGTTATGACACATGCAGGTGAGCGACCGGGTACCATCATGACCGACTTCAGGCGGCAATGGGGTAAAATCCATGCCGGGAACATCCCAGTGCCCAAGCGTATGGGCCACATTGATACCCACGCTGCGGATACCAGCCCGGCGCAGTGCGGCAATGCGTTTTTCCAGCCTTTCAGCCAGTTTCTCTACCGCTTCAAGCAGCAGTCCGGCAGGCGCAGGAAAGTTTTCATCCATCAGGGCAATCTCATCCACCGCATCAGGATATTGGTTCAAAAAATCCAGCAAACGCGAGAACTGCTCATCGGATTTATACTGCGCGGGGAAAATGCGGTAACTGATGAGGGGGACATCTTCCGGGATCCCGTTCTGGCAGTGAGAGCTTGATGAAAAACCTGAAGCGAGAACCAGGATCAGGTATGCAGTGAATTTATTTTTCATCCTGAACAAAGCTGTTTTTTCATGATTCAAATTCCAGAATGAGCACGTCCCTGGCTGGCACCTGAGCTGTGAACCGATTCTCTGTCACATCCGGGTGGTATTCATTCCAGCGTGACGCAGTAAATTTTATCTTCCCCAGAGCATCTGAGATCTTGAGGCCCGTTTCTTGAACTTCCCGTGTGGGATTTACGATCCAGAGGAAGTAGTGCTTATCCTTCCTGTGCAAGCGGGCCTGAATAGCCGCGTTGGAAGCCGATACCAATTGCTCGCGTTGGGTGAACTTAAATATCTCCCTGAAATACTCCGTGTTGATTCCCCCTTTCTCTCTGTGACAGTGGATAGAGGGATGGGTGCCGACCAGCAAAGTTCGGCCTTTGCCAAAACGATGGCTGACAGCGGCGACTGCCTCATCCTCGTACCAGGCCATCGCGGTTCCTTTCTCCGGTCGGTACTCCTGCTTGTATCCACCTCCTATATACGATGAATCAATTCCCTCCATTCTAAAAGGGGCATCGAAATCCGGCAGGAATTCCACATTCGCCTGCACCGCGCCGAAAAGTTCATCCAATCCCATATTGGGCTGGGTCTCGCCCACACGCAGCTTCCCCCCGAAATAGGCAGGGCAGCCTTCGGAGATCAACGTTCCTCCCTTTCGAACCCACTCCTTGATCTGGTCTGCGAGCTGTTCGCCAATGGCTACTGGATAAGGGAGGTAGAGCACCTCATATTCATACATATCATCCGGGTGCACCCAATCAGCCTGCAGGTTGTTATGGATAAATCCCCGGCAAGCGCCCTTGAGCGCCTGCGGATACCAATGCCCTCCGGAAGTATCCCTCGTAAGGTAGCTGTGCGAAGCCGTTTCGTGCATGAACAGGATTCCCAGATCCCCTTTTACCGGTTGGGCCTCGAAGAGCGTTTTGCTTGCCGGATCATTGGCCCATTTCGTCACCCGGCTCATCTCGGCGCTCCTCTTATTCCGGCTTCCGTCCATGCTGTAGGGGCCGAAGGCTCCATGCAAAGGACCATCCAGCAGCGGTCGCCAGCGGGGATACAATATGCCCCGGCCACCGGCGGCTAGCGTAATCATATTCCAAATACGTATATCTTCCGGATCCGTAATACGGCCATCCTCTTTAGCTCTTCCGATCGCGCTTCCGTACCAGTAAGGACCGGCATGGGCTTCCGCATGCCAAAAGGGTTTTCCCCTCGATCCCGCTCTCACCAGGTCCACGGAATGCCACTGGGTAACCGGATCATTGCGTTCCCGTGACTGTACAAACGTAAATCCATAGGACTGCACAGGACTGGCTGCCTGCCAATGATCGGAGCCATGCGAATAGACCCAGTTGATACTGTTCCCGATCCCGTGAGCCGTCATCAGGACATTCGGATCCAATCTCCGCAGGAGATCGATCTTCCATTGCATATGGTCATAGAAGTTGTCCTTCCTGAAAATCACCCAATCCTGGCATTCGGGCCAGGGCGAGGTGGACCTTGGAATTTGAACCTGCTCCCATGCGCCCATTGAGAATCTCCTCCACGCCTTTCGCAGATCATCCACACTGTCGTATTTCTTTTTCAGCCATTCAATAAAGGCCAGCCGTGTCGCTTCATGAAAGCAGATGTCGGGCTGATAAAAACACTCATTCCAGACATCATAGGCCATCAGGGAAGGATGGCCCTTATACCTTTCAGCCAACGCCTCAAGAAACGAACCGATCAATTCCCTGCCGACTTTTGTATTCATACAGATAGCCCCGGCATTCCCTTTGGCATGGCCTCCTGTGGCTGTGGCAGGTGAGATCCCGCTTATCGGACGCTTGCCTTCATCATCCACATAGAGGACTTCAGGATAGCGGTCGAAAATCCATTGCGGGACCAGGGCAGACATTTCGGCAATGACGGTCCGGATACCGTATTTGTCCGCGAGCTCCATCTGACGGTCATAATCCTCCCAGTCATAAACGCCGGGAGATGTTTCAATAGCCGACCAAATAAACCAGTGCCTGAAGGTGTTCACCCCATCTTCCGAAGCCGTTTTGTAATCCCGATCCCAGTCTTCGCGGGGAGGGTAGGACTTCCTGAAATAAACCGCTCCATATGGGATCTGCGGAATCCTGAGATCGGCTCCTGCATTCGGGTAACCCACATTGGCTCCCATCGAGGGGATAAAGGGCGCAAGGCCAGCGGCGATTCCTGTGGTTTTGACAAACGATCTGCGAGTAATGGGGTGTTTCATGTATCTATTTTCTATTACAACCCAGGGATACTTATTCAGCTTCGGGTACTACTTTTTCTGAAACGCTTCGCTCTGAACCAGAGCATGGATGAATTCGCTTACTGAATACGCTTCCTGCTTTGCCGAATCCACAATTTCGTTGGCTAGGTCTTCATCAGTGAAACCGAAGGAACGACCTAGAGCATACCCGATCAAGTGTTCGGCGAAGCCACGGGCGAAATCGTCTTCTCGCTCGGCGATCAAATCGCGCAGCTCGTAATAGTCGCTAAACTTGGGTCCCTTATGAAAGGTCCCGGACGCATCGATGTTCCAGACCTTCATCCGCTTGCCGACGCCATCGAAGTCTTGAGTACGCCACTTTCCAGCCGCATCGAAGTTCTCGAGTCCGAAGCCAATCGGATCGATCTTGCGGTGGCAGCTCGCGCATTGGGCTTCTTCCATGTGAGCGGAGAGGCGCTCGCGGGTCGTAAGAATCTGACCCTCTAGTCGTGAAATCTGCGGGACGTTCGGCGGCGCGGGCGGTGGCGGATCGTTCAGCAAGTGGCGAAGCACCCAAGCGCCGCGTTCAACCGGACTACTATTGAGGCCGTCG
>Ga0213868_10005243_pt1 | contig 11688 bp, 11 predicted proteins | sample PICome_9_FD_160087 | JGI IMG/M metagenome (GOLD analysis project Ga0213868, IMG submission 160087) | Coastal seawater microbial communities near Pivers Island, North Carolina, United States - PICO127 | ecosystem: Environmental > Aquatic > Marine > Coastal | place: USA: North Carolina...
TGCAGCGCGGCGTTGGGCTCGACGTACGAGACCATCGATCCCATCGCACTGATCGGCGGCTGACCGAGCTCACCGGCCGATAGGGTCCCAACAGGCGGGGTCCCAACAGGCAGGGTCCATCCAGGCGGGGGCCATCCAGGCAGGGTCCATCCAGGCAGGGGGCATCCAAGCCAAGGGTCCATCCTGTCGGGCCGTACTCCCGATCAGCTGACCGTAGGGGGGGGCACCCTGGCCCCGTCGCTGGGGCCCAGCTTGGAAGCTCTGGATCCTTGGGCCTGCCGGCCGGTTCCCCGTCTCCCCCGTCGGTTGCCTCCGCCCGAGTGTTCTTGGACGGCACGGCAGGGTCCGAGGTATTTCCCCCTGAGGCTCGTTCGCAGCAGGAAGAGTCCGTGGGGCCATGCTCGAGTCGCCATGCAAGGCGCCTTGATCTGGGACTTCCTGATGACGGATGTCCCGGATGGCACCAAAGCAGAAAACACCCCCCAATGACCCTATCCAACGGGAACCCGAGGCCTCCCTTGAGCGTCTAATTGAACCTGCTGCCATGTCCGGACCCCTCAAGACCGACCCTGATCGTGACCTGATCCTCGAGTGCCAGCGCTCGTTGGGGGAGGGCTTTGGCGGTGCCTTTCGGCAGGTCTACGAGCAGTACAAGGACCGGGTCTACAACGTCTGCTACCGGGTCACGGGCAACGCGACGGACGCTCTCGACGCCTCCCAGGAGACCTTTGGCATCGTCCATCGGAAGATCGGTGCGTTCCGCTTCGAGTCCCGCTTCTCGAGCTGGGTCTACAGGATCGCGGTCAACGCCAGCATCGACATCAAGAGGCGTGCTGCGGCCCGGTCGGTGACCTCGCTTGAGGCCCTGCAGGCCCCGCGGGACGGCGACGGCAGCGCCTTCGACGTCGAGGACGAGCGGACCGAGGCTCCGACCGAATTCGCCTCCCGACACGAGCTGGAGAAGGACATCCAGCGCGCCATCGACCGGCTGTCTCCCAAGATGCGCACCATCATCGTCCTCAGATACCTCGAGAGCCTCAGCTACGACGAGATCGCGGAGACGCTGGCGATCTCCCTGGGGACCGTGAAGTCCCGACTCTCTCGCGCTCACGCTGCCCTTGACCGAGAGCTCACTCCCATCGTCGACCGTCACTTCATTCACGAAGAAGGTCGCTGACGAAGGCCAGATCCTGCCGATCTTGCTCCTGCCTCATACTCTCTCCCATGTCCTCCGCATCCGATCCTCAAGAAGATCGCAACGACCTCACACTGCCTGAGGCGTGGCTAAGCGACATCTTCACTTCATCCGGCGAGACCAGCGTCCCGCCTTTGGAGGGTGAGGTGCCGAGCGACGAGCAGCTTCGTGCTCTCTCGTCGGCGAAGGGGCACCTCCGCGCGCTCCGCGCCCTGCCGAGCCTGCGGGCTCCGGATGAGCTCGAGGGCCGCGTGGTCGCCAGCCTCGAGGCTGGCTTCAGGCAGGACCGAGCGGTCGACTTGGTGGCCGGGCTAGGCGCTGAGGCTGCGCCGGGCGAGCTGGGTCCCATGGTGGAAGCCAGGGTCGAGGAGAACCTCGAAGGGGTTCAAGCTCCGGCGGTGCTTGGGCGTCTGGTCGAGGAGCGGGTAGCTGCTCCGGCGGAGGGCATGGTCTGGAGCATGGCGCGCCGCCTCGATCGCAAGCCGGCTCCCGAGGAGCTGGACGCACGGGTGTTGGACGAGAGCTCGAGCGCCGCGGCCGGCTCCTCCCTGGGGGGGCGTGTCCGCCGTCTTGCGGTCTTCTCCAGCGCCGCTGCCCTCGTACTCGTGGCCGTGCGACTGGTCGCAACGCCGTCCGATTCAGCTTCCGCTGGACCCAGCCTCAGGGTCATCCGTATCGATTCGCTCGAGTCGGTGAGCGCCTCGGCGCTGGACCGCGCCTTCCTTGGCTCTCTCACCGGTGAGTATCCGGGGGGTGCGCGGTGACGGGCCGTCGGACTGTCCTGGCGCTCGGACTCGCGACCCTGGGTCTCGTGGCGTGCGGTGTGGATCCCCAGGGCGCCGGCGGAGCAGACCTCCCGGCGACCTCGGAGTCGTCAAGCGGATCGCTCCCGCCGTTCCTGGACCTGGTTGGGCGGTCGAAGGACACCACAGCGTTCCGTGGCACGCGACGATTCCGGCTGGTTCAAGGCCAGAGCGTGATGGAGGTGCTCGAGGACGTCGGCGCTGACGGCACCGGCCGATTCGCCATCGAGTTGCTGGATGCAGTCTCCCTCCTGCCTGACGCCAACCCGATCTCGTTCCCCCTCGTGCACGAGAACGCCGCGCGCTTCCAGTGGCAGATGCGCGACTTCCGACTTTGGAGCCTCCAGCAGGCCTGCGCGAACTACTCGATCAACCTGCTGCCCACCTCACCGATCGTCGCGGGGATCAACTGCGAGCGGGTCGAGTTCATCCGCTTCGCCAGCAGCACCGGATCCCCTGGGCACTTCGAGGCTGACATCGACCCCACGACGGGTTTTGTGCTGGCCTGGCGTGAGTTTGACGGGTTCCAGCAGCCGATCGTGGAGTCCGTGTTCGAGACGTTCGCCTACGGCGGTGACGTGAGCAACCTCAACCTGCGGGAGCGCTCCTTCGCTGCTCAGACCCTCGACTTGAACTCGGCGCTCTCCGCCCAGGTCGGCGCCGAGGTCTTCGTGCCGGACGTCTTCCCGTCTGGCTACGAGTTGGTCGGCGGTGAGCTCTTGACCATTCCGAACCTCCCGTCCCTGAGCACGTCGTCGATCCTCCAGCCTGGATCCTGGGTGCGTCTGATGGCCTCCGATGGCATCCAGACCCTGAGCTTCGCCCACGCGGTCTCGTCGTCGGTCGCCAGCACCTCGCCCGGTGACCTTCGGGTGGTGTCGCTCGGCGACTGGGAGGTGGGCTTCGGGGAGTTCGCCGGGACCCGCTTCGTGGTCCAGGGCCGGGTCAAGGTGGACTCGCTCGCCAGCGTCGTGCAGTCCGCCTTCTGATCGTCGATCGCGCCGGCCCGCTGCGCGGTTCTCGGATCGGGGCACGGGCCGACCCCGGGAGGGAATCTCGGTCCTCCGGGATGGTCTCACGACGTCTGCTCAGGGGCGGGGTAGATTTGTGTGCGTCGGGAATGGTCCCGCTCGCACCAAGCACTCCCGACCCCGCTGACGATGTCCGACGAGCCCTTCAAGGAAACTGATCTCGAGTCCCCCGAGTACCGGGAGCGCCTCATGCGCAAGCTCAACACCCTGATCGCGGTCCTCGAGGTCGCGAGCGCCAAGGTGAAGCGGTCCCTGGACGGGCCAGACCCGGACATGGAGCGTCTCGTCAAGATTCGCACCAACCTGTCCAGCACGCTCGAGGTGTGCAAGCGGGCCCGCCGCGCCCTCCAGCGTCGAGAGAGCCTCCCCGAAGGCCTCCCGGAGAACCTGGCCGAGGTGGTCCGAACCGCCGGCAGGGTCAAGCGCTTCCCCAAGCGTCTCCCCATGGGGTCAATCGCCGAGATGAGCTCGTCCGAGGAGCGCAAGCGCTTCGAGCACATGGGCCGCATCACGCCGTCCGACCTCGAAGGGGTCGATCTCGACCAGCTGTCCCTGAAGCTCCAGGGCTGATTCCTACAGAGATGAGGATCCTCGGTAGGATCCTCCCCCGGCGCGGGCCCTCCACCGTGGAGGCTCGCGTCTCTCCATAGGGAGCACGGCCGCCCCGTCGAGCCCACCGTCCGATGCAGTTCAACTCCTGGATCTTCCCGCTCTTCTTCGCCGTGGTCTACGCGGCGTACCTGGGGTTGGGTCCGAGGCGTTTTCGCGCGCAGAATGGGCTGTTGCTCGGTGCGAGCTACCTCTTCTACGGCTACTGGGACGCGCGCTTCCTCGTGCTGCTCGGCCTCTCAACGGTCATCGACTTCCTGATCGGCGGCCGGCTCGAGGCCACCGATGATGAGCGCGTCCGAAAGCGGCTGGTGACCCTTTCAGTGGTCATCAACCTCGGGATCCTCGGCTTCTTCAAGTACTTCGACTTCTTCATCGACAGTACGGCGGAGCTGCTCGCCACCCTCGGCTTCTCTGTGCACCTGCCGGTCCTGCGGGTGCTCCTGCCTGTCGGGATCAGCTTCTATACGTTCCAGACGCTGAGCTACACGATCGACGTGTACCGGCGCCGGATGCCTGCGACGCGGGACTTCATGGGCTTCGCCCTCTTCGTCAGCTTCTTCCCCCAGCTCGTGGCGGGACCGATCGAGCGCGCGGCGCGGCTGCTCCCGCAGATCGAGGCGCCGCGCAAGGTCACTGCGAGCAAGGTCCAGGCAGGACTCTGGCTGCTGGTCTGGGGCTACTTCAAGAAGACGGTCATCGCCGACCAGGCCGCGCTCGTCAGCAACCCGCTCTTCGGCGGTCAGTGGGAGACCCTGCACGGGCTCGAGCCCTTCGTGGCGGTGCTCGGGTTCACGATCCACATCTACTGCGACTTCTCGGGCTACTCGGACATCGCGCGCGGACTCGCCAAGCTGATGGGCTTCGAGTTCCTGCTCAACTTCAGGCTGCCCTATCTGGCGACCGGGCCCAGTGACTTCTGGCTGCGCTGGCACGTGAGCCTCTCCACATGGCTGCGCGACTACCTGTACATCCCCCTCGGCGGGAACCGAGGTGGCCGCCTTGCCACCTACCGGAACATGTTCCTGGTGATGGCGCTCGGGGGGCTTTGGCACGGAGCCGCGTGGCCGTACATCCTCTGGGGGAGCTATCACGGGGTGCTCCTGGTAATGGAGCGGATCTGGGCGGACGCCCGCGGGATCGATCCCAGGCGGCCCCTCTCCCTCGCAGGTGAGTGGACGAGGATCGTGCTCTTCTGGCCCCTCATGCTGATCGGGATGGCGGTCGTCCGCTGCACGTCGCTGGATCAGTTCTGGCACCTGTTGACCCACCAGTCGTTCCTGCTGACCGATCGAGCGTCCGCCGGCCTCGTGAACCTCGCGACCTTCACCTGGCCGCTCGTCATCGTCCAGCTCTTCCAGCACGGCACCAGGGACCTGCTCGTGCCGCTCCGGCTGCCCCTCGTCCCGCGCGCCATGCTCTTCGCAGCCCTCATCCTCGGGATGCTGGTCTTCGGCGTCCGTCAGCCCGTCGAGTTCTTCTACTTCCAGTTCTGATGGCCGGGATCGATCGACTTGCAGGCGAGCGCGAGCACGCCACTGGAGCCAAGGCCGTTGGCCTGCTGCTCGCCCTCGTGGCTGTCCTTGTGCTCGGCGTCAACGCCGCCGCGATCCGGCTCTCGCCGGTGAGCGAGCGCACCTTTGACGGCCGTACGGTCGCCGCCAAGTGGGAGCTCGCCAGCGCCGGGGCGCCGGCGGGAGGCATCGTCATCATCGGTGATAGCAGCGGGAACTTCGCCGTGGAGACGACGGTGCTGGAGGAGCGCTTGGGGGTGGAGGCTCGCAACTACTGCACGTACGGACGCTTCCTGAACCTCGGCGCCGCCTGGTTCCTTGATCGCGCCCTGGAGGGCGCTGAGGCGCCGCCGGCGGTCGTACTGGTGGTCATGGGATCTCGGACGTTCGCGTTGGAGGCGGATGGCTTCACCTTCGCCAGCATTCCCGCGGCGTTCGGGGATTGGTCCGCGCGGATTCCCTACGTGGCGCTTCCCGTCGCGGAGGCGCTCCAGTTCGCCGCGGCACGGCTGTTCCCGCTCTACGCTCAGCACCGGAGCTTCGAGGGTGGCATCAGGAAGGGGCTCTGGCACATCGACGGGAGCCGGCTTCCTATCGGCCCAGGTGGGACCTCGGTGCTCCCCCGTGCCTACCCCAACGGCGTGGCGCCCTTCGCCGAGAAGGTCCTGGGTGAGCTCGCCGACATGGGCCAGGGGCCGGTTCCTTCGGCCCGTGACCGCGCGGCCATGCGAGGTCTGGTCCGGGCGGCCGACGAGCGCGGGTTCGATCTGGTCTTCGTGGATGGTCCGGTCTGGGAGGGGCTCGCGGATCGAGAGGAGCACCGGGCCTTCCTGGCCAGGGTCCACGGGTTCATGGATGAGATCTGCGAGGGGTCCGAGCGAGCTCAACGGCTCCCGGGGGGCCTCCAGGTCTTCCCGAGCGACGTGATGGAGAATCCGTTCCACCTCACCGGCCCTGCGGCCGCGGTGTACTCGGCCGAGCTGGCGGCAAGGCTCGGGGAGCTGGGCCTGCCGCGCTGACGTCCAGGGTCGAGGCAGTCCCCGGGTTGCCGTGATCCCACCGCGGTTTTGACGTCCAGCCGGGGCCGGTCCCTGCCGATCTCCCTCCCGTGCGAGCGCCCTCTCCGGGGGTGTCCTGCGCGATCACTCCAGCGAGGGCCATGCAGATCAAGATGAAGGGGACCGGAATCGCCACGAGGGTGGCTGTCGCTGCGATGACCGCGGCCGCTGGCCTCGCCGCGGATGGTGAGCGGCCCGAGGGGGTCGCCGCTGCGGTGGTGCTCCCTGCTGTCAGCGCCACCTCTCCGTCGGGAGAGGTCCGGGTCACGCTGGTGGAGGGCCGGGCCAACGCGCCCCGCCCCCTGACCGTCCGAGCCCTTGTTGTTCAGCCCGGAGCGCTCGCCTCCTGGGTCCTGCTCCCCCTCACCGAGGTGCCGCGGCAGCTCTTCGTCCCCGACGACGAGTCCATGGTCTGCGTGGATGGATCCCTCGGGTCGCTGCGCATCGTTCAGCTCGATCTCGGCGGCGAAGAGCTCCGTAGCCGCTCCCTGGACTCGCTGCTTCCGGGCCACACCAGCCGCGCCCTCAACGGGGCCCTCAACGGGGCCCTCAACGGGGCCATCACCCTGGGCTTCGCGGACTCCGGGCCCTGCCTCGCGGTGGACCTTGGGAACCGAGACATCGCGCTCGTTGGTTTGGGGGCCAACCAGGGAGAGACCCTCGAGGTCTGCTCGGTCGTCGAGAACCACCGCTCATCCCAAGGGGTGGAGGAGTGGCTGCGAAAGAGCCGCGATCTCCTGCTCGAGGGAGACGAGATCGCCGCGCAGAGCACCCTCGAGGCGGCCAAGGACGCGTTCCCGGCCGAGCCGCGGGTCTACCAGCAGCTCGCCCGGATGCACCGCACCTCGGGTGATGCGTCGGCTCAGCTGGACTGCCTCGAGGAGGGCCTCCTCAAGAGCCACAGCGTGACGAGCCGGGCGGTCACCCATGACTGGCAGGTGGGGACGCCCGAGGCTCGCCTCGTGCTGGACTTCGTCGAGACGACGAGGAAGGTGCGCGGCAACAGGGAGGCGACCAAGGCGCTCGGGCAGGCGCTGACCCTCTACCCCTGCATGGAACAGGCGGTCCTCCTTCGGGCGGAGCTCCTCATCTCGTCCGGCAAGGACGCCGAGGCCCTCGCCTCGCTCGAGAGCGCCATTGGAGCCCTGGGCGCGAGTGAGGAGCTCGGTTCGGCCCTGCACGACATCGGCCGATTCCTCGAGCGCCAGGGGCGTCCCCGGGCCGCGCTCGCGTACATGGAGCGCGCCTACCAGGAGGGCGAGTTCTCCGAGTTCCTCATCCGTGACATCGCGGACCTCCACGTCGAGATCAACCGGCCCGCCGTCGCCGCGCGCTGGCTCTCCCGGCTCTCGGCCCACTGGGCGTCAGTCGCCAACGGCGCGTCTGGCGCGGACCGGGCTCGGCGCGGCCAACGCCGACTCGCCGACCTCCAGCGCGAGATCCGGGAGCTCACGGGGACGGCGGCGGAGGTCACTGACCCCTGACCCCTGACCGGGATCAGCTCCCGAGGACGGCCGCCACGGCCGTGTCCACCAACTCGTCGCGGCGGACGCCCCGCGCCTCGCCCTCGTAGCTCAGGATCAGCCGGTGCCGCAGCGCGGGCCGGGCGACGGCGCGTACGTCCTCCTCGCTGATGTTCAAGCGGTCCGCCAACAGAGCCCGAGCCTTGGCCGCGAGGAGGATGGCTTGACCACCTCGAAGGCTCGACCCGTAGCGAAGATGGGACCGGATCGCGTCGGGGGCGGTGTCGTGATCGGGGTGCGTCGCGAGGATGATCGAGGCGACCGTCTCCACCACGTTGGACGGCGCGGCGACCTCCCGCACCAGCGCCTGCAAGCGGAGCCACTCCTCCCGGCTGAAGGAGGGGGGCGAGGTCTCGGTGGAGCTCGAGGTCGTCGCCGAGAGGATCGTGGTCAGGTCCCCGTGATCCGGGAGCTGGAGCTCGAGCTTGAAGAGGAACCGGTCCAGCTGGGCTTCGGGGAGCGGGTAGGTGCCCTCCATCTCGATGGGGTTCTGGGTCGCGACCATGAAGAAGGGCGGGTCCAGCGGGTAGGTCTCCCCGTGCAGGGTCACCTGCCGTTCCTGCATGGCCTCCAACAGGGCGCTCTGCGTCCTGGGCGTCGCTCGGTTGACCTCATCGGTCAGGAGGACGTTGGTGAAGACAGGGCCCTTCTCGAAGTCAAACGAGCGGGCGCCCGTGTCGTCATCCACCCGCAGGACCCGGGTCCCCAGGACGTCGGAGGGCATCAGGTCGGGCGTGCACTGCAGCCGCTGGAACCGGAGGTCGACCGCGTCCGAGAGGGTGTGGACGAGGGTCGTCTTGCCCAGCCCAGGCGCACCCTCAAGGAGCACGTGTCCGCCTGCCATCAGCGCGAGGATGAGGAACTCCACGGTCTCCTCTTGGCCGAAGAACTGGCTGTTCAGTCGGCCTCTGAGCTCACGTGCAGCCGCCCTGAGGCGTTCGAGCTCCGCGTCAAGTCGTTCTGTTTCGGTCACGGGTGCGGCGGTCGGGGGTCGAGAGTCTTCCCGGTACGGGCGGAGCGGGGCGCAGGGGCGAGCCTCCTCCGCGGGTCAGGACAGCACGATAACCCGGCTCGGTGGAACGGTCGCCCCTGGCTCGGGGTCTCCTGCGCCGTCGTCCTACGGCTCAAGGGAGATGTCCCGTCCGAACCGAGCCTGCGCCACCCTTTCCATCCCCGGCCCGGAATTGCATCTTGATGGGATGAGCGGCGCACAGCAATCCACCGGCAGGCCGGTGCTCGAGTCCCCAGGCCCCGGCGTGGAGACGGTGGCGGAGCCTGTGGCCGAGCAGCGCCTGGGCCGCCTCTGGAGGGTGATCTGCCACGACGACCCCCACACCACGATGGACTTCGTGGTGGAGGTTCTGATGACCGTCTTTCGTCAACCGGCGCCAAGGGCATTCGAGCTGATGCTCTGCGTTCACCACGCGGGGAGCGCGTGGGTCGGGTCCTGGCCAGAGTCCGTGGCCCGCAAGCAGGTCGCCAAGGCCCAGGCGATGGCGAGGATGGACGGGTTCCCGCTCACCTTCTCTGTCGAATTGGACGACTGAATCGAGCGGCGGGGGCCCGGCCTGAGGGCCCAGCTTGAGGGCCCAGCTTGAGGGCTCAGCCGCACCTCCCCTCAGGGCCAAGACCATGACCTCCACCTATGTCCCCAGGCAGCGCGCGTGGTCCGTTTCGGACCTCCTCGCGGGGGTCACGTCCGCCGACGTCACCTGCTCCGAGCAGGATCTGAGCGCGGCGGAGCCTCGGCTCTGGATCGATCTGGCGGCGGAGTGGGACGCGCGCTTGCTCGAGGCGCACATCGTCGATGCCAACAGGGGATTCTCCGCGGAGTTCCATGCGTTCCTCAAGGTCTGGGCCGAGGACGAGGAGCAGCACACGGAGGGGCTCCTGCGGCTCTACTCACTGGTGACGGGGGAGCAGGAAGGCTCCGTCCTCAGCCGGCTCCGGGCGAGGGTCGGGGACTTCCGCTCGGTTGAACCGCTCCTTGAGGGTGAGTTCGAGGTGCTCGTCCTGCTCGCCTACGACGAGGCCATGAGCACCGCGGGCTACGGGGAGGACATCCCCTTCTACCGGTCCTTGGGTCCAGCTTCCTTCGGCAGGCTCCTGCGCGAGCTGAAGAACGACGAGGCGATGCACTACAGGAACGCCGTCGAGCTCCTCGTGCTCGCACACAGTCACCGGGTGGAAGACGTCCCCAGTGTCGTGGAGCGCGTCGTTCAGTTTGACGAGGCCCAGGAGGAGTACCGGGCGACGTTCGTCTTGGACCACGCCACGGACCAGTTCGACGGCGCCAAGATGGAGCGCGTGGGAGAGTCCGTCGTGCGGACGATCCAGCGCCGCATGCGGCGTCAGCTGGACCGCTAGCGAATCAGGAGGACCAGCGCTGTCAGGGCGGCCTGAGCCAGGACGACTCCGGCTCCGAGCCGCACCTCCATGTTCGACGAGCCCTGGCGGTTGAGCCAATCCGCGAGGCCGAGGGCGCCAGCGGGAATGAGGTAAGGCGAGATCGGCTGGAACTCGGGCGATCCCGCGACGATGGGCGCCAGGAAGGGGAGGCTCCAGGCGACGATCCACACGGGCGCTCGCTGGGTCCCGACGCTCCGTTGGGCGAGGATCAGCTGATAGACCCCGAAGAGGCACGCGCCGAAGCCGGTGGGAGCTGCGACTAGCCACCCGAGCCACGCCGCCGGAGAGGGGCCGTTGGCTCCCGCCAGCGTGCGCGTGACCAGGTGGTCGACCCTCAGGGACTCCGACGGGCCTGCGAGCCCGATGGAGATGGACATCGCGAGCACGGCGATCACGGAGAGGGCGGTCACCTGGGCCTCGTGCCGATAGTCGGGGTGGCGCGCCACGGCCCAGGCGGTGGCTGGGACGAGCAGGATGAGCTCCATGTGGAGCATGTAGGCGGTGCCAAAGCAGATGATCGCGCGCCACTGGTAGCCGCGCCGGCTCTCCTGGTGCTGCCGGAAGAGTGACCAGAGCAGGAGGCTCGCGCCCAGCATCCCGGGCGCGTAGTCGATGGGAGAAGTCGCGCCGATCCAGCTGTAGGGAGTAGCGAAGGCGGCGATCGTCGCGGGGAGGCTTGCGGTTCGCCGGAAGCCGAGCCCGCGCAGGAAGGCCAGCGTGAGCATGAACGCGGCGCCGAGGCTGACCGCGGCGAGCAGCCGGACGGCGGTGGCGCCGTCGATGCCGTCGACGACCTCGAGCAAGCCACTTGCGAGGGGATAGAGGAGCCCTTGGGTCAACACGTCCGCCTCGCCGTCGAGGCGGCGGGCGGCCTCATCGCCCCCCGTGTAAGGAGCCGCCGAGGGTGACGCCATGGCCAGGGCCGCGACAAGCAGGCCGTACCCGACGTCCTGGATCCGGTGCTGCTCTTCGAGGACGCCCACCACTCGGCGGAGCCTGCGCAGCAGCCGGCGGCGTCGATGCGGGTCAGCGCCTCCGGTGGGGGGGAGGTCAGTCTTCGCTGCCATCTTCGTTCAGCGGTATCGCCGGGGCCCCAAGGCGAACGACCTGTCCCGTGGCCGCGTCGAGGGCCCAGGGTGCAGCCGCTTGACCCTCGAGGGTCATGACGCGGCCCGGGCTCGCGGTCGGGACGCGGTCCACCACGGTGGCGCCCAGCCTGCGACGGAGCAGGTACGCCTCGTCGGAGGTCAGGTCCTTGACGATCACGGTGTCGCCTTGTTCGACCTCGCCGGGACCGTTCGCCGCGAAGAACGAGGTGTCCTCGGGCGCCCAGTGGATGGCGGCGGCGGCGAGGGCGAGCTGTGCGCCCGCGAGCGTGCCCGCCCAGCGGAGGGCGCCGTCTGGACGCGCTCTGCGGGCCAACGCGTTCGCCACCAGCACCGCCAGCGCTGGAACGAGGGCCGCGCCGGACTGTGCGCCGGAGAGCAGGGCGAGGGTGGCGCTCGTGGCGAGCCAGAGCACGAGCCAGCGCGGCGGTGGCGCCTCA
>Ga0213868_10005244_pt1 | contig 11687 bp, 8 predicted proteins | sample PICome_9_FD_160087 | JGI IMG/M metagenome (GOLD analysis project Ga0213868, IMG submission 160087) | Coastal seawater microbial communities near Pivers Island, North Carolina, United States - PICO127 | ecosystem: Environmental > Aquatic > Marine > Coastal | place: USA: North Carolina | collected...
ATGATACTGAAGAATTAATATCTGTCGTATCAGAATAAATTATTTTAATTAAATTAAGATATATCAATTTTTTAAAAAATTGATATATTATATGATTACTTATTAATTAAATATAATGTCTTTACAAAAATATATTTGGTGTCTTGATTATGATTGCTTGACTGAAACAGAACATTTTTCAAGTGAAGAAGAATTACATAAACATATGTTATCTGAACATACAGAAAAATATTTTAAACCTATTGAAAATACTATTTTTAGATCAGTATCTGAAACATTTGAAAAACAAAATAGAACTATTACTAGATCATTATCTGAACCTTGTCTTGAATATAATAATATTACAAATAATTATAATCTTAATAGCTATATTAATCCTTTTAAAAAAATACATATAACTAAGCCTGAATATATTACTATAAATAATAATATATATAGTCATAATTTTGATATTTCTAAATATAATATTAAATCAGAATATATAAATTCATTAACTGATTCTATACATAATTCTATTTCAAATATTAAATATATGTATCCTGATACTGGAGATTATTATGAACTTGTTCTAGAATAATATAAAAATTGATTTATTTAAAAGATAAAATTATATAATTAGTAATGGAACCTGAAGAAGAACTACTTCAATATTTTTCTAAAACTGTATCAAATAAGGTAATTAAACAAATTAAAATTTTTAGTGAAAAATATGCTAAAATAAATGATGCTGAATATTTAATTGATAATATTTTTCAAACAAAATTATCAGAATTAAATTGTATTTTTAAAATAAATACAGATATTATTAAAACTATTAAAAGTAAAAAATTTGATATAACAACCTTATGTTATTTAAAACCAGAAGAATTAAATCCGAATAAATATAAAACTATTTTGGAAAAAAAAGAAAAAGAAGAATATCAAAAAAATAATCAAGTTACTACAGATGTTTTTAAATGTAAAAAATGTAAATCAAATAAATGTATAGTTACTGAAAAACAAACTAGATCCGGTGACGAACCCGCTACTACATTTGTTAATTGTGTAGTTTGCGATTATAGTTTTAGATTTTAATCATTTTTTTTTTTAATATATATATATATATGAATAATTTAAAAGATTTAAACGGTGGAGGAAATGTATTTAAGAATGAAGGATATTGTTATTTTGGTATAAACGTAACAGATATCGATTCTGAATTTAAAAAACTTATTATTGACAGATACAATGTACTTAAATATTATTTAAATAATCAACAATCTAATTTACATTTAACATTATTTGAACTTAGATGGGATAACGATAAACCTTTTTCTACAAAAGGAAAATATAATGATGCATTTAGTTGGATACTAAATAATAAAAAAAATGACGCTTTTATTAATGATATAAATAAAACTTTTAGTAATTTTACATTACGAAATAATAGTAAAAAAAAATACAAAATTCTAGGAAGTAACCAAAATTTTTATGGTAAAGTTTTTTCAATAGATGAGTTAGATACTATTGAAAAGGTAATATTTTTTTGTAAACAAATTGCAGGACTAATAAAAAAATATACTTACATTATTACAAAAATAGATTTATCTGATTGGAACCAAGAGGTTGATTTTCAAAAGGGTCAAATTTATATAACGTATAATCATACGAAAAAATTTAAATTAGCAATTAAATTCTATAATTTATCTAACGAATATAATGGGGAATGTAAAAATTGTTCAAATAAAATATGTGGTAAAAAACAATATTGTTATTATTGTGGACAACGATTATACGACATTCCATCTAATAATTATCATATATCTTTGTTAAATAAAAATAATGCTATAACTAAAGAAGAGGGTGATATATTATTTAATAAAATGAAAGGGTTTGCAAAATTTAAGGATAATTACAAATTATACAATATTGGTAGGATAACATTAGTATAGATTTAAATCATTTGTAGTATTTTTTTCCCACTAATATTATTATCAATATCTAAATTATATATTTTTTTTATTATTTTATTAATATTACTGTAATTATTTATTTTATCTAATAAACTAGGTTTTTGATGTTTAATTGCAAAGTCTATTAAATCATTAAAATCTTCATATAAAATTAGTAATTCTATTTGACTATAAATAATTTTACACTTTGTTGAATCTATATCATTAATAATATTAAATATATCTAATAATAAAAATATAATATTTTCATATTTTTTATTATTAAAATTATATTTTAGAGAAATTTTATTCCATCTTTTTATATTTGTTTTAAGAATATCTATATTATAACCTGAACTACACCTTAAAATATCAATTGCATATAAACTAATATAATTTTTTATTTTATTTTGTATTTCATCGTAATTTTTATTTTGTTGTAATAAATTTAATTGTTCAGACCAATATTCAATTGGTCTATAAGTATTGGTGTAACTATAGTAATTATTCATACTTTTTTTAAAAGATAACCAAAATGATTCAATTTCATAATCTGGATTGTTAATATTTAACATTTATATTATATACACTATAATTATTTATATATAAATAAATATATATATATATATGATATCAAAAAATTTACGAGATAATACTTTAAATTTTCTTTCAAAAAAATTTAAAAGTGAATTAGCAATTAGAATTGAAGAAAGTATATTTAAATTTAGTAATATATATGCTGAAGATAATAATACACCATTTTTATTAGAACAAATTTATGAATCTAAATCTGATGATTTTAATAGATTACTTTCAAATAAAAATTTAGAATTTATTATTAAAAATATAAAAGAAAAGAAAATAGATCCTAATAAAATTGCTTTTATGAAACCTAGTGAATTAGATTTTGAAAAATATGGTGAAATTTTAAAAAAACAACAACAGTTAGATAAAAAAAATGAACCTAAAGGTTCTAGTGCTCATACTTGTGAAAAATGTAATAAAAGCAATGTATCTATTTCTGAATTACAGACAAGATCTGGTGACGAACCTGCGACTGTTTTTTTAACTTGTTTAGAATGTAATCATGTTGTTACTTTATAAACATTTAAACTGTTTAATTTGTTTACATAGAATACTACAATCAGTTGTAGGTATATTTAAAAGTTGATTACTTAAACATATTATATATTCATATATTAATTTATCGCATTTTTGTTTTTTATTATAATTAATTATTAATTTAATATCTTTATAAACATATTTTGTTATTGTTGGCATTATATATATATATATATATATATAATTTTAATTCAAATTTTATAAAAATGTACTATTATATTATATGAAAAAATATACAATTAATTTTTTTAAAATATTAAAAAAAGAAAATAGTAGAATGAAAAATTTATTATTAAATAATTTAACTTTTAAAAAAATTTCAGATGAAAATTTAGATAATTTACATAATAAATTAAATATAGATAAAAATATTATATTATCATATAGAAATCAACTTCTTAAAAATTATGTTATTACCAATTATCGTTTAATTGCAAATAAAATTAATAATATTATGAAAGAATATAAAATGATGAATATTTTAGATCTATCTAAACAATATAAATTTTCACCAATGAGTATAATGAGATTAATTATTAAGGAAAAATATCCAAAATTAAAATTGTCAAAAGATAATATTAATAATTTAGATGATAGAGATAAACAACAATTGTTAATAGCAGAAGATAATGATATTGTTTCTAATTTAGATCAAGGTACTCAACAAATTAAATCTGAAGAATATGAACTTGTTGTTCAAAAATTTTTAGATGATAATAACATTAAATTTGTGACACAAGAATTTTTAGTAGAAGAACAAAAAAAAGAAGTTGGATATGCGTATGCTACACCTGATTTTTTATTAGATGATAAAATAATTTTTAATAATCATATTATAAAATGGATTGAAGTTAAGAATTTTTATGGCTCTGATGTGAAATTTATGAATAAAAAAATTCAAAAACAAGTTGATAAATATTATAAAAAATGGGGGTTTGGATGTCTTGTATTTAGATATGGGGTTTATGAAGATATTAAAATTAATAATTGTATAGTTATTTCTTTTTAAAAAATTGATAATATTAATTTATAATTTATAATTTATAATTTATAATGTCAGAATCCAATGAATCTGAAAATAATAAAACTTTTCAATACATCCCTTTTACTTTCGAGTGTTACGAATCTACTGTAAAAGAATGTAATAGACCTCGAGATCCTGCTAATGCTAATTGTAATGATTGTTGTTGGATATGTTTTCCAATTACATTTACATTTGATTGTATATCTTGTGTACCTAGATATATTAATTATAAATATTGTTAATTTAATTTTTGTACTAGTGTAATAACTATATATATTCTTACCGCACTTTGTATTAAGAGTTGGTAAAAATCTTATTTAAAAACGATTACCGCATTTATAACAAAATTTATTTATTCCACATTTGGTATATCCACAAACAGTACAGTGAAGTTTTTCTTTTGGATTTATAATTATTTCTTTATCTTCAAATATTTTTATTATTTCTTGAGAAGATAAACACTCGTCATTATATATTATAAATCCACATTGTAAACAGTTATTTAAATTCTTATCTATATCTTTACAATCCTCTAACTTTTTTAATTCGCTTAAAATAAAAGCAATATTATCTGTATCTTCTCTATCTAGAGAATTACCCGAATTAAAAACGTTAATATATTTTGTAATTAAATTATTATATATTATTATTTTAAAATGTTTAAAAAATAATTTTAACAAATTAGAATCAGTATCAGATGTTTCTGTAAAATTTATATTTGTAGTATTTAATATGTTATATAATTCTTTTTGCCTATTAAAAACATCATCATTATGTAAATTTTTCCAATTTTCGTATAAATAATAAAGTTCATCAGGCAACTTTTTATAAATATCAGAGGTGTATTTTAATTGAGAATCCAAAGAAAATTTTATTGCAAATATGTGTACTAAATATTCTTTTTTATTAAGTTTATTATTAATTATCATAGTAGATATTATTTTTGCGAATGTAATATAATTTAATTGTATGTTGCATAAAAACTGAACTAAATATTCTGTTTCTAAAAAATTATTTTCATATTTAATATCAAACAACTTATTGCTGTAAATTATTTTTCCTTTAAAATTTTTAATTTTAAATATGTATTGTTCGTCTATTAATGTAACATGTTCAGATTTTGATTGTATGTGACCTAATATTATATTTTTCTCTCTAGAAGATACTATTAATGTTTTACATTCAGCATTTATAATATTAAATATTTGTAAATAATAAAGCTTATAATTATTTAATTCTAACGCCATGGGGTCTACACTTTTTTCTAAAAAATAATCATTTATTTTCGTGAAAGGGTAACCATGTTCATTGGGGAGACGAAATGTTATTTTGTTTATTAGTAGTTTTATAAATGGTGATATATGGATATTTAAATTATCTTTTAAATAATTAATTTCTATTAATTCTTTTGAAAATTTCGGTATGTTGTTAAATATAAAATTACATTCAAAATAATAACTTAATAATATATCAGGTAATTCTAATGTTGATGTATTTTGTATTAAATCATTATATAAGGATAATATTTTTAAATCATTTTTTTTATCTACAAGTAAATGTTTATTAATATTTTGCTGTTGCTGTTTTTGTTGTTGTTGTTGTTGTTGCTGTTGTTGCTGTTGTTGCTGTTGTTGTTGTTGTTGTTGTTCAAAGTTAGTAGATGTAGTTGCATAAACTGCTATTTTTTCATATTCATTTATTAAATAATCAAAACTTGTTGGATTTGATACTGAATCATTAATCATTTGTTTTAATTTATCCGCCTTTAATAAATATGGATTTGTATATTTTTTAATTTGATCATGATTCAGTTTATCGTTTGTAATATTATAATAATTAAATAAACTTACTTTATAATTTTTTAAATCAGGTAAATATATGTTATAGTATTTTTTAAAATTAGTTGTATGTGACTCTCTAATACCATATAATATATTTTGACTAATTTTTTTTAACTCTACATTAGTATACATCTCAATTTGTTCTTTCCTTTCTAAAAATAGTAAAATATCTTCAGGTTTTTTTAAATACTTTAAAGTATCATCAACTAAAAATCTAATATTATGACCATAATTAGATTGTCTTAATCTCCATATAGCTTGAGAAGTTAAAGATTCACTATTTTTTTTACTTATAGTAACTATGCCTGTCATTTTATTTTGTTGTTTTATATCAATACCTACAACATGTTTATTACTGTAATATAAAAAAGCATCATCGTATACTTTACCGTCATAATCTAGTGTATTTCCTTCATATCGTATTTTTATATTATTATTAATATCTGGATATATAACTCTATTTATATTTGGTAAGGTTAATAATTTAACAACAATTTCATCTATTGTTGTACTTACAAAAATACCTGCAGCATCGATAAATGCATTTATCTTATCAACATCACTATCGTTATTTGTTTGTATATATTCTATAATATTATCTAATTTAATACTCTCTGTATCTGTATTAAAATCAAAATGAAATACTCTATTTTCTTTAGGAAATCCATAATAACTTAACTGGATTCCACCAATATCAGCATTATCTTTTTTCAAATGATAAAAATCTTGTCTTTTTATTTGTGTATCATAATAATTAATATTGGTATCATCTCTAAAACCACCCTTTAACTCTAACTCTTTTATTTTATCTGATGCTTTTTCCCTATCATCATTATTATAATATGGTAATAATAAATTTAATGTACCCGTGAACCCCGTTTTTTTTATAATTGAATTACTTGATATAATATCTATAGTTGATAAATTATAAAACTCTGTATCTATGTTTATAACTGGAATAATATATTTAATTAAATAATATTTTAATATTGTAAAATTTTTATCTTTAGACTTAAATATTTTATTTATTAATGATAACTCGTTATTATCATCATAATCATTTAAAACTTCAATTGGGGTTATGTCTACACCATTTAGTAGTACTAAATTATTATTAGGAGAAGTTTCAAAAAAAATTTTTTGTGGTTTTATTTCTTGATATAACTCGTCTAAAAGTTTTTCTTTATCAATTTCTCTTAAACCACTCATAAGAAATGAAAATATAGTCGATATTAATAATATATCTATATCAGAAAAATTAGATCCTTTAGCAGGTGTATTTGAGAATATATATGGTACAGAAACATAATAGTTATTTCTATTATGTGAAGAATTAATATCTTCATTTTTATCTATATATGGTAAACCATAATTTTGATTAAATGTTTGAGTATTATTAAAATTAAATAAAGTCTTTAAAAATGTAAATATAGATAAATCTTCAGGTGTAACGGGGTCCTCTTTATCTGAATATCTTTGTATAGAAACAACTTGAACATTATTTAACAATTTTTTATTATTTATAGTTGTTTGTATTAAAATGTCAGTATCTGATATGTCATCATTTTTATTTATCAAATTATAAATTAACAATACAATAAATTCTATAGGTAGAAATAAATCCAAAAACTCAATCATTTTTTTTTGCGATCCTTGCACAGGTATATTAAAATCAGATTTTAATGGATTATAAATTGAATCAAATTCATCAAAAATAATTTTTGTTTTATTATCTAATAAAAATGGACTTAATAATTCTTTATTTAAATCAGAAAGTGGTGGTGCGGGTAATTGTCTAAATACAAAATCTAATTCTTCTAAATAATAATAATAATATTTTTTTAAAATATTATCAGATGCGATTATAATTTTTTTAGTAGATCCTTTTAAGATATCAGATAATGACTCAAGACCAGTTTTATCATCTAATTTTTTATATTTAATTTTATCTTGTAAAATTGAAAAATTATTTTTAAAAATCTTTTCTGTAGAATTAACTAATGTATCAAGTAATACAATAAACATATTATTTACATTATAAACCTTATTAAATATACTTTCAAAACATATTACAGGTGTTATCATTGCACTTTTTCCAGAGCCCATGATTGCTTGAAATATACTTAATTTTGTTTCGTCATCTTCAGTTAGTATGTTAGTTATTATATCTTTTTGTTTTATTGATACAATTTGTCCAGTTATTATTTCAGTTAATATTATGCCAATATTATCTTTATTTGATCTTAAAGATAAATCTACTTTTTTTTCATTAAATATATAATTATAATTCCTTTGTAATGTTGATTTTTGTTTTGTTTTATTATTTATATTCGTCGATTCTGACATAATTTTAAAATCAATCATAAAATTATGTAACTTGTCATTTTTTAAATATTCATATAACATATCTACATTATCTAATATAAAATCACTTTTATAATTCAAAAAATTGTTTGAAATAATATTATAATATATTATTTGTGAATAACTATCTATATTATTTTTAAAGAGATCTAATGATTTGGAAATTTTTGTTGTTACTAATTCTTCTTCAAAGTCTATTAAACTATTATTTATTTCAATTAAATATTGCTTTATATTTTCTTTATGGGAATAATTATATCCATCAAGTGTACTTGTTGTCGAGGGGTTTTTTATATAAGTATTTATATCTTTATTAAAATTACTTAAATCAGACTCTTTTTCTTCTGGATTAAAATCTAATAAAGATTTTTTGTCTAACATATCTTTAATTAATGTATCTTCTTCATAATCATGTATTACTGAAAAACAGAAACTATTACCTGTGACAGCATATATATTTTTTAAATTAGAACCAGCATACTTTTTTGATTTGGAAAAAAAATCTGATAACCGACTCATCTGAGTTTGATACGTTTTCATACATGAATATGCGGATGGTTCAGAATCTTTAATATAAGTTAATTGTAATCCATTATAACTAATTTTAAATAAATCATAAATATCTAATCTAATGTTGTGCTGGGAATAGTTTAATTTACTATTATCATTATCATAAAAAAGTGTATCACTTTCAAGGTAATTTCTTTTTACATAAATATAATAATCATTTGAATTAAAAGGTTGAAGTAAAAATGTAAATTGATTTGTATATTGTTTAATTAATAAATTATTTAAATCAGACACTAAAGCAAATATTTGTTTATTTATAAAAAAGTATGATGTTTCATAATTTATTTTATCAAAACTATAATCTATTTTCATAAAACTGTTAGTTGAAGTAAATTGAATAATACTTTTGTCTGTATCGTCAAACACAGTTTTTTTACCATAAAAATCTATATGAACTATATGAACTTTTTTAAAAATTAAATATCCCTCATTTTCGTGTAAATAATATACTTCATTGTACGAAGGAGATTGTTTAACTATTAATTCATATGATACATTATTATTTATCAAGGTTTTTTTACCGGTAGAAGTATCAAATGTTGATTTATCTAATGAATTAAAATCTGTTCCAGTTGTTGTTTTTAAATATAATTCAATATTATTATTATTTAATGTTTCTCTAGTATTTTTATTAGGAAAGTATATTTTACCATTATTACTATCTAGTACTATATATTCATCCATTAAAATATGATTACTATGAAATAGGTATACTGATGATTCTTTAAAAGAACTTCTTTTTACAATAAGATATGGTGGTGTAACATCGTCTATAGTTACATAGTAATTATTAAAGTGTTCATATTTTTTAACTATAAATTTTTTATCAGGAAAAGTTTTTTTAAACCATTTTTTAAAAGTTAATAAATCATTATTTGTTTTATTTACATAATTAAGTAATTCATTTAATAATTCTGAATCTATTATTTCTAAATATGGCAAATAAAAAAAATTTGTCATGTTATAGGTATCATGACGATTAGGATAACTACCATCTATATCACTAAATATGGTTGTAAACGTATCCTTATTAAAATTAAATATTTTTGTAAATAGAGAGTTTATTAATGATAACATTAAAATTACTATTTCAGTAATATATGAAGGAGAAAGTCTTTGTATAATTATATCTATATGTTGTAAAATTTGTGTTTTTAAAAAAATTAGTAGATCTTCTTTTTTTGTAAAATAAAATAAATAATTAAAAATTAATATTATAGTTTGAGGATCATAATGATTTATTATATTGTCAATAATATAATCAGAAGTCATAATATTATTTGAAAATATATTATTTTCATTATTTCTTGTTAAATTGTAAAATCTACGTTCTTTAAGTGATAAAATTTTTGGCTGTTCTTTATCTAAGAAAAATAATCTTGATGAAAAAGAAAGTTGATCAGCATTTAATAATGTTGTAATATTTGCCCTATTTTCTAAGAATTGTTTTTCATTAAAAATAATATCTTCTATTAGTTGTAGTATATCGTTATTATTAAGCGATGATCTTTTAGATGTTATAAAACCATCTCCAAAAGTTCTAGAATCATGCTTTTTAAATGCTACTGGTTCTGAACCTGTAATAAGTTTTTTGTTAACATTTAAATATTCTAGAGCAAAAAATGGTTTTGCTTGAAAATATACTAATGTGCGTCTATCTTTCGCTAATGATGATAATGATAGTTGAGCATAAATGTTCCTATTACAAGGTGGCATAAAATCAGTGTCAACCTCGTCTGTTATATCCGAGGCAGTTACTGTTTTTTTATAGTTAGATACTACACGGATATATTTATCTGTTAATATATTAAAAAATATTAATGGTAATATACCATGTATAATTTTTCTTCTTGTTCCTGTAGGCGTATTTTGTGTAAATAATTTATTAAATTTTTTAAATTTCTGAGATCTAATCAGAAAATCAACAGTGAGATTAGATTCTCCATAAAATTTCGAAACGCGTTTCATTTTGCTCAACGTTTCCCTTGACCAAAGTTGACGTAAATTGTCTGATGGTAGATTATTATTATCTACTATAAAATTAATTGAATCATATAATATTCTTTTGCCATCAGGATCCGAAATTTGATTATGATAATCTAAATTTATTAAATATTTATTATTTATTTTCTTATCTTGAGAATTATTAGGAGTGATTGATGAAACAAACATTGCCTCATCGGGATAAACAAAAATATACCCTGAATATTTTATAAATAATTTTATATATTCATTTTTTTTACTACTAAAGTAATCAAAATTAAATTTATAATTAACTGATGAATTTGATAATATAGTTTCATTTAAACCTTCTATTTGATTTGGATTTAATAATTTTGTTGTATCAATCACTTTTAACAAGAATATGATTAAGGGAAATACATAATCAAATGAAAAATGGCACAATTCAACGTCTAGATGTTCAGACGATACTTCATGTGGATCTAAATTATGAAATGGTACTATATTTTTATTGTAATTCGAATTATCAATAGGTAACATATGTATATGTTTAAATAAGTCACTGATATACAAAATCAATTCTACAAGTTCCGATTCCGGAAAATCATTTAAATTTATATCAAGTAAAATTTTATATATCTTAGCTATTTTAGAATTTAAAATAGTATAAAGAAACTGTTCTAATTTAAATCTAGACAATTTCTTAAATATTTCGATTAATTTTTTTAAAATTTCCTTTGGTCCTAACATATCAACAGGTTTAGGTGAAACATTTGGAGGTGGTTGTTTTTTAGGTTTAGGTGAAACATTTGGAGGTGGTTGTTTTTTAGGTTTAGGTGAAACAATTGGAGGTGGTTGTTTTTTAGGTTTAGG
>Ga0213868_10005245_pt1 | contig 11684 bp, 9 predicted proteins | sample PICome_9_FD_160087 | JGI IMG/M metagenome (GOLD analysis project Ga0213868, IMG submission 160087) | Coastal seawater microbial communities near Pivers Island, North Carolina, United States - PICO127 | ecosystem: Environmental > Aquatic > Marine > Coastal | place: USA: North Carolina | collected...
TGTTTAAAATTATAGTTTTGCATAGTTTTCTTACAATTTACAATAATGTTAAATAATAGAAGTTCAATTTTATATAATAATTAGGAAAGGGGTTTAAATAATTTTTGTATCTTGCGACTTTAACATACAATAATGAAAGAAGATAATAAGAAGTTAGGTAGTGAGGCAAGGAGGAAAAGACCTCAACTTGGTAAGATAGATGAGAACTATAATAAAACTCCAAAGGCATTAATACCTAAAAATAATGAGGCAAGACAAGTGGCTAAGATGACTCGTAAATCACTTGCTTATGCATTAGAAGGACAACCTGTAAAGATTAAGATGGCATTAGATATATTGTTTGATGAGGACCCTAGAGCATATATAGATGCAATAGCAAAACTAATGAACTATGCTATGCCTAAATTATCATCTACAGAAATTAAGAAAGATACTGATACTAAGATTGAGATTAACTTAACTGAAGGTGCAACACTTGATGATATTAAAAATCAAATTAGAGGACTTGAAGATGCAGAAGATATTGATTATACTGAGTTAGATGACTAATAAAAAATTATTAAAGTTCGCACTTGAAAAGAAACTATCTGAGATGAGTTTCTATGAGTTCTTTAAGGCTGCTTGGATAGTAGTAGAACCAGCCGTACCATTATCTACTAATTGGCATCATAAATATATATGCGATACTCTACAAGAAGAATGTGAGAGAATAATAGCACAAAAGCCAAAAACTAAAGATATAATTATTAATGTACCTTTTAGAAGTACGAAATCATTAATAGTTACTGTTATGTTTCCAGTATGGGCTTGGATAAAATCTCCTAAACTAAGATTCATTACTTCTTCTTACTCTGCAACACTATCTATTGAACTAGCAACTAAATCAAGAGATATAATATTTAGTGATTGGTTTAAGACAAGATGGGGTGATGTATTCCACATTAAAAAAGACCAAAACTTAAAAGAGAGATACGAGAATAATCATATTGGAATGAGAAGGGCAACATCTGTTGGTGGTACTGTAACAGGACAGGGTGGAGATTTCCTAATTGTGGATGACCCTCTATCACCTCAAATGGCAAACTCAGCAACCGAAAGAGAGAACGCTAATGAATGGTATAGGACAACATTCTACTCAAGATTGAATCAAGCAGACATTGGAGTGAGGATTATAATTATGCAAAGAGTGCATGAGGAAGATTTAAGTGGATTCTTGTTAGATAGGGAAACAAGAACAAAATATAAACATATTTGCATACCTGCAACAAATGAAGATGGTAATATTAAGCCAAAATCACTAGAAAAGTTTTATAATAAAGAAAATGGCTTGTTTTGGGAAGATAGATTTAGTAAAGAGGTATTAGATGACTATAAAAGTGCATTAGGTACTTATGGCTATGCTGGACAACTACAACAAACACCAACACCACTAGATAGTGGTATGATTCATAAAGATTGGTTTAAGATTGATAGATACAGAAAGGATGATGCTACAGTAAACTTTGTTATTGACCCTGCATATACTGCAAATCAAAAGAATGACCCTTCAGCACTACTAGCATATACTTACCAAGATAACAAATGGCAGATAGTAGATTGTATTAATGTGCATAAAGAATTTCCTGAATTAGTTAAATTTATTCCTCAATGGGTGAAAAAGAATGGATATACTACAAAAAGCCGAATATTTGTTGAACCTAAAGCATCAGGTAAATCTATTGTACAAACATTAGTTAGAGAAACAGGACTTAATGTAAAAGAAGATAAACCACCAACAAAAGACAAAGTAGCCAGAGTTAGTGATATTAGTGCATCTTTAGAGAGTGGTAGAGTAAGTTTATTGAATGGAGATTGGAATAGAGAGTTTCTTGACCAATTAACTAGGTTTCCTGCAGCAAAACATGATGATATGGTAGATTGTTTAGTTATGGCTGTAAATAAGGAAATATGGGGTGGTGGAGGTAAGGTAGTTTACTTTAATTAAAGTTTTTTTCAGTTTGTTTAAAAATTGTGAAAATATTTCATAGTATATTTACTATTTTTGCCTAGTTTTGAGTAATTCTAAAAAAATTATCAAAAAATTATGAAAAATACGGAAATATCTTACATAAACGAAAATCACAGAAGTATTGTTGAATTACATCTAAGAAAGATTAAGAAAGAAATGTATTTTGCTACTGAAGATGTTGGAGAGGGCAAGTATCAAGACTTTTTAGATATAATGAACTCAGTTTATTTATATTCTAACAATTTTTACGACACTATGGTGGAAAAGAGGGGTGATGGTGGTTTGTTGGATGAGTTTATGTTTTTAATACCAAACATGGTGTTTTATACTGCTATTGGGTATTTAACTGCATTGAAAGATGGACATAATGATGATTTAATGAGAAGTAGTTTAGAAGAAATAGGTTACATTTGCGAAAACGCAACAAGTGAACTTGCAGATATATTGATAGATGAAAAAGAGAGTGTAAAAATAATGCAAGATATTTTAGATTTAGAATTGACTAAAAATTAATATATAATGGTAGAAATTAAAATTCAAGACAAAAGTTATGATATTCCAACTGAATGGAAAGACATAACACTTAGATATTGGTGTGGACTATATTCAATAATAAATCAGTATAATAAAAGAGATAATGAGGGTAATGTTATTGAGGCAGAACACTCAGAAGTGGAGTTATTGAAGATGAATAGAGATATTTTCATATATCTTACAGGTATTAGTCATAATGAGATGAATATGCTAGATGTTGATAGTGTAAATGCTGCAGTAGCGACATTCTCACAAACATTGGAAGAATATAAGCCAAAAGGAATAGATAAATTTGAATTTGAGGGTGAGGAGTATCTATTTCCAAAAGAATTTCTAAGAAGAAACACATTTGGAGATTATATTGAATCAACTCACTTAGAGAGTACAATAGAAATAATGAAACATGGAAGGTTTGATGTATTACCTGAACAAATGGCAATACTTTGCAGAAGGGTTGATGAGGAATATGATGATGATGCAATACCTGCCAAAACTGAAAAGTTTAAAGAATTGACAATGGATTTCGTTTGGGAATTCAGTTTTTTTTTGACAATGCAAAGCGTAAAATTAACAAGGACTTTCCAAATGTTTTTGGGGAAAACAGAGGAAGAGGTGGAAGCGGCAAAAATAGAGTTTCTACAGTTGGACTCTACAACAAGTTCATAAAGCCTTATGGTTGGCTTAATAGTTTATATATGGTTGCAGAAAAAGGGATATTTAGAGTGAATGGTGAAAACGACATAGATAGTGTAAAGAAAACAGACTTATACAAGGTTTTAACTTATTTAAGTTGGAATACTGCTAAAAATGACTATGAAATTGCTGTTCAGGAGAAAATACATAATAAAAATAATATAACATTGTAATAATGGCAATAACAAGATTAACGGACATAATAACAGTATTTGACAGCAAATGGACTTATGGTGATGTGAAATTTGGTTACGAGGGTGAAGTAAACCAAGACCATGACACTAAGTACCCATTAATGCTAGTTGAACCACCATCATCAATAATACCAAAAATATATGATGGTAGAGAGGAATATGAGTTTGAGGTAAATTTTTACAATTTATACCCTCAAGCAGCACAATCAGTAGTTACACTTCAAAAGAGATGGGATAATTTACAGGACTTGGCTAACGAATGGTTAGATATGGTTTTGAAGTATTATCAAGATTCTGTTTTTACAACTAATGTGGAAGCATATCTAAATGATGAGAGTATTGAAATTGAGAGAGTAAAAGAAGTAGCAAACGATAGGTTAGTTCAAATAAAACTAACATTTACTATGAGTGGGTTTACTAAGTGTTTCCGACCTGTATCTAACTACCCATCAGATTATTCTGATTTAAAAGTATGGTTAAAATCAGATAGTGGTGCTACATTTGATATAGCATCTAAAAGAGTGAGTGCTTGGGCTGACCAATCAGGAAACAGTAATGATGTGGCTCAATCAACAGCAGCAAATCAACCACTAAGATATGGATATGGTGGAATTAATGATAAATCATATTTTGATTTTGATGGTACTAATGATGTTTTTGTTTCAAATAACAACTCTCCAATAACAACAGACTTTACAATATTTGAGGTAAGTAGAATTGATGGGGCAAATGAATATTTATTTGGTTTTGCAGATGGTTTAGGGGGTTTAATAGGCATAGGTACAGATTCTAGTGGTTATATTACTGCTACAGTAAGTGAGCCATTTAATACAATAACTGCAAATACTTCTGTAGATAATAAAGGGAGTAATCATATATCAATATTAAAGAAACATAACAAAAGAATAGATTTAGAATATTATGATTCTGCAAATTCTATAACTGCTACTGATAATGATTCTGGATTTAATGCTAGTTATGCTTACAACAGTAAAACATTTAGTATTGGCTCTTTCAGAGTCTTTCCTAAAATGTCTGGACAATTAAACGAATTAATAATTTTTAACAGAGCCTTGACTGATATTGAAATTGCTAATGTTAGAGGTTATTTAAATACAAAATATAAAATATATTAAGATATGGCAGGATTAAACGGAAGTGCAAGTTGGCAGATACAGCCTTTAGATTTTAATAGTTCAAACTTAGCAGGTTCTTTTTGGGATTATAGATTTAATTATCTTAAAAGTGTAAATGACCCATTAAGGTATCAGATTCTTTGGTCATCTGCAGGAATTACTGAAGGAGAAGAACCTTCTTCTAATAATTTTTCAGGTGGTAATGGTGATTTAGTAAATGTTATTTTCAAGGTTGAAACAAGTGTTGGTGATGGATATTGGGAAGAATTAGGTAGCATTAAAAAGTCAAGAGATATAGCAAATAAAAGATATAATAATGGTAGTCAGCCTGATGGTCATAGATTTACAGTAGATATTAGTCAATTAGTTTCAAATGAACTTTCTTATAGTTTATGCCCAATAAATAAAGGTACTTGGCAAAGTAATTATTATGGAGGTATGAATGGTGGATTAACAATGCAAGACAATGTACTTAGTGGTACTGGTGCAATGGGTACTCCAATAAGTAGTTATAATGTTTCTAGGAATGGAACTTTTAGAAGATTAAGAGTAACACCACAATATGAAATAATAAATAGTGATGGGGATATTGTAAGTGCAGGAAGTGGTGTTGAATCAAATAACATTACTGTCATAAACTCAGTTAATCAATTTGAGAAAGATTCTTTGTATTACAATACAATTAATGGAACTACAGGTAGTTATCTAATGACTGATGAACCATCTTCTAGTATAAGAAATAGTTTTAAATTCCTATCAAGATGTAACAACACAAGTACATCATCAACTATTCCATTCAAAAAACCTATAAGAGTAGATGAGGAGGCTGAATTTTTACAATTCTTTATGTTTGAAGGGGATTCAGACAATATAGGTGGAACAGGGAATAACTCTGTAGGCTCTATTGGATTAAAGATAGAAACATTTTTAGCAAATGGAAGTGCAGAAAACACTTTCTATGTAAGGGAATTTGAAGATAATGCTACATTAGCAGGTTCTACACATTGGGCTGCTGCTCAACAATTAATGTTTATTCAAAACATCTCTCCATCTTTTATTAATGGCTCAAATGTATTATTAAAAACAACACCTACTGCAGGTACATTTCCATATTGGAATACTTACTCTGGTAGCAAAATAACAGCATCAACTTCTCACTATAGAGTTAGTGTGTCTAAGTTTGCATTAAATAACTTTGCAGAAAGAAGATGTAGTGAATATAGACACTACAACATAGATAGAGAAGATGAGAAAATACCTTATGATTTTGTTAGATTTCATTGGTTAAACTCTGTTGGTGGAATTGATAGTTATACTGCAAAGAGAGATGTAGTTGAAGGATTGACAATAAGCAGAGATGTAATAGAGAGAAAAAGTGGTGATAGGACTTGGTATCAGGATGATGAAAATCAAGGCTCTAATATTACTAACACTTCACTTTACCATTCAGACACAATGAGAGGTGGAGATATATACAAGGGAGGTAGAGAGGTTTCTAGTATAAATGCAGAAAGAGTTAAAAGTGTTTATACAGAACCATTAAATAAAAGTGTATCAAAATGGTTAGAAGAAATGATGTTATCACCTAATGTTTGGATAGAGATGGACACAGAAGCGACACAAATGGGTAAAAAAAGAAATCCATACTTACGACCATCTGATAAAGAGTATATACCTGTAATCATTACAAATAGTGATATTGAAACTGTTAATCAAGAAGCAGGTTTAGTTAAATTTAATATAGAATATACTTTAGCACATAAAGTACAAACTCAAAGAAACTAATATATGTCAGTAAAAATTGAGATACTAGATTATAAGTATGGAGATAGTCCCAGTATAGTTGATGTAGATGCAGGAAGTCCTCAAACAGGTTGGACATCATTATCAGTTAAATCAGCAAAATTTCAAGGAGATGGAACTAATAATGTAAAATACTATGAAAATATATCTAGTAGTATAATAGCAGGGAAAACATATAAGATAAGTTTTGAAATAACAAACTATAGTGGTACAGGTAATATTGGATTTTCACAAAGTGATTCTAGTTCAACGGCACTTGGTATAAGTAATTCTGCTAAAATATCATCAAATGGTACTGTCAATGAAACATTTACAGCAGTTGCTGCAGGTCAAATTAGAGTTTTCAGTAGAGGAACTGTAACTAATGCAGTTATGCAAAATATATCTGTTATTGACACAGATGGTATAGATTGGGAAAATAGTGTAGTTGGAGAGTTAGATGTAACTGACCATTCTGATTTTCCATTAGCAATGACATTTCAAATATCAGAAATAAAAGACCTAACCTCAACAAGTGGTGATTACAGTAAAACATTTAAAATACCTGCTACAAAGAATAACAATAAGTTATTAAAAAATACTTATATTCCAAATGTAGATACTGATGTAAATATTACTGAGAATAAAAAATGTAGAATACTTATCAATAATCTTTTCTCTGTAAAGGGTTTAATTAAAGTTATAGGAGTTGGTGGTTATGGAGAAGTACCATCTTATTATAGTTGTGTATTTTTTGGAAGTAATCTAAGTTGGGCTGATGAGTTATCTAATCAATATATGAATGAGTTAGATTGGGGTGTTAATGGAGAGGGTTTGCAGTACAATAAAACAAGTATTATGGCTACTTGGCAAGATGAAAATTGTGATTCATCCACATCTCCAATAGTATATCCAATAACATCTTATGGTGATTATAATCCTGATGGTGAGCCAAAAACGATACAACTACTAGATACTGCTTATGATTATAGTGGCACTGGAAGTACGACAAAGGTAGGTTATTATGGTTTTTGGAATGGTGGTGCTTCTTATGGAACACCTCTACCATCTGCAGATTGGAGACCTGCAGTATTTGTTAAAGATACATTAGAAAAGATATTTAATCAAGTTGGCTATAAGATAAGTTCATCTTTCATTGGAACAAATATGTTTAAAAAGTTGGTATGGTTATTGCCTAATTTTAAATATAATAATTCTGAAGAAAGGTATAATGAGTATTCTGTAAAGAGTAATTTTACAAATACGATAGTCTTAGACACAACAGTTTATGATGGTGGTGTTTCGTATGTTGATACTGATGATGGTGTTACTGAATCATTTTATGGAGGTTCTGTTACTTTTAATGATGGAGATGATAATTATATTGGAGACCCAACTGCTTCAGGAAGTGAAGGAACGAAACAAATACCATTAAGTGCTGACAGACTAAATGTAACTTTAGATGAAGGTTCTTATGTAGATACAACTAATGATTATATAACGATAGGAGAGTATGGTTATTATAATATAAAATTAAATGGAATACAGTCAAGAGCAGCAATTATATGGGCGAATACTGCTGCTAGTAATGGTGTTGAAGAAGCAGAAATATGCATAAATGTTGATATAAATACTGTGGGTCAGTCAAGTTACACAACAATAGATAGAACTTCTATTATAGTTAATCCTACTAGAATTTCTAGTTCATCTAATCTCTCCAATTCAAGTAACAGTCTTAAGACTGATTTTCAATCATTACCAAGCGTTAATATTGATAATCAATGGTTAAATAAGGGAGATAAAATAAGACTGACAGTAGGATTTAGATTTAATGATATGGTTTCTGGTTCAGGTATAAATAATCAAAATTTTACTGTTAATATTTTTAGTCGTGTTGCAAGTTCTACTGAATTTAATATTACTCTTAACTCTGAAGCAGTTGAGTATGGTCAGACTTATGATTTAAGTGAGGTTATTAATAAAGACTACAAAAGTCTTGATTTTGTTAAAGGAATTGCACACGCATTTAATCTTAAAATGACTACTGATGAAACTAATAAGACTGTAAGTATAGAACCATTTAATACTTTCTACAAGGACTATGCTGATGCAATAGATTGGACTTATAAATTAGATAGAAGTAAACAAATAGAGGATAAGTGGATTAAAAGCGACTTAAAAAGAGATGTTCTTTTTAAATACAAATCAGACAGCAAAGATAAGAAAGTTGAGATGAGAGGTGAGGAATGGTTTGATGGAATAAAAGATGAATATCCATATCAAGAAACACTACCTAAAACTTTTGAGAAAGGTGAGAGTAAATATGAGAATCCATTCTTTGCAGGAACACATAATACTCAAGACCAAGATAGTTCATCAGGTGATTACTCTATTTTAGCATATTCTTCTTGTTTATGGGAAGAAAATACTTATGGGTATCTAAACAACAGACCAGATAAAGGGTTTGAGTTTTTACCAAGATTATTGTATTGGAATAAATACTCACCAACAGGGATGCCATCTCCTGCAACTTATTTTGGGTTGCAGAAATTTGCTACAGTACAAACTTGGGCTAGTGAGATAAAATACCTGAATCCAAATGCTGATGCAGGTATATTCGGTAATATAATTTCAAACATATATCCTCAAGCAACATCAATCAATAGAGATGATAGTTCAAGTCCAATATTATCTTATGGTAATGTTAATGTAAGAGATTATGATGATGCAACATTGGCATATTCATCTTATTCAGCAGGTAAGGGTTTATTTGAAACATATTACAGGAATATGTTTGAGATGCTTAAGTCAAAACCAAGATTAAGAACTGTTTACATTGATTTAAAAACAACAGACATTGTTAATTTGGATTTTAGAAAATTAGTATATATAGATGGTGTTTATTGGAGAATAAATAAAGTAGTTGATTATCAGCCAAATAAAAACCAATCTACAAAAGTAGAGTTAGTTGAATGGTTGCAATTAGGTGCATTTGCAGAAACAGCACCATCTTTTGGTGGTAATGATGATACAGGAGGTATTTTAGGTTCAAGTGTTGCACCACCTAATAATAATAATTTAGGATTATAAAACATGGCAGACAGAAAAGAAATATCAAGTAGAGGAATAGCACAGCAAAGTGGATTGGATGTGTTTTGTAGTGTAACAACTTATAATGGAGAGTATTTGAATTGGGGTAGTCCTGTTGCTTATGGCACTCAACTTGGCTCAGATACAGATTACGCTACAACAGCAGCAGACCCACATACTGATGCATTAATAAATAGTCCTGCAAATGATATTGGAAGATGGTATAGGTATCATACAAGTGGCGCACCATACACATCAGTATCAGCACCTACAAGTATTGGTGGGTTTTTTATATTCTCTGGGCAGAAAACAGGTGGATTGCCATCATATAGTGGTATATACAAAAAACTATCTTTAATTGCAGGTAATGAATATCAGGTAGAAATTGAAACTGCTATTAGTGCAAGTTCAGGTAATATTTATGTAGATACATACAGCCCTAGTGTTGATGGGTATGCACAAGAAAGTACTAACAGAATAGATTACCCTGCTATTAATACTTCTACTAATATTATCACCTCAACATTTACTGCTAAAACTTCTAATGATATTATTCAGATATATTTTACTACAGAAGATACATCTTCAGTTAATGTATCAGTAGCAAGGATGTCAATAAAAGAAAAGCAAGAATACTTAGTACCTGTTTATGCTACTGATAAATTTGGTAATGACCATAAAGTATTAAGAAGAAACTCAGGTAATATAATTTCTAATGATTAAATTTAAAAAGACATTAAAGGAGTTACAGGTTGTTGGTCAAATGCTAAAGGTAGGTTTGCAGAAAGAACTTATTGCACAAAAGCATAATGCTACAGGTAGATTAAGTAGAGGTTTAAAGTATCACATCAAAGGCACTACTTTAAATGTAATGTCATCTGTTAGTTATTGGAAGGCTGTTAATAATCCTTCTTTTGCTAGAATACCAAATCTTAATGCAATAAAAAGTTGGTTAAATGCAAAAAGAAGAAATGGTACTTTGGTAGAACCTAAAGGTGGTAGTAGTCCAACTGCTATTTTAAAAAGAATGAATAGAAGTGGATATGGCAATAGGAATTACAATGGTTCAATGAGAGACCCTTATCATTTTTATGAGGAAGGTAATAGATTACCTAGAAGAACAAACTTTGCAGGATATGTGGCAAATAAGTTTAGTAAAGAAGTAGCAAATAAATTAGCACCATCTATAGGTGAAGATGTGGCAAGTATGATTAGAGAAAAAATTAAAAATAATACAAAAGCAAAAGTTAGTTAATATGGCAAATACAGAGAAAATTGTAGTTCAGGTAGTAGTACAAGGTGAGAAGGATTTACAAAGAGTAGGCAAGACAGCAGATAAATCAACTAAGAGTTTTGGGAAGATGGCTGCAGGGATTGTTTCTGCAGGTGCTGCTTTTAATGCTATAAACAAAGCAATAGGTAGTGCAATAACAACATTTAAGAATTTTGAATTTTCTATGGCTAAAGTAAAGGCAATTACTGGTGCTTCTGAAAAGGATTTTAAAAAATTAACAAATACAGCACAACAATTAGGTCGTTCAACATTCTTTACAGCATCTCAAGTTTCAGAATTACAAGTTGCTTATGGTAAGTTAGGGTTTACAACAACCGAAATATTGGATGCACAAGAGGCTACTCTTATGTTGGCGACAGCAACACAATCAGATTTGGCTAGGGCTGCTGTTGTGGCAGGTGCTGCAGTTAGAGGTTTTGCTTTAGATGCTAGTGAAACTCAAAGAGTTGTTGATGTTATGGCTGTATCATTTACAAGTTCTGCATTAGATATTGAAAAATTCCAAACATCTATGACTAAGGTTGCACCTATTGCATCAGCAGCAGGTATTAGTATAGAAACTACAACAGCAATTATGGGTACGCTTACTGATGCAGGTATTGAAGCATCTATTGCAGGTACATCATTAAGAAATATATTCTTAAAAATGCAAGACCCAGCATCAGATTTAACTAAAAAATTAGGATTTACAGTTAATAGTAGTGCAGATTTAGAAAGGGCTTTAACTAAATTAAATGATGAAGGGCTTTCTAATGCTGAAATGATGGAACTTGTAGATATAAGACAGGTTGCTGCTTTTACAACAATGATTAATGGTACTGACAATGTATTAGACCTTACTGATGCTCTTGAGGATGCTAATGGGAAAGCACAGGAAATGGCTGATATTATGGCTGACACTTTAGAAGGAGATATACTAAAGGCTAAGTCTGCTTGGGAAGGGTTAGAGATTT
>Ga0213868_10005246_pt1 | contig 11682 bp, 9 predicted proteins | sample PICome_9_FD_160087 | JGI IMG/M metagenome (GOLD analysis project Ga0213868, IMG submission 160087) | Coastal seawater microbial communities near Pivers Island, North Carolina, United States - PICO127 | ecosystem: Environmental > Aquatic > Marine > Coastal | place: USA: North Carolina | collected...
ATGCCCTCGCAGCACATTGCGAGCGCCTCGGCCGCGACCGCTCCGAGGTCAAGGTGACCAAGCTGCAAATGGTGTTCATCGCGCCGACGATGGAAGAAGCCGAGCAGGACCTCCGCGAGGTCGCAGCGGTCAAGGGATGGAACGACGAAGTGATGGAGATGGTCAAGGGCATCCTCATCTACGGCGACGCCGACACCGTGGGCGAGCGTCTGCAAGCCTGTATGGCCACCGGAATCGACGGTATGACCATCAACCTGCCCGGCAACGGACACAAGACCGATCGCATCGGTCTGCTCGGCGAAGTCGCCAACGCCGCCATCGGTGACTGAACCGATCTAACATCGCCAGCCGATGGAGTACGTCGCCGAACCCGCTCGCGAGACGCCGGTGTTGGCCTCGGCTGACGTGGTCGTGATCGGCAGCGGACCAGGCGGATTGGCTGCTGCGATTGGTGCCGCGCGTGCCGGAGCGTCCGTCGTACTGATCGAACGGCACGGGTGCTTCGGCGGCAACATCACCGCCGTCGGGGTCGAAGGGTTCGCGTGGTACCGACACGCAGAGACCATCGACACCGAGGGCATCGGCATCGAGTTCGAACAGCGGGCGCTGGCGATGGGAGCGGCCCAACCCGAACCGCAGTCCGACAGCCACGCACTCGACGGCGAACTGTTCAAGTACGTCGCCGATGTACTCGTGCAGGAGTGCGGCATCCAGCCCCTGCTGCACTGCTCGGTCGTGGCGCCGATCCTCGACGGAAGCCTCCTGCGGGGCGTCATCGTCGAGAGCAAGTCAGGGCGCCAGGCCGTCCTCGGTCAACGGATCATCGACGCGAGCGGGGACGCCGACGTTGCTGCCCGGGCAGGTGCACCAACCCGGCAGGCGGATCCCGAGGAGTTACTGGCCGCCTCGGTGATGTTTCACCTCAGCGGTGTCGACAAGCAGACGTTCCTGGCCGGCGTGGCTGCGGACCCCCAGACCTACGCGGACTGGTCTGACGGTGCCTGGACGGTCGAGACGACGGGCAAAGAAGACGAGATGTTCTCGCCGTTCCTGCGCGCCCCGTTCACACAGGCGATCGATGCCGGCATCATTCCGCGCGATCTCACGACGATCGGCGGGACATGGGGCGCCATCAGCGATCAGGGTGACCTCACCTACCTCAACCTGGTGCACCTCGATGAGGTGGACGGCACCGACGTCGAGTCACTCACGGCTGCAGAGATCGAGGGGCGGCGACAGGCGGTGATGGCGGCCGAAGCGCTCCGTCGATTCACACCCGGCTGCGAGAACGCCAAGATCCGTAACTTCGGCATGAGCGTCGGCATTCGCGAGACCCGCAAGATCGACGCGGTCTACAACATGACCGAACAGGACGTGCGCGAGCAGGGCCGGTTCGAGGATTCGATCGGGATCTTCCCCGAGTTCATCGACGGCTACGGCGTGCTGATCCTGCCGACGACCGGGCGGTACTTTCAGGTGCCGTATCGGGCATTGCTTCCCAAGAACATCCAGCACCTGCTCGTCGCCGGGCGGAGCATCGGCGGCGACAAGATCAGCCATGCTGCCGTTCGTAACATGATGTGTTGCACCGTCAGCGGGCAAGGTGCCGGGGTCGCAGCGGCGGTCTCGATCCAACAAGGCCGAGACGTCGCCGATGTCGACGTCGCTGTCGTGCAAGCAGAACTGGTCCGCCAAGGCGTCCGTCTCCACTGATCGTTCTCGGATCTACGCGCCCTCAGCCGATACGGTCATTCTTCGTGCAATTGCGACGTCTGCTCCGAACCCATCTCGGGCCATACAAGCGGTTGCTGACACTGGTCCTGGTGCTGCAGGCGATTCAGACCGCCGCGGCACTCACGTTGCCGACGTTGAACGCCGACATCATCGACAACGGAGTTCTGCAAGGCGACAACGGCTACATCTGGCGAACCGGTGCCGTGATGCTCGGATTCAGTTTCGTCCAGATCGTCTTCGTCATCGCTGCCGTCTGGTTCGGAGCGCAAGCGGCGATGAGCTTCGGGCGCGACCTGCGGCGCGACATCTTTCAGCAGGTCAACAGCTATTCGGCTCGAGAGGTCGGCCAGTTCGGGGCGCCATCGCTGATCACGCGTGTCACCAACGACGTTCAGCAGGTGCAGATGCTGGTCGTGCTCGCCTGCACGATGATGATCGCCGCCCCGATCACCATGGTGTTCGGGATCGTCTTCGCCATCCGCGAGGACGTTGGACTGTCGGTCATCATGCTCGTCGCCATCCCGATCCTGATCGTCGTGCTCGGCATCATCATCAGCCGCATGGTGCCCACCTTCCAGGTGATGCAACTCAAGGTCGACCGCGTGAATGCTGTACTACGCGAACAGATCACCGGGATTCGCGTGGTGCGTGCGTTCGTCCGCGAGCCCGAAGAGGTCGCCCGCTTCGCCGAGGCCAACGATGACCTGACGGCGACGTCACTGCGCGCCGGTCGCTTGATGTCCCTGATGTTCCCGACCGTCACCCTCTTCATCAGCATGTCAAGCGTCGCCGTGTTGTGGCTCGGCGCGGATCGCATCAACGCAGGCGAGATGGAACTCGGCTCAGTCGTCGCCTATCTCAGCTACCTCGTCCAGGTGCTGATCGCCGTCGTGATGCTCACCTTCATGGTGTCGATGATTCCCCGTGCCGCAGTTGCCGCCGAGCGCATCGCCGAGGTGCTCGACACCGACTCATCCGTCGTTCCCCCAACGTCGCCGATCACCACACTGACCGAGCGCGGAACGGTCGACTTCGACGGGGTCGGCTTCACGTACCCGGGGGCGACCAGCCCGGTCTTGTCGGACATCTCGTTCCGGGTCACCCCCGGGCGCACCACGGCCATCACCGGCCGTACGGGCTCCGGCAAGTCAACCATCGTCGACCTGGTGCCACGGTTGTTTGACGTGACCGAGGGTTCGGTGTCAGTCAACGGTGTCGACGTTCGTCAACTCGACCCGGATCTCCTCTGGGGGTCAATCGGCTATGTGCCGCAGAAGCCGTACTTGTTCTCGGGCACGGTCGCATCGAATCTCCGGTTCGGCCGACCAGACGCAACCGAAGAAGAGTTGTGGCAGGCGCTGGAAGTCGCCCAGGGCGCGGGCTTCGTCCAATCGATGCCACAGGGACTCGAAAGCCCCATCACCCAAGGCGGCACCAACGTGTCAGGCGGACAGCGCCAGCGCCTTTCGATCGCTCGAGCACTGGTCATGCGCCCTGACATCTACATCTTCGATGACTCGTTCTCCGCGCTCGACCTCGCCACCGACGCTCGACTCCGCCTCGCCCTGCAGCCCCATGTCCGCGACGCTGGGGTGCTGATCGTGGCGCAGCGCGTGTCGACCATTGCTGACGCCGACCAAATCATCGTGATCGAACACGGCCGCATCGTCGGTCGGGGCCGTCACGTCGCACTCATCGACAGCTGCCCGACCTACGCCGAGATCGTCGACTCGCAGTTCGAAGCCGAGGCAGTCGGATGAGCGACGACACGACCCCCGACGAGATCGACCGGACCGCGGATGCGCCCGGCGGTGACGACGAGCGCGACATCTTGACCACGACCGGTGCTGAAGCTCGGCGATCAAGCTTCGGGCCCGGCGGTTCTGCTGGCATGCCGGCGGAGAAGACGGCCAACTTCGGCCCGACGGTGAAACGGCTCGGCGAGATCCTCGGCGCCGAACGCCTCCGCCTCTGGATCATCGGCGTTCTCACGGTGCTCAGCGTGACGATTGTGGTCATCGGCCCTCGGCTCCTTGGTGAAGCCACCGACATCATCGTCGACGGCCTCATTCCAGGTGCCAGCGGCGCCGCCGATGGCATCGATTTCGATCGGCTGCACTCGCAACTGATGCTCCTCGTCGGTCTCTACGTCATCTCCTTCGTGCTCGCTTACGGCCAGGCCTTCATGCTCGCCGGTGTGGTGCAACGCTCGATGTTTGCGTTGCGCGAATCAGTCGAAACGAAGCTCAACCGCCTCCCACTCGCCTACATCGACAAGCAGTCACGCGGGGACCTGCTCAGCCGGGTCACCAATGACATCGACAACCTCGCGCAGAGTCTGCAACAGACCGTCAGCCAGATCCTCACCTCACTCCTGACGCTGATCGGCGTGACCGTGATGATGTTCCTCATCTCGCCGCTGCTCGCTGCCATCGCATTGGTCACCGTCCCACTCTCGATCGTGCTGATCAAGGTGATCGGCGGTCGGGCCGGGCCGCGGTTCGTCGAGCAGTGGCGGCACACCGGCGCAGTCAACGGCCAAGCCGAAGAGGTGTTCACCGGGCATGCGATCGTCAAGAGCTTCGGTCAGCACCGCAAGGTTGAGGAACGCTTCGCAGAGGACAACGACAAGTTGTACGAAGCGAGCTTCGCCGCACAGTTCATGTCGGGCTTGATCCAGCCGGCGATGACCTTCATGGGCAACATCCAGTACGTCCTGATCGCCGTCGTCGGCGGCCTCCGCATCTCGTCGGGCGCGATCAGCATCGGCGACATGCAGGCAATGATTCAGTACGCCCGCAACTTCTCTGAGCCACTGACACGCATCGCTTCCATGGCGACGACCTTCCAGTCAGGCATTGCCTCCTTGGAGCGTGTCCTCGAACTCCTCGATGCCGACGAACAGACGGTCGAACAGGTCGCCACCGTCGACCCGCCGCCGGTGCTCGGCCGCGTGGTGTTCGACGACGTCAACTTCTCGTATCTCCCTGAACAACCCCTGATCCAGGATCTCAACCTCACGGTCGAATCGGGGCAGACCATCGCCATCGTCGGGCCAACCGGCGCCGGCAAAACCACGCTGGTCAACCTGATCATGCGGTTCTACGATCTTCAATCTGGTGCGATCTCGCTCGACGGACGAGACATCGCCTCATTCCCACGCGCCGAGCTGCGCTCGAAGGTCGGCATGGTGTTGCAGGACACGTGGCTCTTCGGCGGCACCATCCGTGAAAACCTCGCCTACGGCAACCCCCGTGCCACCGAGGAGCAGATCCAAGAAGCTGCTCGTGTCACCTACGTGGACCGATTCGTGAGCACACTGCCCGACGGCTACGACACCGTCATCAATGACGAGGGCGACAACATCAGCATCGGCGAGAAGCAGCTCATCACGATTGCTCGTGCGTTCCTGGCAAACCCGTCGATCCTCATCCTCGACGAAGCGACGAGCTCCGTCGACACTCGTACCGAGGTCCTGATCCAGGAAGCGATGAATGCCCTGCGTCAGGATCGAACGAGTTTCGTGATCGCGCACCGTCTGTCGACGATCCGTGGCGCCGACGTGATCCTGGTGATGGAGGACGGACACATCGTCGAGCAGGGCGCGCACGCCGAACTGCTCCGACGGGGCGGCGCGTACGCCCGCCTGCATGGCGCTCAGTTCGCTGGTCAGGCGACCTGATCTCGTGACCGCTCAACAGTTGCCGGACGGGCTCGAACTCCAGCGGACCACCCCGACGTTCGACGAAACGTCGACACCGCGTGCGCTGCGCGCTGCGCACGCGGTGTCGACGGCGTGTGGGGCCGATTGATCGTCGAGTCAGGGTCGCTCGGCTTCGTCTTTGAGGACACACTGGACGAGGTTCGCACGGTGACGGCCGGACAACGTCAGGTGATCCCTCCCGCTCGGCGACACCACGTGGTCATCGACGGCCCGGTCCGCTTCGCCGTCGAGTTCCACCGTTAGCGGCGTTCGAAGTTGGGTGCGCGTCGCTCGCCCATCGCACGGGTGCCTTCGGCAAAATCGGCCGTGGCGCGCAGGCGTGTTTGCTCTGCCATCTCATGGTCCGTTGCCGCCACGATCTCGTCGGCGAGGCCAGCGCGCAACGTGGCGCGGATCGACTCAACGGCGAGCGGAGCGGACCCGGCAATCTCCCCGGCAAACGCTTGCGCCTCGGCCTCAAGATCAGCCAGTGGAACAAGGCGATCGAGCAGCCCGATCGCTGTGGCGTCGTCGCCGTTGAGCCGTCGGCCGGTGTAGAGCAGTTCGGCCGCGCGCTGCTGACCGACGAGGCGTGGCAGCGTCACCGAAAGTCCGAAGCCGTGATGAAATCCGAGCCGCGCGAAGTTCGCACTCAACCGCGCTTCTGGTGTTCCAATGCGGAAGTCGGCTGCAAGTGCCAGGCCGAGGCCACCACCGACCGCTGCGCCTTGGATCGCCGCGACGATCGGTTTGCGCGTCCGGAACAGTCGAGCCGCAGCGGAGTACAGCTGGGCCGTCGTGTCCTCCCGCGGCCCGGAGAAGTCAGCGCCGGCACAGAAGTGTTTGCCGTCAGCCGCAAGCACGACGACGCGCACCGCGTCGTCGTCATCGAGCGCTTCGAGTAGTTCGGCAATCGCTTCGATCAAGCCGACCGAAAAGAAGTTGTTCGGCGGCCGGTTCAGGCGAATCGTCGCGACATGTGCGTCGCCGCCCTCGACGCCGCGCTCGATGATGACGAGTGGTTGGATGTCAGTCATTCGTTGCTCCCTCCGGTGCTGATTCTCAGGCGCCATTCGATCACACTTGTTGCCGATCACCATGAGCGAACGCAGCAACCAGGACACCCCAACCGAGGAGTCGGTGCGCGCGGCGGTCCACGCGTGGTTCGAGCAGGCATGGAACCCGGACCTCCCACTGATCGAGTGGCGTGAGCGCCTCGTCGACGCCGGATGGGCGGCTCCGCCGGGGTCGACCAATTGGTTCGGTCTCGGCCTGCCTGCGTGGGCTGATCGGACCGCCCATGCTGCGATCCGCGAGGCCGGTGGGGTCGCGGTGCCACTCGGCGGAGGGTTCGGGTTGGCCGCACCGACGATGTACGACCACGCCAGCGACGAGCTCAAGGCCTCATTCCTGCGCGACACACTGACCGGTGCGCTGACCTGGTGTCAGCTCTTCAGCGAGCCAGGCGCAGGGTCCGACCTGGCCGGGCTTCAAGCGACGGCCGTCCGAGACGGCGACCAGTGGATCGTCAACGGGCAGAAGGTCTGGAATACCTCCGCTGATCACGCCGACATGGGGATCCTCGTCGCTCGCTCCGACTGGAATGCGCCCAAGCATCGCGGCCTCACGTACTTCCTCCTCGACATGCATCAGCCGGGCGTCGACGTCCGGCCGATTCGCCAAATGAACGAGCACTCGTCGTTCAACGAGGTCTTTCTGAACGATGTGAGTATCCCGCACGCACACGTCGTGGGGGAGGTCGGCGGTGGGTGGGCCGTCGCGCGGGGCACGCTGGCCCACGAACGTTCCTATGCGACAAGTCGCGAGGCGAAGTTCGCTGCCCAAGCATCAGGGCGCGTGGTTGACGAGGCCCGCGTCGAAGCTGCTGAGTACAACCGGACGTACGTTTGGTATCCGCAACGACAGGGCCGGCTCGATCTGGTTGTGGAGCGAGCGCAATCGACCGGGAGGAGCGACGACCCGGTGCTGCGCGACGAGATGGCCGCGGCAATCAGCTTCCACCGCGCCGCTGACTGGACCGCGAAGCGAGCTCGGGCCAGCCGCGAGCTGGGACGCTCACCGGGCTCGGAGGGTTCGATCGGCAAGCTCGCGCTGTCGGAGGTGGCGCGTCGATCAAACAGCGTGCACTCGATGATCTCCGGCGCCAACGGGATGCTCACCGAGACTGGCGACCCGACCGACGCAGTGGTTGCTGAGGTACTGGTGTCAACTCCCGCCCAGTCGATTGCGGGCGGCACCGACGAGATCCAACACAACATCCTCGGCGAGACCGTGCTCGCCCTGCCGCGCGAACCTGCGCCGGATCGAGGCCTGCCATTCCGCCAGGTCAACCGTTGACACGACACCAACTGAGAGCGAGACAGGAGAACAGCACATGGAGATCGAAGGACTCAAGGCCATCCTCATCGGCGGCGCGTCGGGGTTCGCACGTGCCACCGCAGAGCGCATCGCCGCCGGGGGCGGCAAGGTCGCGATCCTCGACCGGGAGCAGTCGGCCGGTGCCGAGGTTGCAGCCGAACTGAGCGGATCGTGGCATCCAACGGACGTACTCGACTTCGATGGCATCGAGCTGGTCATCAACGAGGCCGTTGATGCGCTCGGCGGCCTCGACGTGGCGGTCAACACCGCCGGTGGTGGCAAGACAGGGCGCACCCTGGGCCGCAACGGCCCCTTCAACCTCGACGACTTCCGAGCGGTGATCGATCTGAATCTGATTGGGACGTTCAACACCAACCGGCTCTGCGCCGACCACATGGCTGACAACGACCCGAACGACGATGACGAGCGAGGCGTCCTCATCAACACTTCGTCGATCGCCGCGTTCGAAGGCCAAGTCGGTCAGGTCGCCTACACCGCTGCGAAGGCAGGCATCGCGGGGATGACACTGACCATGGCGCGCGACCTCGGCACGATCGGCATCCGCGTCAACACGATCGCGCCCAGCTTGTTCGCGACCGGTCTCACTGCGGGGGTGACAGAGGAGCGCGCCGCGAACCTCACGAAGGACGCTGCGTTCCCGCGCCGCCTCGGACGACCTGACGAGTACGCGCGACTGGCGATCGCGATGATCGAGAACCCCATGCTCAACGGCGACACCATCCGTCTCGACGCCGGGACGCGATTCGCACCGAAGTAGCCCCTCACTCGGGGAGCGGCACCGGCGGCGTGGTCTCACTGACGCGGTGCCAGATATCGGCATCGGACATCGTCATCAATGCGGCGTAGATGTTGTCCGGGTAGTGCATGCGCGGGCCGGCCGAGTCGAGTGATGGTTGCGGAACAGGTTCGTCCCCCACCGCGACCCCAGCTGGACTCGTGAGCTTGGCGAGTTCATCGGCGGAGATCCCGCACAGCCCCTGCACCTCTGGATCGACCCACTGCTTTTCGTCAATGTCTGAGCCGCAGCACACTTCAAGGCTGAGCCCTTCAGGACCTGCGAAGTAGATCGACTTGATCATCCCGTGATCAATGGGGCCCATCACGTGCACGTCGTTCGACCGGATCCGGTCGCGCATCGCCAGGACGTCGTCGAGCGTGTCGACGTGCATGGCGATGTGCTGGGTCGCGCCACCAGTGACCGGTGCGCCTGGGTTGCCCGCGTGGGTCACGCCGTACTCAATGTTGCTTGAGTTGTCGGGATGTTGCACGAACGCGATGTAGGACTCGCCGGACAACTCGACGAAGCCGTGGAAGGTGTTCTCCACGCCGTGCATCCAATACAACGCTTTGGTCGGGCAGCCCAGGACCTCGGCCCAATACGTGAGTTGCGCCTTCATGTCAGTGGTCGAGATCGCCAGATGATTGACACCCTTCGGGCGGAGGTCGGGGCGAATTGGACCCTCGATCGTCGGTGCAACCAGTGGTTGTGTCGGAGCTGATTCCGTCGTGGTCATAACGTCGAGCCTTTCATCAATCGGTGTCGTGCAGCGCACTCTGCGCGGGTTGTGCCGCCGGTCAGCCACCCACGGTTGTTACACGTCGTGGTCGGTGTCCAGTGGCCGGATCGCGAGGATGTGCATGCGGCCCACACCCTTCAGGTCGACTGACCGATGCGGGGCGCGAACGTCGAGGTCGTCGCGGTCGAGGAGATGCTGTCCATCACGCCGGGTCACCGCGACACTGTCGGGCCGGGCCTGATCGGTGAGACGGCTCGCAAGGTTGACGGTCTGCCCGAACACGTCGCCGCCGACGAGAACCGTTGGCCCCGTAGCAATACCGCAATGCAAGGGCGGCAACGCGTCGATGGGTCGAAGCCTGGAGATGAGATCGAGCGAGATCTCGATCGCGCCATCGAAGCTGTCAGCGACGAACATCACCTCGTCACCGATGAGCTTCACGACTCGACCCGCATGAGCAGAGACGACATCGAAAGCTGCCGTCTCAAAGACCTCGACGATCTCAGTAATCTCCTCCGCACTTGCACTCTTGCTGATTCGCGAGAAGCCCGAAAGATCGGCAAAGCCGACCGTCCGTATCCCGTTGTCTTCCCCCATCGACAGGCTTTGGGCGAGCGCCGCGAGCAAGTGCCGTCGCCAGACGTAGTTCATGGTGCTCTCGACGAAGCCGATCGCGTCGGATCCAACGTCGCCCTCGATTCGGTCAAGGGCCTCTAATCGGTCGGCCTGCGCTGCGGGGACCGTGGCGAGCAATGCCGGAATGACCGCGAGTTGGGCTTCGACAAGGCGCGAGAACGACGCTCCCATCAGACGCGCGAGGCGTGCGACGTCGTCATCGCTCACCGCTCCAGCGGCGATCATCGAATCGAGACGCCTCACGATGTCGACGTCCTCGGTGCCGAACGCAATCTCACCGGGCGTCACCTCGGGGAAACCCATCGCCCGCCACCAACGTACGGATCGCTCCGAGTCAACACCCGCGAGAGCCTCCACCTCGGCGCGTTGCAGCGAAGGGGGTTCGATCCCGACCAAGCGATACACCCCCTCGAGGTCGTACCCCAGCGGATTGCCGTGCGAAGTGGTCACTGACCCATCATGACCGCTCGCCGTGTTGATGTGCACGGCAACTCGTCAGTTCGACCCAGATCCCTTCACTCCGGGTCGTCACGGTGGCGACATCGTGAGGTGTGTTGCGAGTTGCTTGACGGTGTCGGCGAGTTCGGCTGGTTCGATGACTTCCACTGGGGCGGTGAGCGCGATGCGCGCGACGGACATGGCGAGCCGGCCGAGGTCCTCGCTGCGGATCTTGATCAAACACGACTCCGCGTCAGTCTTTTCAACTGTGTGGTCGACCCATTGGAGCACGTCCTCGATTTCGATGAACGTGGCGTTGATGGTGATTGTCGCTTCATGGTGGCGGGGTGTCGAGCCGAGTGATGTTGCGACGAAGCTCGCCGCGTCGCCACCCGGGATCTCGCGGGGTGTGAAGCGGCCGCCCGCGAGCCGGGGCGTGCTGATCCGGTCGAGTCGAAACGTACGCCAGTCGTGGCGGCGCTGGTCCCACGCCACGAGATACCACCGCCGGCCGGCGGTGACCAGTTGATGCGGCTCGACGAGCCGTTGGCTGTCTGTGCCATCACGTCGTTGGTAGCCGAAACGCACCTCCTCATGGTCTCGACACGCCGCAGCGAGCACACTGAGTGTCTCCGGGGCGACCACGTCGCCGTCGGCTGCCCGCCTCACCGACGTGACGCTCGAGGTCAACGCTGATACTTGTCGGCCCAGCCGATCTGGCAACAGTTGCTCGATTTTCGTCAGGGCTCGCAGCGATGATTCTTCCATACCGCTGATCGCAGCCCCTGCGGCGTAGCGCAAGCCAACGGCGACTGCGACAGCCTCGTCATCGTCGAGCACCAGGGGTGGGACATGAGCCCCGGTCGCCAGGCGATACCCCCCTTCGGTTCCCGACGTCGCATCGACGGGATAGCCAAGGCCGCGCAGCCGATCGACGTCACGGCGCACCGTTCGCTCCGTGACCTCAAGGCGCTCGGCGAGCTCGGCTCCCCGCCATAAACGACGGGTCTGCAGCAGCGAGAGCAGCTGCAACGCTCGGCCGGTGGGATCCTTTGGCATTTTCTCAGTGTCTCATCTTTTGCGGACCGATCCTGTCCGCAATGGTCTCTACGGTGGTCTCAGCCGCCACCCCCCACCCCCAAGTAGATGCAGAGGAACCCAATGTCCAATCCAACCGACTTCCCCGAACCCACCCTCATTTCAGTCAACGGTGTAGAACTCGAAGTCTTTGAAGCAGGCCAAGAAAACGCAGGC
>Ga0213868_10005248_pt1 | contig 11679 bp, 13 predicted proteins | sample PICome_9_FD_160087 | JGI IMG/M metagenome (GOLD analysis project Ga0213868, IMG submission 160087) | Coastal seawater microbial communities near Pivers Island, North Carolina, United States - PICO127 | ecosystem: Environmental > Aquatic > Marine > Coastal | place: USA: North Carolina...
TAAAGAGTTTTGATTGATAATTACACCACTAACAACAACACCGTAATCTGTATCTGAACTTGCTAATTCATAACCGTATTTATGAAAGAAATTTAGAATATCATTTTTATAACTTAATCTGACTAATGCACCATTATCGTATACATTAGGTTTTTTCCCAATTTTCATAACTATTTTTTTGTATTGAGAAGTAGTCAGTATGTGTGAAGATGGGAAAATGTGGTTAAGATGAATAGTAATGTATTTGTCATTTAAATTTCTAACATCAATTTCTCCTAATTTTTTATCAACTATGATTTGTCCTATGCTTATAAATGGAAAAAACAATAATATTAATAGTAAATGTTTCATACCCAAATATAACCAATACTACCTAAAACAAACAATCACTTTACCTTTAAAGAGTATATAGTTCTTATAAGAAATAGGTTTGTTATAACTTTCTATAATAGCTTCTCTTGGGTTATTAATTTCTAATAGCATTATCAAGTTGTTTATCTGAATAATTACTTAATCTATCTATTATTTCTACTGTGAAGTTTTGTTGTTGTTCTACTTCCTCTTGTTGAGGTTTTGTAAGCACATAAGGCATTGCTAATTGTATTAGTTTTAGTCTTTCAGCCTTTGTCATATCTTCTATATCAAAAGAGGCTATAACCTCATCTATTAGCTTTGATAGCTTTTCTTTTATCTTATTACTTAATTTATTTGGTGTCCCTTTTTGTCTACCTCCAAATTTCTTTCCAGTTGTATTCATATCTATTTCAAACTACTTTAAGTTCACAAAAAATCCATTTTAAGCACATAATAGTGAACCTCGCTCTTCAAGGTTTCTTATGTGTCTGTAAATCATACTTGATGATACATCTAACATTTTTGATAATTCAGTTGCTGAAACCCCTTTGTTTACAAGCCTTAAGTGGTTTATCTTTTCTATAGTTGGCATCTCGCTGTTAAGAATTTTATGTGTTTGTTCTTGGGTACGTAAAATGGTTTCTAATTCCTTATAAGAGGTAATTCTATCAGTTATATTTTTTCTTTTTAATAACTCTCTATTCCATTTACCAATGTTGTACTTTAAATATGAAAAAGCCTTTCTTTTATTACTAAAGTTAAGAATGTAATGTCTCTCCCATTTATCTTTTAGCTTTCTAACCCACTTATATTCATATCCATCATACATTATTCTATGATTATTTATTTGAATTAGACTTTCTAATTCTTCTGTTGTCCAATTACTTTTTTCACTCATAATAATTCCTTTATTATATAACGCTAAAATTTAGCTTATTTACGTTTTCAACAAGAATTACAATTAACTAAAACACATAGTTATAAATAGAAGATGAGGTAAAACGTTTTCAACAAAGTTTTCAAGTTTTTATGTCCCAAAGTTGTACCACAACGCTTTATCCTTTTGTCTATATTTGTTCAAAATTTATATTATGAAAAAAGTAATTTTAAGCATTCTTTCAATTGTAGCTTTTACTTTTAATTCTTTCTCACAAGAAATATTAAGTAATCAATCTATAAAGGATATGATAGAATTAGGATTTGAGGAACAAACAATAATTGATAAAATACAAACATCCACATCAGACTTTGATACAACCATAGAAGAATTAAAGGCTCTAAAACAATTGGGTGCTTCGCCAACTATTTTATCTGCAATGATAAAATCAATTAAAAAAGATACTTTAAAAGTAGAGGAGGAACAAAAGAAGGCATACTCACCAAAACCTAAAGACACAGAATTTTATTGGGAAGATGGAAAAGGTAATTTAGTTAAAGTTACTTTTATCTTGAATGTTGGCATTGGTAATACAATTAGCGAAACTGAATTAGCTGGATATACTGCAAGAATTATGGCTGAAGCTAAACTTGGACTAAAAGTCCCGTCTTCATTTATTCCGTTAAATTTAGTTGTTAGAGAAAGACAAAAAACAGATAAAGTCTTAACTCAAAATGATAAAACAAGTCACATAGTTCAGCTTGGGTACTCTGGAACTAATTCCTATGGAGGTGCTGTTGATAGTGTTTATTTAATTGGTGTAAATCCCCAAATAATAGTTTTAGAAAAAACAGAAAAGGAATTAGAGCAAGAGGCAAGTTCTCAAAAGTATCGTTACAAAAAGATTTTTATGGGAGGAAACTCTATAAAAACAGAAGGAGAGGTGTCAATAAGTAATGAATTTTTAAGTATGACATATTATGGTACTCAAGTTCCTACTACTCCTCTCAAAGATAAGGTTCAAATTGCTGAAAATCATTGGAAGATTATGCTTAAAGATCATATGGGAGCAGAAGCAAGCTATGAATACAACGGGAATGAAAGAAAATATAAAACCGATGGCGGTGTCTTAATAGTTAAATCACAAGGCTATGAAATGATATACCCGCTAATCAAATCAAAATAAATCAAAATAAACATTATGAAAAAACTACTCTATATTTTTTTAACTGTACTTATTGTTGCTTGTAGTAGTGATGATGGTGGAAGCAGCAACTGTCCTAGTGAAGATGCAATTGCACAACAATATGATAATGCTACAACTACATACGTAAGTAATCCAAATCGAGCGAATTGTGAAGCGTGGATAGCCTCTATAGAACTTATTCTTCAATGTACAGAGTTAAGTGCTATTGAAAGAGTGCCTTTAGAGCAAACTATAGAGAGTAATCAATGTTATCTATTACCTAACTAATTAACAACCTTCTACACTATACCAAACCCTTGCAGAAATGTGAGGGTTTTTTATGTATCAAAGTTGTACCACAACGCTTAATCCTTTTTATTATATTTGTTCAAAACATACATTATGAAAAAACTACTCTATTTATTTTTAACTGTACTTATCGTCGCTTGTAGTGGGGATGATGGTAATAGTAACAACTCAATTGTTGGTAATTGGAAAATTTCTGACTGTCCTAATTGTTTTCCTAATGAAGATGATTTTGAAGATGATTTTATTGAATGTTTCTTAAATGGAACAAGATTTGAATTTTTTGATGACCTTCCTGGTTCTTTGCAAGAAGGTTGGTGGTATCAAGCGTACCTGAACAAAAACGGAGATTGTATTGTTGCAGATGAGGATGATGAAAACTCAATATTATTAAAGTGGGAGAACACTACAGATAATAATTATCTAATCTACTTAAAAGATATTGAGGAGGATATACTTTGGTTTAATGCTATAGTTAATGGAAATACATTAGAGTTTAGAGATTTAGATGACAATGAACTTGTATTAGTCCTTTCTAGGCTTTAATTAAACAGTTTTAATAACCCCAATAACTCCCTATAACCCTTACTATTTAGTAGGGGTTTTTTGTTTTTAAATTCGTCTTTAGAGCAGATATGTTGGCACAACATAGGTTGTTAAAGATTGTAAAAGGCGAAAAGAACTTAAATGTCTGTCAAAAGTCTGTCAAATTTTAGTAGTTTTATACTGTTCTTTGAGTTGTATAGATAAAAGTATTGTAAGCCTTTTAGAAGGTTTAACAACTGGTTAGCCCCTATAAAAAAAGCCCTCACATTGCTGTGAAGGCTTCTAATTTTCGCTCCTCTTCTTGGGCTCGAACCAAGGACCCTCTGATTAACAGTCAGATGCTCTAACCAACTGAGCTAAAGAGGAATTTCATATAGAAAAATAAAGACTATTGTCTCTAGCAATGCCCAATATCAAAGTGTTTAAAACCCTTACGATACTTAGGCGGGTGCAAATATAAATTAATTTTTATCTGTGGCAAATACTTTTTTTGTTTTTTTTAACCTCCAAAGAAGTATCTATAGATGTCATTTCCGTTGGCAAATAAAACCAAGGCAATTAACAAGAAAAACCCAGCCATTTGGGCATACTCCATAAATTTATCATTGGGCTTGCGGCCACTAATCATTTCATATAATAAAAACATCACATGCCCACCGTCTAGCGCCGGGATCGGTAAGATATTCATAAAGGCTAAAATAATAGATATAAGCGCTGTTGTTTGCCAAAAACTAGTCCAGTCCCAGGTGTCTGGAAACAGGCCGCCAATGGCGCCAAAGCCACCAACTTGTGAGGCTCCTTTTTTAGTAAACACATACTTAAATTGTGTTACGTAATCTTTCAAGACGTCCATACCATACCCAACACCTCCGGTAATACTCTCTCCAAGAGTGTACTCTTTACGTATAGAGGTGCTGTAGGGCAGAAGCCCTATTTGTCCTGTCTCATTTGGAGTTGCTTTTAAAGTGAGCTGCGCTCCATCACGAGATATTAAAAAAACATTTTCTTTTTGGCCGTTTTCTTTTACTAGGTTCTGGAATTCATGCCAAAACACAATGGGTGTTCCGTTTACCGCCAAAATAGTGTCATCTAGTTTAAACCCGGCCGCAGCTGCAGGAAAACTATCGTCTCCAATCACGCCCATTACTGGCGCTACTCTTTGAGTGAAGGGTCTTAGCACATCGTTTTCAAACATTATAGCGCCAATATCTTCTGGCATCTCTATAGTTTGTTTTTGTCCATTAGTATGCAACACCTCTATGGTGTTTACATCACGTAAAAACAAATATTTATTGATTGCCGTTACATTTTCAAAAGCCTCGCCGTTAAGGCTAAGAATTTGATCTCCGTCACTAAATCCATATTCATTAAAAGACTCGTGCACAGCAAAACCATTTGGCAACTGCTCATTGGTTGTGATGTCTTGCCCATAGAAATTTAAAATTCCCATGTAAATCACAAATCCAACAATAATATTTACCGTAACCCCGCCAAGCATAATGATAAGTCGCTGCCATGCTGGCTTAGATCTAAACTCCCATGGTTGTGGCGGCAAGGCCATTTGTTCCTTGTCCATGCTCTCATCAATCATTCCAGATATCTTTACATATCCTCCTAGTGGCAGCCAACCTATACCATACACCGTATCTCCTATTTTTTTACTGAAAAGCGCAAACTTTACATCAAAAAACAAGAAAAATTTCTCTACCCTAGTTTTAAATAATTTTGCGGGTATAAAGTGCCCTAGTTCATGAAGAACGATCAAAAAAGATAGACTTAGTAGTAACTGTATCGCTTTAACGAAAAATGGACTCATAGCTCAATAAAATAGATTGTTATTTTCTGGTTTATTTCTCTAAAACCAGACCAAAAAAAGCAAAGCCCTTTGTAAAACATGCAGGCTTTCTCTTGGGCACAAAAGTAACTTATTATATAGTGCAAAAAAAATGTTGTTTTTAGACTTTTTGTAGCACCAAAATAGCAGGAGTCTAAGCAGCTTAAATCATTTTTAGGTCGTATTTTTGTAGCCTATTATTTTAAAGGCTATGCTACACTTTTTTTCAAAATATAAACTCCTTGCTATTGTTTTAACGGGTTTATCTGTGGTTATAGTTTCTGTTATTTACAGCGTGCTTAAACCCCTAGAGGTACTGCCGGTATACCAGCCCTCTTTAGTAAGCGCAGCACTAGTAGCCCAAGATATAAGACACCAAAAAAAATACCACACCATCTCAGATTTTAGCTTGACCAACCAAGAAGGCCAAACCATAACCCAAGACACCTATAAAGGTAAAATGTATGTGGCAGATTTTTTCTTTACCACTTGCCAGACCATCTGTCCTGTAATGACCAGCAATATGCTAGAGCTGCAAGATAAACTTCAAGAAAATCCAGAGGTACTGCTGCTCTCCCATACTGTAATGCCAGAGGTTGATACGGCATCTCAACTTAAAAAATACGCTACTCAAAAAAACATAAACCCCGCAAAATGGAACCTAGTTACCGGTAGTAAACAAGAGATTTACAATCTTGCTAGAAAACAATACCTGGTGGCCAAAGAAAACCCTGATGATCCTCTGGGGCTAGTGCACACAGAAAATTTTGTTTTAATAGATACCCAAAAAAGAATCCGTGGGTTTTATGATGGCACCCAGGCCCAAGAAATGCAGCGAATCTTGCATGATATTGATGTGCTACAAAACCAAGGTAAAAAGTCTATATTCTTTGGGCTTATCAATTATTAATCCCCCCACAGACCCATAGTTGCGTTAAAATTTCACAATACCTCCCTCAAAGCTTTGTGGGTAGGTTTCAAATAATTATTTTTGCTTGTTTAAAATCAATCTAAATAAAAATGACAACCATTGCTTCATTAAAACAAGGACAGCGCGGTATTATAAAAGAGTTTTCTGTGGATATTGTACCCCTTAAGCTCCTAGAAATGGGCTGCCTTCCTGGCAATGAAGTGGCTCTTGTGCAAACCGCGCCGTTTCAAGACCCGATGTACCTCAACGTAAATGGAGCGCACCTGGCTATTCGTAAAGAAACTGCAGCACAAATTGAGATTGAAATTATAACACAGTAAACAAGACTTTAGCACAAGCTCAAATATATAATGGCCAAACAGTTTAACGTTGCATTAATTGGAAATCCTAATACAGGGAAAACATCTGTATTTAATAGACTCACTGGGCTAAACCAGCAAGTGGGTAACTATCCTGGAATTACTGTTGAGAAAAAGCAAGGTATCTGCAAGTTAGACCGCGGGGTAAAAGCCCATGTGCTTGATTTACCAGGAACCTATAGCCTTAACGCATCTTCCCTGGATGAAAATGTAGTAATTGAACTGCTGCTTAATAAAAATGACAAAGATTTTCCAGATGTTGCCGTTGTGGTTACAGACATAGAAAACCTAAAAAGAAATTTACTGCTCTTTACTCAAATTAAAGATTTAGGCATCCCTACTATACTGGTTATTAACATGGCAGACCGCATGAAGCGTAAAGCCATCACACTAGATGTTGCCGCCCTAGAACTGCGCCTAGAAACAAAAATAGCCCTTATTAGTTCTCGTGAAAATAGGGGGTTTGAGGCCTTAAAAAAACTCATCACCAACTACAAAACCCTATCTGTTACGCCTTGTTTAAGCGCTTCAAGTATTGCCCCAGAGTATTTTGACAGGCTACGTAAAACATTCCCAAATCAAGATGTTTACAAGCTTTGGCTTGTTATTACCCAAGATGTAAATTTTGGAAAGCTAGACAGAAACCAACTCAAAGGCGTAGCTAGTTTTAAAACAGAAAGTGTTAGCAACCTTAAAAGATTACAACAAAAAGAAACCATCAAACGCTACCAATTTATCAATGAGGTTCTCAAACAAACCCTTTTGGTAGATAAAGCAAATGCCAAAGATTTACGCGGTAAATTAGACCGTGTATTAATGCATAAGTTTTGGGGTTATGTGATTTTCTTAGGTGTTTTATTGCTGATTTTTCAAGCCATTTTTGACTGGAGCAGCTATCCTATGGATTTTATAGATAGCACCTTTGCCTCTCTTGGCGAATGGACAAAAAACACCCTCCCCGCTGGAGATTTCACCAACCTTATTGCCGAGGGTATTATTCCTGGGCTGGGTGGTATTGTTATTTTTATACCACAAATTGCCTTTTTATTTTTCTTTATATCTGTCCTAGAAGAAAGCGGCTATATGAGCCGAGTCGTGTTTTTAATGGATCGTGTCATGCGCCGTTTTGGATTGAGTGGTAAAAGTGTGGTGCCACTCATCGCAGGTACTGCCTGCGCCATACCTGCAATTATGGCAACCCGTAACATAGAAAACTGGAAAGAACGTCTTATCACTATTTTGGTGACCCCTTTTACTACCTGTTCTGCAAGATTGCCGGTATACCTAATTATTATCGCGCTAGTAATACCAGATCAGCGCATTTTGGGCATCTTTAGCCTGCAAGCACTTACGTTAATGTTTATGTATTTGTTAGGTTTTGGAGCGGCAATTATATCTGCGTGGATGCTAGATAAAGTATTAAAAATACGCAGTAAAACATTTTTTGTAATAGAGATGCCAAACTACAAATTACCTCTCTTTAAAAATGTTGGAATTACTGTAATAGAAAAAACAAAGTCATTTGTGCTGGGAGCAGGAAAGATTATTCTAGCCATTTCTATAATACTTTGGGTATTGGCCTCATACGGCCCTGGAGATTTTAACAATGCCGCAGCCATCATACAACAAGAAAACTTAGAGGCTCCTATTTCTCAAAACCAGTTAGAAACAAAAATAGCGGCCTTTAAACTAGAACATAGCTATATTGGTCATGCAGGTAAGTTTATTGAGCCTGCGGTAAGACCCTTGGGCTATGACTGGAAAATTGGTATTGCACTGATCAGCTCTTTTGCAGCAAGAGAAGTGTTTGTAGGCACACTAGCCACTATTTATAGTGTAGGGAATGATGATGTAGAAACCATCAAAAACAGAATGGCTGCAGAAACAAATGTAAAAACCGGAAAACCACTCTTTAATTTTGCTAGTGGAGTTTCTCTGTTGCTTTTCTATGCTTTTGCTATGCAGTGTATGAGTACCCTGGCTGTGGTAAAACGAGAAACCAATAGTTGGAAATGGCCCATGTGGCAATTAATAATAATGACAGCCATTGCTTATATAACTGCTCTTGGCGCATATCAATGGTTTAAATAATTAACAATGCAAGAACTCTTTGTGCTTTTTACATTTTTGGCAGCAGCTGGTTATTTGGTTAACAAGTTTGTATGGTCTGCGATTGTCTCTAAAAAGAGAAAAACTGTTGGCACCCTAGATGGTGGTAACACCAAATGCGGAAATGATAATTGTGGATGCCACTAAAGGGGCATTGCACTATTGTTTTAAAGAGGTCTTCGCTTTCTTAGAAACTTGTAATTGATATCCTACTTCTTTGCCAATAGAATCACCAGGATACGGAAGTAATTTCAGGGCTGTAAAAACAGTGTCTTCTGTGGTAGCAATAACGCTTTGAGATTCGTTTTGAAAAACTACCGTGATTTCCTGGAGTTCTTGATCGGCTCCACTAACAAGAATTTTTACTACAGCTTTTCCGGCCCAAATACAGGTGGTGTCTCTAGGGCATCTAGAATCTTCTACAACGGCAACCAGTGTTATAGAAACCCCGTCTTGTGTGGTAGTTTTAGTAAGTGGAACGTTAAAAACAGTCTCAGGGGTATCTTGTTTTTGAGCCAATGCCTGGCAAGAAACAATAATACTCACGATACTAAAAATAAGCAGTAATTTTTTCATAGGTGTGCAGGTTTTAAAAACACAATTAACCTCTAAATAAAAAGAAGTCGTCCTTAAGGTGTTCTATTTTGTCGTCTTTATTTGTAATGATATACTCCAGAGCCGTTTGGGTGAAACTTAGCCCTTTTGTTGTTAGAGAAATAACCTCATTGGTGATGGTAATCAGGTTATTATCCAGGGCTAGCCCTACAACTGTGTTTGCCTTTACCTGTTGCCAATTAATGTGCTCTCTCAAATGATTAATATGTCTTTCTTCTGTTTCTTGATGGTTGTTAAGGTGCAGTAAAAAGGTAAGTAGCGATACCTCTGTGCGCTGCTGTTTTTGGCGATACATGACAGACAACAGCCCTTTTTTAGGAGCAAAAAAGTACACCAGCAAAAACACCAAACCAAGAACTGTGGTTATAGACCCTGCAATAGATGCGTCCAACCAGTGCGCTAACCAATATCCGCTAATGGCGGCAAAAACTCCAAAACATACAGAGAGCCACAACATTTTTTTTAAATCTGCGGTAAGCAAATACGCAGCGGCAGCTGGAGCAATCATAAGGGCTACCACAAGTATGGCTCCTACCACATCAAAAGCGCCTACAACAGTAATAGAAGACACAGACATTAGCCCGTAATGCAAAACAGCCGGAGAAAAACCAAGGGCAGAAGACAAGCCAACATCAAATGTGCTTACTTTTAATTCCTTGAAAAATAAATACAGCAGCGAAAGGGTGATAAGTAAGATAACTCCCATAATCCAGGCAGCTTTTGGCCCGGCGTCTATACCTAAAAGCAAAAACCTATCAAAAGGGGCAAAAGCCAGTTCGCCAAGTAATACAGCATCTACATCTAGATGAATGTCATTGGCATTTTTGGCAATTAATAATACCCCAATGCTAAAAAGGGCAGGAAATACAAGGCCAATGGCTGTGTCTTCTTTTACAAGACCTGTTTTTTGGATGCGCTCTACTAGCACCACTGTAATAATTCCAGTACCGGCCGCTAAAATAATTAACAATGGAGAATTAAGATCTTGAGTTATAAAAAACCCTAAAACAATTCCTGGCAAGATAGAGTGGCTTATGGCATCACTAATTAAAGCCATTTTACGCAACACCAAAAACACCCCTGGGATAGCGCAAGCAGCTGCAACTAGAGCGGCAATAAGCTGTATTTCTATTTGAGGACTACTCATGTTGGGTTTGTTGATTAAAAAGGTTTTGAGCCTCGGCAAAGCCTTTTAATGTGAGAGACCATTGTTGTTTGTTTAGTAATATCCACTGGTTTTCTTCCATTTTACGCAATGATTTTTTGGTAAAACCTTGAAAATTATTTAATATTCTTATGGTGTGAGGGTGGTCAATGTTTTCATGGGTTTGGGCTATGCCATACATAAACTGTAGGGTTTTTTTAAGCTGTAAATCACGCCTGTTTTTTATAAGTCTTATCTGTTTAAACAAAAGCCCGCGGGTGGGAGAAAAAACAAAAGAAACCACAACAAAAAAACTAGCCACCAATACAATAACTGGACCTGTAGAGAGGTTGTCTTGGCTGGCGCTAATAGCAGTGCCAAAGACCCCAGAAAATGCGCCAATTAAAGCGGCAAGAAAAACCATAACCGCCAAACTGCTTGTCCATTGTCTTGCGGCTGCGGCTGGTGCCAACAACATAGCGCTCATTAAAACAACTCCTACCGTTTGTAGCCCAATTACAATAGCCAAAACAATAAAAAAAGTAATTAAAATATCGATAAACTTTGTGTTAAACCCAAGGGTGTTGGCGTAGTCTGAGTCAAAAAGAAGAAGCTTAAATTCTTTCCAAAACAAAAGTACAACCACAAGGGCGGTTGCGGTAACAAGCACCATAAGCAACACATCACTCTCTACTAAAGTAGCTGCTTGGCCAAATAAATACTTGTCCAGTCCTGCTTGATTGGCGTTGGGTTGTTTTTGTATATAGGTGAGAAGTAGCATTCCAAAACCAAAAAACAGCGATAAAACAAGACCCAAAGCAGTATCGCTTTTTAAATGTGTTTTGGATATCATTCCGCGAATCCAAAAGGCGCCAATCAAACCACTTACCAAGGCTCCCAAGAGCAAGATATTAGTGTCTTTAGCTCCGGTTATTAAAAACGCAATGGCTATGCCGGGCAAGGCAGCATGCGAAATAGCATCTCCCAACAAACTTTGTTTTCTTAAAACAGCAAAGCTCCCAAGCATTCCGCAAATTGCTCCCAATACAGCCGTCCCTAGGCTAATAGTGCGCAGGGTATAGTCTGTAAATAACAGGTTGAAATACTCGGTGATGCTCATTAAGGTTATTTATTTACGGCTACTTTATAATTAATGCCGTAGGTCTTGGTTAAATTGTTATCGTTGAAAATGTCTTTTACTGCTCCGGTGGCAATTTTCTTTACATTTAAAAACGTAACCCAGTCAAAATATTCTGGGACAGTTTGTAGATCATGGTGAACAACTACTACTGTTTTCCCTGCTTTACGCAACTCTTTTAAAATATTAATAATCGCTATCTCTGTAGAGGCGTCAACCCCTTGAAAGGGTTCGTCCATAAAATAAATTGATGCGTTTTGCACCAATGCTCTTGCCAAAA
>Ga0213868_10005250_pt1 | contig 11677 bp, 12 predicted proteins | sample PICome_9_FD_160087 | JGI IMG/M metagenome (GOLD analysis project Ga0213868, IMG submission 160087) | Coastal seawater microbial communities near Pivers Island, North Carolina, United States - PICO127 | ecosystem: Environmental > Aquatic > Marine > Coastal | place: USA: North Carolina...
GAATCCGGCGCTCCCGAAAACACCGGTCAATTTCACGATCGCTTCGGCAATAAGGTGACGATGTATGGAGCCGGTAACGGTCTCAATGGCTACGGCATCATCCTCTTTGATACCAAGAACCGGGAAGCCGAGCTCCAGTTCCATCCCATGAACGAGGAGCGCAAGCCAATCAAGGTCGACGTGCCCGGCTGGCCGCGCAAGGTGAAGTTCTAGTGTAGCTGAATTTTGGGTACGAATTTCTATGAATAAATTTATATCGTTTCTGTTTCTATTAAGTTTGAGCGCGAATCTCTGCGCTGAGGCACCGCCATTTAAGTCTCATCTGTTTAAGAAAGGAACTTCGGTTTACTCAGATGACTTTGACGGTGCCTTCGATGGAGAGCGATGGGAGCCAAGATCGGGAACGCGTTGGATGGTTCGGGACGGCATGCTGGTGGGCAGGCCCTCATCCCGCGAATTCCAGGAAAAGCATAAGGATGATAGCGATGACCACCGCGGTTTAGGGCCGGTGATACGTTTGAATCATCTGCCTGAGCGCTTCGTTTGCCGTATGCGTTTTAAGTTCGAAGGGGAGGGCTATCAAGCCGCCCGGCCGAAACTCGATATCGGCCATCACATCAACAATCTGTTTTTCAGAGAGGGAGGCTATTCTTTGAAGCTATCCGGAGGCGAGCGGTTCGAAGACCGTCAATCCGGTTTTGCGCTCAATGAATGGACCGATATCGTCATCGAGCTGAAAGAAGGAAAACTTTTGTTAGAACTCAATGGTCACCAACGGGTTTTCGAGCACGATCAAGTTTCGATGAAGTCGCGCGAAGAATTTACCTTCAAGGCCCTGATGAGTCCTCGTAGCCGCTTAGTGTTCGACTATGTGAGACTCTGGGAAGCCGAATGAAAGGACCGTGGCAGGCCGAGCGAATAATGACGGGCAAATTTTAGTTGATGAAAAAGACACTCATTCAAAAAACGCCTAGTACTTTTCTAGGGACCATGAAGAAGACAAGAACAAGTTGTGTATACGACTGAGTATGACGGAACGGAAGGAGGAGTGGAGCTCGACGATCTCAATATCACACCGACTTCCTGAGACCAGACGCGCTCATTAAGGATTAGCATACGAAAAATCGGCAGAATCCTTATTTTCCAGAGATATTCCACAGAGCAATCATTTCGCAATTTTATGAGGAACCTCATTCTGATTCTGGCGGCAGTAATCGCCATCACTCTCTCGGCCCAGGCCCAGCGTAGCGCAACGCCGCCTGAGCAGATCCGTCTGCCTGATGGATTCAAAATCGAGCTGTTGTATTCCGTGCCGCGAGATGATCAGGGATCCTGGGTGGCCATGTGTCAGGACGACAAGGGCCGCTTAATCGTCAGCGACGAGCACGGTGGGCTGTACCGCTTTCCGATCCCGAAGTTGGGCGAACGCGTCGATCCTGCCAGTATACAACCGATCACCTATTCTATTGTCGGGGCAAAACAACGGAAGATGATGACAGGAACGGATCCCAAGCCAATGACGGAGGAGCTCGCCGAGCTCCCCCAGATTGGGCATGCCCAAGGTCTCTGTTACGCCTTCGACAGCCTCTATGTTGTCGTGAGTTCGCGTAGTAGCGCCATGGGTTGCGGCGTTTTCCGTCTCCTCGATACGGATGGAGACGATAACTTCGACAAGCTGGTAAAGCTCAAGTCCCTGGGTGACACGGCCGGCGAACATGGCCCGCACGCCATCGTACCCGCCCCCGACGGCAAGCATCTCTACGTCGTGATCGGCAACCAGACGAAAGTTCCAGCGGATTACAGTCATTCGCTCGTTCCCGAAGTGTGGGGGGAAGATCAGCTTCTACCGTCTTTGCAACATTTCATGAAGGGGGCGGAAGCTCCGCTGGGACATATCGCGAAGATGGATCCCGAAGGCAAAACCTGGGAAATTGTCGCTACCGGCTTTCGCAATCAGTACGACGCCGCCTTTAATCGCGAGGGGGAACTATTCACTTACGACGCCGACATGGAGTGGGACCTCAACACGCCATGGTACCGTCCGACGCGGATCAATCACGTCATTGACGGGGCGGACTATGGATGGCGGACCGGCTCTGGTAAGTTCATGGACTTCTGCTCGGATACCTTCGGCGCCGTCGTTGATGTCGGCCCGGGTTCGCCAACAGGGGTCAGCTTCGGATACGGCGCCAAATTCCCTCCCAAGTACCAAAATGCCTTTTTCGCCGCTGATTGGTCCTACGGAAAACTCTATGCCGTTCACCTCGAACCCAAAGGGTCGACCTATACGGCCACGGTTGAGGAATTTGCCTCCGCCCAGCCCTTGCCGCTTACGGACCTTCTCGTCAATCCGGATGACGGCGCCATGTATATCACGGTGGGCGGTCGCCGCGTGCAATCTGGACTTTATCGGGTGACCTACATCGGTGACGAGTCCACTGTGCCCGTGCGATCCGTCGCCGGCGGCCAATCCGAACGCCAGGCTCGCCACGCATTGGAGGCGCATCTGCAAAAGGGCGCCGCAGTCGCCAGTCGTTCCGACCTCGACCGCATTTGGAGCTCGTTGGGCTCTGCGGACCGCGGCATTCGTCACGCGGCTCGGGCGGCGCTTGAGAAGCAGCCTGTCGGCAATTGGAAAGGGAGGATCAAGGGAGAGATCAATCTCGTTGTCAGTACCGCCGCCATGATCGCGCTCGCTCGCGTCGACGCCCAGAACTCAGCATCCGAAATCCTCGATAAGGCGACGCGTATAGACTACAATAATACAATTGATCGCCAGACGCGCCTGGACCTGCTGCGGAGTGTTACGCTGACTTTGACCCGTAGTGGGAAACCAAGCGCAAGGGACAAAGCCAAACTAATCAAATGGCTTGATGGCATTTACCCGGCTCAGACTCCGGAAGAGAATCGCGACCTTTCTGCCATAGCAGCGTTCTTGAACGCTCCGTTTGCGGTCGAACGCGGCATGCGGCTTCTTGCTAACGCTTCCGGTCAGGAAGAGCAGATCGGCTATGCCCTCAATCTTCGTCACCTCAAGGACGGCTGGACTCCCGAGCTACGCGAGACCTACTTCAAGTGGTTCGCACTCTCCGGCAATTACAAGGGTGGGGCTCGTCTAGCCAATTATCTGGCTGACATTAAAAAACATTCGACCGACTCGGTCCCCGAGGCAGAGATGACGCTCGCCCTCAAGAAGCTGATAGATGCGCGCCCCAAGAGCAGCGTTCCCCAGTTTACGCTTGAGCCCCGTTCCTTCGTCAAAAACTGGACATTGGGGGATTTTGGGGCCTATTTGGATGCGAACGTAAGAGCCAATCGCAACTTCGCCAATGGTCGGAAAATGGCCGGAGCCGGCACCTGCTACGTCTGCCACCGCTTTAAAGGGGAGGGCGGTGCAGTCGGTCCGGATCTGTCTTCAGCGGGAGGTAAGTTCAGCGCTTACGACCTGCTTGAATCCATCATCGATCCCGGCAAGGAAATCAGCGACCAATACGGAGCGACCGACTTCAAATTGAAAGACGGAACCGTGATCAGTGGGCGCATCATGAATCTCGGCGAAGACCGCTACCAGGTGAATACGAATATGATGAACCCCAGCGCCACCACCTCGGTTAACGTCAATGACCTTGTATCCATCGAAGCCTCACCGATTTCGATGATGCCGCCAGGCCTGATCAATACCATGAGCGAAGACGACGTCCTCGACCTGCTGGCCTACTTCATCTCCGGAGGCGACCCAAAACACCCTGCTTTTAACGATAGGGAAGTGCGAAAGTGATTATGGGAGAACGCATCCGGAATCTGTTCAGACGTATGGTGGCGAGCTTGAGCCTCGCAATCTGCTTGATCGGCGTTGCCAATGTTTTTGGGCAGGGCAACCACGATTCGGAAAAGTCCTTCCTGACCGGAGCGCCGCGTCCCGAAGCGGCTAACTTTACCAACACCATTTCGCTCGACCAGATCTTTGTCCGCCAAATGGGAAGCGATACGCGCTTTCCCTTCCTGCCGCTAAGCATCTACGACCGGGGGTGGGGCTGTTCTTGGAATAGCCGCGGCGTAGCGATTCCGACTCAGTACGACGAGACGAAGATCTTCGATAAGCTATTTGGCGAGGAAGACCTGCAAGCCAAGCGACAGCAAATCCTCGACGACCAACAAGTCGTTCGATCCCTTTATCGAGATCTGAAGCAATTGAAACGAGGCGGTGGAAACGGCGCTAAGATCGATTCCTACCGAACCCTGATCGCCGAGCTCGAAGCCAAACTCGAGCATGAGCAATTCTGGTTAGACACGAAAAAGCCCCAAGTGCCAAACACGCTCAGCGAGGATCAGGAGTTCGCGTTCTCGACTAAAGTAAGCAATCTGCTCGAACTGTCGAAACTGGCCTTTCAAACCGATTCGACTCGCGTGATCACCTTCTCCATGGATTGGATTTACGGGGCGATCAAAGTGCCCGGAGCGACCGGTGGTTGGCACACGCTTTCCCATCACGCCGGGAACAGCGAGAAGCTAGATAAGCTCGTTCGCATTGAATTGGATGTCCTTAAGTATCTGAACCAATTCCTCTCGGATCTCGACAGCATTCCCGAAGGCAACGGTACTTTACTCGACCATACGACTGTGGTCATCGGCAGCAACTTCGGCGATTCCTCCGATCACACCTGCAATAATCTTCCCACCATCGTGGCGGGAGGCGGCTATCGCCATCAGGCCCACACCGTACTCGAAAAGCCCACTCCATTATGCAATCTCTACCTGGAACTGCTGCACAAGTTCAATATCGACCAAGGCCAATTCGGTAGTAGCAAAACGGATATGGGCTTGTTGAAAACGTAGATGACTTGTTGCCGCAATGTCGCGTTCCGTTTTGAAAGTCCGAAATTAATTTATTTCGAGCACTAGTTGATTTTCGAATACACGATATGTTCCAACCTCAAGGAAGTTCATATAAATAGTGACAGGCTAGTTATAAGATTTTCTAGGCAGGTAATGGATGCTCACTAGTTTGCCCGCGCGATTTTAGGATTGCGAAGACACACCTGCTTTCTATAGCTCAAAACATGAGGCTAGTCTGGATTTTTCTTCCCCTTGGACTCATGTCCATTCTTTCCGCCGTTGATACCCTTCCTCAAGTTGAGGTGACGAACATTCGTCGGGCTTATCACAACGGAGAGCACAACGCGTTCACGGATCTTATTCGTTGGAAGGGAAAATTCTGGCTCACGTTTCGCAGCTGTCCTGATGGGCACATGGTGCATCCCACGTCTTCGATTCGAATCCTTTGCAGCTCGGACACGCTGGATTGGAAAGAAGTCCATCGTTTTTCCGTTCCGCGGCGCGATACTCGCGATCCTCACTTCATGGTTTTTCAAGACAAGCTCTTCGCTTACACGGGAACTTGGTGGAGTGGCGACGACACCCTTCCGCGTGAGGATTACGATCTCAACAAGCATCTGGGATACGCTGTCTATTCGGAAAGCGGCGAAAGCTGGAGCGAACCCACTCAGTTGGAAGGCACATACGGCCACTACATTTGGAGGGCAGCCACCCATGGCGAGAAAGCTTATCTCTGTGCTCGCCGCAAGCGAAACTACTCGGAGCAGGAGTCCGGCGCAGGAGGGGCTTCGATCGTCGAGTCCGCCATGCTCGAAAGTGAAGACGGACTGAACTGGCGATTTCATTCTCTTTTCCAAGCCGACCGGGGAAACGAAACCGCCTTTCTCTTTGAAGAGAACGGAAGCCTGCTAGCAATCAGTCGATGTGGATCTGACACGGCCCAACTGTGCACTGCAGCGCCTCCCTGGACGGAAAAAAAGATTGTGGATCTACCGACCTATCTTGGTGGACCTATGCTGGCCCGATGGGGTGCTCGATATGTCGTCGGTGGACGCCGAAACACCGAAAACGGACCAAAGACAGCTCTCTATTGGCTGGCTGACGAAGCTCTTTCCCCGATCGTCGAACTTCCCAGCGGCGGCGATAATTCCTATCCCGGATTTGTCGAGCTCGACGATGGTAGCGGCCTTGTATCCTGGTATTCCAGTCACGAAAAAAACTCGGATGGAGAATCTATTACCGCAATTTATCTCGCGAATCTCATTTTAGAGAAACCATAGAACTTTTTTTGGGAGAGATAATTAGGGTGGGAAGCGAATACGGGCATAGAATGTAGGCGTTGATGACACGGTTACAGGTTGCTGAATTGTTTGAGTCGGCTTGGCTAAGCTTCACTCATCGTTATGCAGAACATTGCGGTTGCCAGGAGCGCGAGCCGTTCGGCATTCTACAACCCTCTTGATGACGAACCGATTTGGACTTTTCTTCTTTTTAATCATATCGCTCGCTTCCCATCTTATGGCAGCTGACAAAATCCAAGTGATGCACTTGACGGGGCAGTCCAACAAGTATCACAGCTGGAAAGGAACGGGAGATGCGATCAATCAGCACCAGAAGATCGCAGCGATATTCGATATTAACGTGGTGACCTCGACAGAAGCGAATCCCGTTCATCAATATAAGTCTGTCGGAAATTATGTAGTTGTATTAAGGATACAAGGACCCACAGGCGAATCCAAGTTGTCGAAGGTCTGGGATGCGGCCTTCTAGAATAGAAGACTCATAAAACACCAACAGGCCTGGACCTGGTTTCCCTTACCAACTCTTTTAAAGGCTTAGAACTTTACCGTTCTACCCAGCTCAGAGAAAGAAACCTCGCAATCAGATCCCTCTATATGCCGAGGCTCAAATTAGGGGTGAGCAATAAAGATCCGATCTGCCGCGTTGGGGTCGCCGCGAGGGTCTTGCACGATTTCTGAATCGATTTCCACCCATAAAGGCACCCCAGAGCCTGCCACCCAGAGCTCGTGGTGGTTATCATTATCACCAAGGTCGGTGATCGCAAATGGGATCACCGGAGTTACTTTTCCATCATCCTGTGCCATACCGATTCGTTGAAACTGACGCTCTGTTTCACCCGTGGTATCACCATTGATGGGGGTAATTCCTCCCTGCCAGGTTGTTTGCACCATCCAGATAGGAGCGCCTGCAGGTGCTCCCGCTGGTACGCTCTGTCCCCACTTTTCTTCAGGAATTACTTCGGCATAGGCATAACGAACAAAATCGAACAGACTGACGACTTCGAGCTCTGCTCCCACCAGGTTTTGTGGTCCACCAGGTTGGTCCTCTGCAGTGAAAAGGTCACCCACGACCAACACTTTGCGGGGCGGGTCGATCGGGTCCACTTGCTCGTTGCCGAGATCGCCGATTAATAAAACCGTCTTGTTCTCATTACCATCCACAGCAGGGACTAACGTTGCGCATTCTACCATCAAGTTGGCTCCACTAGCCGTTATCACATGAAACTTATCCGGTGAGACATCGGAAGGATTCAGACTGTGCGTAAAGGTAATAGGCATTCCATCCAATGGACCCTGAATGGCTTGGAAACAAAGAAATATAGGCAAGGCGTCATCCAGACCAAAAAACGCATCTAAGGCTTGAGGGGCGCTGCTGTGATTAGCGACAACAACAAGTTTGCGGGTCACAAGCGTCCCGTCTTCGCTCTCCAGAGTAATTGTAGCGACCCCCGGACTGAGTGCGTTGACCTGTCCTGACATTGCATTTACCGAAGCAATGTCTGTACGATCGATTGCCCAACGAATCCCTAATCCAGATACTGGCTGACGTCTTGAAGTCGCCTGAGACAACAGGGTGGTCTTATCGCCGACCTTGATTGGGAAAGGAGGCGCATCAATCGAGATTGTAAACTCATCAATAGACCACTGCGCCTGAAAAAACAGAGGACTCGAGGTCACTGGAACCTCGAACAGAATCGGTTTCTCGCTGGCTATTCCCGAAGTAAATTCACTCCATAAACTAAAATCCTCGGTTTGCAGCAGTTCGTAGTTGGAAGGTGTAGGAAGCGTCAGCGATAGCTTAATCGTCTGGGAGGACAAGTTCTCCAATGACAAACGCTGTGGAAAACTTTCTGCGACTAGGAGACCCGACAAGAATGCCAGAAATACCAGAGAGCTATAAATAGTCCTCCTCAAATTTTGTTGTTTCATTTTATGTATTAAGGGGCAGTCCAACAAGTATCACAGTTGGAAAGGAACGGGAGATGCGATCAATCAGCACCTGAAGAACGCAGCGATATTCGATATAGATGTGGTGACCTCACCGGTGATACAAAGTATACTGGTGTCATAGCTGAGCATGTGAAGTGGTTGCCCAAAAAAGCCGCCGCTCCGGATCCGGCTATCGATATCGAACAGCGCAAGGCAGATATCCAGAAGTTAGCCGTCGATAAGGATGATGGAAAATGGGTTAGGTTAAGAAAGCGTTGAAGATAGAAAAAGAGGTCGATGTTCACATTGTGATGATTTATTATAATCCAAAAGATGCCGTCTCTGCGATTTTATATTGGTGTCGCTACGTTCGGTAGAACCCTTCGGTTGTCCCCAGTGGCGTTAGAGCTTTTATAGGAAATTGTTCCGCTATAAAGGAGGCGGACTGTCTAACCCTGAACAGCCCGCCTATGTTTTCTTCTTTACCCCAACTTCGCTCCGCTACGTCAATTGCTCCGATTTTAATCGGAGGGGCGGTTAAAGGAATGTCTCTCCTTCTTTAAATCACTGTATACCTTGTACTGTTCCTTTGAAAGAACGGCCTTCATCGCTTTATCTCTCTTCGAGTCTATTCCTTTGAATTTTCTATACTTCATAAACCTCGAGGACTCAGATTCACGCAATTCGCTCAGTCCTTCAAAAAAAGTCATATTTATTTCTTCAACCTTTGGTGACTGTTCATCCGTAAGACTAAGCTTTTCTTGGAGCGTTTCAAATTTCGCTAGGGCTTCTTCTTTCTGCTCATCGGTCAATTTTACCTCTGCATGAAGGCTTGAGTTTAGCGTTAGGAATCCCAACGCAAACGCTACTGCTAATAATTTTTTCATTTTGCCTATCTGTAATTTATGTTTGGATTAACACTTTCACAGAGGTGTTTGGATTTTGATAATACCTCCCATACACTTCAAAAACCGGAAGTGTTACAGAGGTTGTCGAATATCCTTGATCAATCCCTGCTTAACATTCCTCAAAGGCTTTTTGTAAGAGAGGTAAATTATCGCCAACGATCGTAAGAAGCGCCGGAGCAGTCCAGGTTTCGGTGTGGTCCTATTACTCCTTGTAACGATTCAGAACGTTACGGTGTATGGAATGCAAGCAGATGTTAAAAAACAGAAAAATCCCTTTGTTAGTTGAGTGGTTAAAAAACGGTAATCAACTAGTTTTCCTTGAAACGCTTTGGGAAAGTACAGTGTATGGAATGTATAAACGCATTCAAAAATCAATCTTCGAAAGACGACGCAGAATGTGTGAGCGCGATTCTCGCTGGCCGCCGCGAACGGTTTCGCGAATTAATCGAACGTTATCAGAATCGCGTCTTCGCAATCCTTTCCCGATACGAACGCGACCGCAGTCGGGTGGAGGACATCGCACAGGAAGTCTATGTGAAAGCTTGGAAAAATCTCAAAAAATTCGATCCTATGAAGGCTCCTTTTGAACACTGGCTGGCGCGTATCGCGACCAATGCGGCACTTAATCATGTACGCGCCGAGAAGCGGTTCCGCGGACAGGTTCCGCTTTCGCAACTCGGCGAGGATGCTTTAGAGTGGTTGCGTTTCGAGGAGAAAGCTGTCCCTCTTCAAGCCATAGAGGCGCGTGAAATCCTGGATCATTGCATGGGTGAACTTTCTGCCGACGAGCAAGTGATCCTTACGCTTGCAGAGATCGAAGGCCGAAAATCCCCAGAAATTAGTAAACTAACTGGCAAAGCCGCGGGCACGATTCGAGTCACTCTTCATCGAGCCAAACAGAAACTCGCTGACGCCTTATTTAACCTTCCAGAAGCTTATGAAAAACGAACGTAAACTCAACGAGCTGGTTCGAGCCGCAGAGAATTTACCTGGCATTACGCCGCCAGAAGATTTTGCGGAACGCATCCTATCAGAAATAGATGCGTCTAGAGAAAGCACGATCATTCTATTTGAATTGGCACTACCGAAATTTGCCCGAGCAGCTTTGTTTATCGGAGGGCTGTTTATTGCCACCGAGATCACAATGAATATCCGCGACTACCCAAATCTAGCCGCGGGTGCCATCAAGTTCGCAGACCAATGGGACGCTGAATTCGATCCTAACACCATACCCTGAAAACAAGATCAAAGCTTACTGTCGGGATCACCTTGATCTTTCTCACGGGAACACTCGTCGGCGTTATGGGCACAAGAGTCGTTTTTCGACATATGCTCGCCGAAGCATTGGAGCTTCCGTCTATCCTTTCCGACAGCGTCGAGAAGACTCTTGATAGCCTGTCACTGGATCCAGATGAATACGATACAATCATCAGAGCACTATCGGAATCTCTCGCCGAAAGACAGGCTCTAAAGGAAGAATTTCGTTCGCGATTCTTGAATATCGCCACGGAAACACGTCGAAAAATCGACAGCGAGTTGACGCCTGAACAGCGCCGACAGTTTCGCCGTGAAGTCCGCGATGAACTACCTCTCTTGGGAAGAGTGATTGAGAGACATGAGACTGACGCTCAATAATAATTGTCAATGCCTGTAACACTTTCTTCAAGTAAGGTGTATGGGTGGTATGAGAATCATCACTACACTCCTTCTGCTGCTCGCCACGGTTGCTATTGGAGCCACGAAGGAACTACCCCTTGCCACAGTGCATGCCTTCCTGAGGGAAGACTGCCCCATTGCCCGTTATCATACCAAGACGCTTTCTGAACTCCACGAGCGCTATGCGAAGGAAGGGGTCGCCTTTCGTGGTTACGTCTCCACTAGCAAAGCTACGGAGCAAAGCGTGGCTGCGTTCAAGGCCAAGTTTGTCATCCCCTTTGTCATCAAGCCCGATGCAAGTCTAAGCAAAGCGCATCAATTGAGAGCGAAGGTGACCCCGGAAGTAGTCGTCGTTGATCGGGAAGGTAAGACACTCTACCGAGGCCGGATAGACAACACCTACGCCGACTTAGGCAAACGCCGCCGGGTTACTACTTCGCACGATCTCAGCGACGTTCTTGAAGCCCTCGCCAAAGGCGAAGCCGTTGAGCCAAAAAGCACCGAAGCCGTCGGTTGCTTCATTCCCACCACTGGTCATTCCCACCACTAAATTTTAGGCAGCTCAAAAATTATGCACTTAAAGATTATCACATTGCTGACATTGCTTTTCGTTTGTTTGTCCTCCCTCGCGGGTCAAGACGCAGTCACCTACACTAAGGACATCTCGCCAATCATATACAACAACTGCACCGTCTGTCACCGTGAGGGCGAAATCGGCCCGTTTCCGCTGACGAACTTTGAAGAAGTGCGTGGTGAGGCTTACACCATTCTCAGCGTCACGCGCAAAGGCACTATGCCACCGTGGATGCCCGATCGCGAGTTCAGCAATTTCGAATTCTTAGGCGAACGCGGCCTCACAGATCAAGAGATTGAAACCATCGCTCAGTGGATTGAAACCGGGATGCCGGAAGGCGATCCTACCTTTGAAGCGCCCATGCCCAAGTTTGTAGAAGGTTCTGCCCTTGGAGAACCCGACCTCACCTTACGTGTCGACGAACCCTATCAGATCAAGGGGAGTAATGAAGATGAATACCGCGTCTTTGGCTA
>Ga0213868_10005254_pt1 | contig 11671 bp, 10 predicted proteins | sample PICome_9_FD_160087 | JGI IMG/M metagenome (GOLD analysis project Ga0213868, IMG submission 160087) | Coastal seawater microbial communities near Pivers Island, North Carolina, United States - PICO127 | ecosystem: Environmental > Aquatic > Marine > Coastal | place: USA: North Carolina...
ACTCTCAAGTTTAATAACGTCGCACACTAGCTTCATATAAATAACATTCGAATTATCTATACGTTTAGAAGTGTGTGCGACAATTTCTTAATTAACCTAGCCGTCCACACTTCTCTTCTTAAAAATTTACAATTTAAAAAAGCTAAGATTTTAATATTTTAAAATCTACACACCTCTAGCTACGTTAAAATATAATTTCGTAAAGGTGAGCGGTGTTTTTATTACAATTCTATTATAAGTCAAGGCGTATATTGTTCGAAATACCAAGTAAAATAAGGTCTTTTTAGCCTTCTCGCGTTGCAAATCTCAGATAATTTTTATAAAAACAACTATGGCGATTATTCAAAAAATTAAGGATTTCTATAGAAAAAAATTTAGTTTTTTAAGATCTATATCCAATACTAAATTGAAAACTTTTAATTTTAATCCTGTAATTTTCATTAGTTTTATAGTTTTTTTTTTCATACTTTTTTTTACTGTTTCAAATATAATTAATAAAATTGATAAAAATGCTAAAAGCAATTTGTCTGAAGTTGCTAAATCTAGTGAATTTTCTAATTTAATAAATTATTTTTCCTCTAAAATTAACAGTCCTTATGAAGAAGTAAGTTATGTAATCAAAAATAACGATACCGTAGAAAAAATTTTGAAAAATTATAACATCAAAAGTAATGATATCAAAAAAATATCAACAAAATTGAGAGAAAAAAAACTTTCAAGTATTTATTCAGGCAGAAAATTATCTTTGATTTACAAAAAATTAGAAGATAACTCAAACACCGTTGTTAATCTTATATACCCAGTAAGTAACACGAGTAGCATAGAGGTTAGAACGTTTAAAAATGATTTTACAGTTAAAGAGAATATTTTACAGTTATATAAAAAAGAAGTTGTTGTTCGAAATGTTATAAAAAATAACTTGTATAGCTCTGCTATAGAAGTAGGTGTACAACCAAATATTATAGTTGAATTTGCAAGAATTTATGGATTTGAAGTAGACTTTCAGAGAGATATAAGAAAAGGAGATTGGTTTGAAATTCTTTATGAAAAATTTGAAGATGATAACAACAAAACAAGAGACACTGGTAAAATAATTTATGCTTCAATGTTTGTTAACGGGGAAGAAATAAATCTTTATAATTTTAAAGAAGGAAATAATGAAGAGTATTACAATATTAAAGGTAAAAGTATTACAAAATCTTTAATGAAGACTCCAATTAATGGTGCGCGTCTGTCATCTTCTTTTGGAATGAGGAAACATCCCATACTAGGATATAATAAAATGCACAGAGGAACTGATTTTGCGGCTCCAAGTGGAACGCCGATAATGGCTTCAGGATCTGGAACTGTTACACGTGCAAGATGGTGTGGTGGTGGTGGAAACTGCGTAAAGATAAAACATAATTCAACATATGAAACTATTTATGCTCATATGAAAAGTTTTGCAAAAGGAATTAGAGAAGGAAGAAAAGTTAGACAAGGTCAAATTATTGGCTATGTAGGATCAACTGGAATGTCTACCGGTCCTCATTTACATTATGAGGTATTAGTCAATGGCAAAAAAGTTAATTCCCAAAGATTAAAGTTACCATCTGGAAAAACATTAAAAGGTAAAGCTAGAGAAAAATTTGAATTAGATCGGATTAAAGTTGATTTAAAATTATCTGCTTTAAGATAAATTAATTTTAATTTGCAGTTTTTGATAATTCTTTTTTAACTACTTGATCTTCTTGAGAAGTAGTTTTTTCCTCTACTGTAGTTCTTTCAGCTAAATTTTCTTTTCTCTCATTTAATTCATTATATCTTCTTAAATAATGATCTGCATGTTGAAGATAATTCTGAGCTACTACCGGGTCCCCATTACTTTGAGCATCTTTAGCGAGTTGTTGAAATTTTAGCATTGTTTTTTCAACGTTATGAATATTATTCATTGAACCGTTTCTATTAAAGTTCATGTTACCATTATTATTGAGGCCATTAGAATTATTAGAACCCAACGATCCTGGTCTTCTTCTGAAGTTATTTTTCTGTGGCCGAGGTCTAAAATTTCTTCTTCTGTTGTTATTATTCATATTAATTATTCTTTAGATATCTTGAGATAATGCATCTAATGTTAGTTTTATAATCCTTAATAATGTGTTCAATTCTAAAATTTTTCTTAATCAATATTTCTGAAACTTTTTTAAATTGCTCATTTCCTATTTCTAAGGCGAGCAAACCTTTTACTTTTAAGATATATTCGGTTTTGTAAATAATTTTTTTAATAAGGTCAAGTCCATCATTTCCACCATCTAATGCTATTCTGGGTTCATATTTCTTAATATCTTCACTAAGATTTTTGATTTCATTGCTACGTATATAAGGAGGATTTGATACGATAAGATCAAATTTTATATTAAATTTGCTATCTATTGACTGATTAAAAAACTTAATGTTATTTGATGTTTTATGTATTTCTGAATTTTTCTTAGCCACAGCTAATGCTTTTTTAGAAATATCAATACCCACACCTTGAGAATTTTTTAATTCACATAACAAGCTAATTAAAATGCACCCACTACCAGTACCTATGTCTAAAATAGAAATTTTTTTATCCTTGTATATTTTAATTAATTTTTCTACCATTAACTCGGTCTCTGGTCTTGGGATTAAAGTATTGTGGTTAACGAAAAAACTCTTGCTCCAGAACTCTTTTTCTTTCAAAATATACGCAACAGGTTCATTTTGAGATCTTCTATTTATCAATTCTTTATATCTAAACAAATTTTTTTGACAAATTTCTTGTTCTAAATTAATTAAAATTTCCTCTCTTTTTTTATTTAAAATTTTAGAAAGTAAAAGTTCAGAGTCAAGCCTAGATGAAACTATTCTTTTTTGCTTAAGTTCTCTTGCTCCAAATTTAATTAAATCAAAGGCTATCATGATTTTAAGTTTTCTAGTTTTAAAGTTTGTTCTTTTAAACGTAATGCTTGGTTCATTTCTTCGTGAATTTCTCCATTTAAAAATTCTTCTAACTTGTGTAAAGTTAAATTGATCCTGTGATCTGTTACTCTTCCTTGTGGAAAATTATATGTTCTAATTCTTTCTGATCTATCTCCAGTTCCAATTTGATTTCTTCTGCTGCTTGATCGTTCTTGATCCTTCTTTCTTTTTTCTGCTTCATAAACTCTTGAGCGTAAAATTTTTAAAGCTTTTGCTTTATTTTTATGTTGTGACTTTTCATCTTGTTGACTGACAACTACGCCACTAGGAATGTGTGTAATTCTTACGGCGCTATCAGTAGTATTGACAGATTGACCGCCTGGTCCGCCAGCTCTAAATACATCAATTCTTAAATCAGACTCTTTTATTTCAATATCAACATCTTCCACTTCTGGCAGTACCGCTACTGTAGCTGCTGAAGTATGTACTCTTCCTTGAGTTTCTGTTTCTGGAATTCTCTGAACTCGATGAACTCCAGACTCATACTTTAAATATGAATAGATATCGTTGCCATTAACAGAAAAAACTACCTCTTTAAAACCTCCTGCTTCACTTTTAGAAATATTGATTATCTCAAGTTGCCATTTCTTTTTTGAACAAACTTTTTCATACATTTTAAATAAATCAGAACAAAAAAGAGAAGCTTCTAATCCACCTGTTCCAGCTCTAATTTCTACTATAGCATTTTTATCATCATCCTCATCTTTGGGTAATAAAAATAATTTTAGCTCACTTTCATATTTTTCTTTATTCCCTATTAATTCATTTAAATCTTTTTGAGCCAAATCAACCATATCTTGATCGTTAGTTTTATCTTGCATTATATTTTCAAGGTCTCTCTTTTCATTCTCAAAATTAACAAATAGTCTAGCTGTTGAAACAATTCTTCCAAGTCGAGAGTAGTCTTTAGATTTTTTTGCAAATAATTTGGGATCTATGCTTCCTGAAGATAGTTCTTTTTCAAGAGTATCGTGTTGGGCAATAATGTCCTTAACTTTTTCTATTGGAACCATTTGTTAATTTTTTTCTTTTATTTTTTCTTCAACTAATTCAACAACTCTATCAATAATTTCAGAGCTAGGGACTTTTGTGTGAGGTACTCCAGAAAGATATAAAAGATTACTGTCTTGTCCACCACCAGTAAGGCCGATTTCTGTTTGCGCAGCCTCACCTGGCCCGTTAACAACACAGCCTATTATAGATAAGTTAATAGGTGTCTTTATATGCGCAAGTTTTTTTTCTAATTCTTTAACAGTTTCAATAACTGGAAAAGCCTGTCTCGCACATGATGGGCAAGATATTATATTGACTCCTCTAGAACGAATTCCTAAAGATTTAAGAATTTCATAACCTGCTTTTACTTCATCAACAGGATCTGATGACAACGAAACTCTAATAGTATCCCCAATTCCATCCATTAAAAGTTGGCCAATACCTATAGAAGATTTAATGCTTCCAGTTAACAACCCTCCTGCTTCAGTAACACCTAAGTGTAATGGGTAGTCACAAATTTCTGATAATTTTTTATAAGCTTTCACAGTTAAAAAAATATCAGAAGATTTTACACTTATTTTAAAATTAAAAAAATCATTATCCTCTAATAGTTTAATGTTGTGTTGAGCACTTTCAACGAGTGCTTCTGGACAAGGTTCTTTGTATTTTTCTAATAAACTTTTATCCAACGATCCAGCATTGACTCCTATACGTATAGAACAATTATTATCTTTAGCTGCTTTAACAACTTCAAGAATTCTATCCTTTGTCCCTATGTTTCCAGGATTAATTCTAAGGCAACTAGCGCCCTTTTCAGCAGCTTCTATTGCTCTCTTGTAATGAAAATGTATATCGGCAACTACGGGGACATTAACATCCTTAATTATATTTTTTAAGGCCTTGGTCGAATCCTCATCGGGGCATGAAACTCTAACAATATCTGCGCCTGCTTCTTCTAAAGAATGAATTTGATTTATGGTCGCTTTAACATCTGTGGTTAAAGTATTTGTCATTGATTGAACACTAATTTGGGAACTACCGCCTACAGAAATTTTTCCAACTTTTATTTCTCTGGTCTTCCTTCTGTTAATTTTTCTATGAGGTCTAACTTCCATATTAATCTAAGTCAAAAATTGTATGTAATTTTTTGATCGCATTCAAAGTATTGTTTTCATCAATTATCACGGATAGTTTAATTTCTGATGTGGATATTGCTAAAATATTTATTTTTTCATCTGATAATGCTCTAAACATTCTATATGTTATCCCTGGTGTTGAAACCATTCCTGCTCCAACTATAGAAACTTTTGAAACTTTATCATTATGGATAATGTTTTTATAATCAATATCCTTATTTTTTTTTAAAATATTTAACGTTTTAGAAACATCGTCTCTTTTGATTGTAAATGTAATATCAGTAGTTTTTTGGTCTGAGGAAATATTTTGAATAACCATATCTACATTAATTTGTGCTTTACTTAGGGGTTCAAATATATTTGCTGCAACGCCAGGTTTATCCTCTACCCCTGTTATTGTAATTTTAGCATCATCTTTTGAATAAGCGACACCAGTTACACTTTTTGTATAATCAATATTTTCTTGATCAAAAATTTTGGTTCCTTGCCTGTCGGTAAATGTAGACCTTACTTCAAGAGGAATATTATACATCATAGCTGTCTGAACAGCGGAAGACTGCATTACTTTTGCGCCCAATGATGATAATTCTAGCATTTCATTGTAAGAAATTTTATCAATTTTTTTTGCAACTGGAATTTTATTCGGGTCTGTTGAAAATACTCCATCTACATCAGTATAAATTTCACATGCATCTGCACTGAGCAATTTTGCAACCGCTACCGCGGTTGCATCAGAACCTCCTCTGCCTATAGTTGTTATATCACCATTTTTAGAAACACCTTGAAAACCAGGAATGATTGCAACACCTTTATCATTTAAGAAATCATTAATTTTTTTAACATTCATGTTTATAATTCTTGCATTTAAATGCTCGCCTTCAGTTAATATTGGAATCTGCCAATTTAACCAGGATTTAGCTTTAATCTTTAGTTGTATTAAAGCTCCAGCCAATAATGCAGAAGTAACCTGTTCTCCAGATGATAATAAAACATCAAATTCTCTTTTGTTAAATTCTTTAGAAATATCTCTTGATAGATTTATAAGTTCATTGGTTTTTCCCGCCATAGCAGAAACAACAGCTATCACTTGGTTTCCCGCAGAATGCTCTTTTTGGATAATATTTGCCACATGCTGGATTCTCTCGATTGTTCCAACAGATGTTCCGCCAAACTTTAATACTTTTTTAACCATTTAAAGAATGTAATATAATAATAAAAGATTTTAATGTATTTAAATTAAATAATTACAGAATGACTACTACTATAAATAAAGAGGAAATTCAAAAGTTTTCAAAGTTAGCTGATGAATGGTGGGAAGTTAATGGAAAATTCAAACCTTTGCACATGTTTAACCCTATCAGAATTGAATATATTACAGATAAGATCAAACAACATTTTAAAATAAAAGACAGTAAGTCAAACTTTTTGAATAGACTAAATATACTGGACATTGGATGTGGCGGAGGTCTTATTAGCGAACCAATGGCCCGCCTGGGAGGATCAATTACTGGAATTGATGCTTCAGAGAAAAATATTAAAGTAGCTAAAATACATTCGCAAAAAAGTGGACTAAAAATAAATTATTTAAATAAATCTCCTGAACAATTAAATGATATTGAAAAATTTGATATAATTTTAAATTTAGAAATTGTTGAACATGTAGACAATGTGGGTCTTTATATTGAGTCGTGCTATAAATTATTAAAAAAAGGTGGCCTTATGTTTACTGCTACTTTAAATAGATCTCTAATATCTTATTTAAAGGCTATTATTGGGGCTGAGTATATCTTGAGATGGCTTCCAATAGGTACACATGATTGGAATAAGTTTTTAAAACCTGAAGAACTTGAAAAACTTTTACAAGATAAAAAATTTTCTACAGTGGATATTAAGGGTTTAGAATTTAATCCAATTTTGAATAAATGGAAAAAATCTAATAATTTGTCTGTAAATTACATTATAAGTAGTTCAAAAAACTAATTATCTTTACTAACCCAAGGAATCGATAATAAATCTATACCTTCTTCCTCTAATTCTTTTCTTTCATCTTGAGTTGTTGTTCCATAAATTGTCTTTTTATTACTCTTATCATAATAAACCTCTCTAACTTTTTTACTAAAGTTTTCTCCTACATATTCAAAATTATTTTCAATAAATTTTCTAAGTTTAAGTAATTTATTTTTTTCATTTTGAAAATTTTCGTTAAGTATTTTATTTTGATTATTGTTTTCTTTCGTACCAGAAAGCATTGGTGACATTATTGATTTTTCAATTTTTTTTGAAAGACAAAAAATGCATTCTAACAATTTCTTTTTTTTTAAATTATCAAACTCCTTAGAGTTTGAGAACCAGCTTTCAAACTCATGATCTTTATGACACTTAAGGTTATATTTTATCATTTACTAGTTTCTATAATCAGCATTAATGTCTATATAATCATGTGTAAAGTCACAAGTATAACATTTAAATGCATCATTGCCGAGTTTTAAATTAATCTCTATTTCAATTGAGTTCCATTCCATATATTCTTTTAATTTTTGTTCATCATAACTTTCAGAAATTTTTCCATTTTCTGCTACAATAAAATTCCCAATTTTAATTTTTAATTTCTTTTGGTCTACAATTTCTCCAGATTTTCCGATACCCATAGCTATCCTTCCCCAATTAGGATCTTCGCCAGCAATAGCAGTTTTAACTAAAGGAGAATTAGCAATGGAAAAAGCAATATTTTTTGCACTACTTAATGATTTAGCATTGATTACATTAATAGTTATAAATTTCTTTGCTCCCTCTCCATCAACAACAATTTGTTTTGATAGGTTTAAACATAAATTTTTTAAAGCTATTTCAAATTTTTTTACAGCTTTATCATTTAAGGATAAATTTTGACCAATTTTTATTGCCTTCGTTGAAAAAATTGAAACCATGTCATTTGTTGACTTGTCGCTATCAACAGTTATTGCATTAAAAGAGTTGGCTACTGATCTTTTTAAAAGAGTTTTAAGTAAATTTGAATTAATGTCTGCGTTAGTAAAAATAAATGATAGCATTGTAGCTAGATTAGGTGCGATCATTCCTGATCCTTTTGCAATACCACAGATTTTAATTAATTCATCACCGATTAATACTTCTTCATATGCTACTTTTGGCTTTGTATCTGTTGTCATAATAGCTGAGGCTATTTTAATCCAATACATTTTATTATGCTCAGATCTTAATTTTTCAACTAAATCTGGAAGGCTATTTTTTATTTTTTCAACAGGAAATTCTTCACCTATAACTCCTGTTGAAGCAAAAATTAAATCCTTAACTTTTACAGTTTCATTTGTACCTCTTTGAGATTTTGATTCTTTAATTGTTAAGATTCTTGATAAATTTTTCGCTAAAATATCGATACTTTCTTTACCTTGCTTTCCGGTAAATGTGTTAGCGTTTTTTGTATTAACTAATAGACCTTTGATAATCATTTTGTGAGAACTATTGTTCCAAGGTATAAATTCAGATGTAATAGTATTCGTTGTTGTCAAAGTCGCATAATTTGCTCCCTTGGCAAAATAGAAAAGCGCCAAATCATCTCTTCCATCTCCATACAAATCAGAAGAAATAGATGACATTTCTAATCCATCGATCTGTTTGAGACTTTGAAAGTCTTCCATTTTAGATAGTTTATTTGTATCACTAAGAAAATTTTTAATGTTTATTGTCATAATTACTATTTAATTTAAATTATAAATACATATATAGAAGTATAATGAATTTATTTACAAGAACTTTTAGTAAAATATTTAAAAGCTCTAATCAACAAGAATTAGATAATATTCAGAATATTATTTTAGCCATCAATAATAAAGAAAAGGAAATTCAATTACTCTCGGATGGGGACTTTAGGGAAAAAACATTTAATTTCCAAAAAAACACCCAAAGTGGATCTCTAAAAATAAATGAGATTATACCAGAGAGTTTTGCCTTAGTCAGAGAAGCCGCAAAGAGGACCTTAGGTGAAAGGCATTATGATGTTCAATTAGCGGGTGGAATAATATTAAATAATGGAAAAATTGCCGAAATGAAAACTGGTGAAGGAAAAACTTTAGTTTCTACGCTGCCATCATATTTAAACTCCCTGACTGGAAAGGGTGTCCACATTGTTACTGTTAATGATTATCTGGCTAAAAGAGACTCGGAGTGGATGGGTAAAGTTTTTAATTACTTAGGAGTTTCGACTGGTTGCGTTACAAATGAACTAGATGATATCGAAAGAAAAAAAAATTATGGATGCGACATCACTTATGCAACAAATAATGAATTAGGTTTTGATTATCTCAGGGATAATATGAAATATGAATTAAGTGAAATGGTTCAAAGGATTCATAACTTTTGTATAGTTGATGAAGTTGATAGTATTTTAATTGATGAGTCGAGAACCCCTTTAGTAATTTCAGGAAAATTAGATGACAAAACAACACTTTATTTTACTTCAAATGAATTTATTAAACATCTGCAAACAAATGATTATGAGCTAGATGAAAAAAATAAAAATGTGATTTTAACTGATAAAGGAATTGATAAAATAGAAAAATTAGCGATACAAAAAGGAATATTAAAAAATAATAACTTTTATGACCCAGCAAATTTAGATCTTGTTCATCATGTAAATCAAGCTTTAAAATCTAATCTTCTTTTTAAAAAAGATACTGACTACATTGTGAGAGACGGAAAAGTACAAATTATAGATGAGTTCACTGGAAGGGTTTTAGATGGAAGGCGATTTTCTGATGGATTACATCAAGCTATAGAAGCAAAAGAAAATGTAAAAGTTGAAGAAGAAAATCAAACTCTTGCATCTATAACTTATCAAAATTATTTTAGATTATATAAAAAATTAGCTGGAATGACTGGAACAGCAATGACTGAGTCTGAAGAGTTTCATGATATTTATAAATTAAACGTTGTTTCAATTCCTACAAACAGAAAAATGTTAAGAAAAGATTTTAATGATCAAATTTTTAGAACAGAAAAAGAGAAATACAACGCTATAACTAATAAGATTATTGAGTGTAATAAAAAAGGACAACCAGTTTTAGTTGGTACAACAAGTATAGAAAAGTCAGAAAAAATTTCCACTTATTTAAATCAGAAAAAAATAAAACATAATGTATTAAATGCTAAACAACATGAAAAAGAAGCAAAGATAATTGCAGAAGCAGGAAAAGTTGGTTCTATTACAATTGCAACTAATATGGCGGGCCGAGGAACTGATATTAAGTTAGGTGGAAATAAAGATTTTATTGAAGACGGAAAAAAAATCGACTTGAATGAAATAAGCAAAAATGAGTCTCGAGTAAAAGATCTTGGAGGATTATTTATAATTGGAACAGAGCGTCATGAAAGTAGACGAATAGACAATCAGTTAAGAGGACGATCAGGTAGACAGGGAGATCCAGGTAGCACAATTTTTTTTATAAGCTTGCAAGACGAATTGATGAGAATTTTTGGAGGAGACTCTATAGATGGAATGCTCAAAAAATTGGGTCTTAAAGAAAACGAGTCTATTGATCACCCCTGGATTAACAAAGCAATGGAAAGAGCTCAAAAGAAAGTAGAAACAAGAAATTTTGATATAAGAAAAACTTTAATTAAATTTGATGATGTTATGAATGACCAAAGACAAGTCATATTTTCGCAAAGGCTAAAAATTCTTAAAGAAAATAATATAAATGAAATTTTAAAAGATTTTTTTGATGAAGTATTAAAAGACTTAAATAATATAAGAATAAATTATCAAAAATCATATGATGAAAAAATCTTTCTAAGAGAAATAAAAAATATTACTGGTAATGCATATAATGACTCTGAGCTTTTAAAATGCGGAAAGTTAAAAGAAACTGAATTTAATAAAACAATTCAGGACTATTATTCAGTTAAAAAGAAATCTAGAATTGAAATTTTAGGTAAAGATCAAAATAACAGTTTAGAAAAGAAAATATTCCTTCAGATAATTGATTTCTCTTGGAGGTCGCACTTGCAATATTTAGAACAACTAAGACAAGTTATAGGTCTACGTCAATATGGTCAGAAAGATCCTTTATCAGAATTTAAAAAAGAAGCGTTTGTATTATTTGAAGGTTTGTTAGAAAAAATAAAAAATGATCTTATAAAATTCCTTTTTAATTTAAATATTGTTATTTCCAATAAAGAGGAAAAAAAAGAAAATACAAATGAGATTAGATTAAATAAAAAAGGTAAAGTAAAAAGATGGTAGAAAAAAAATGTCCTTGTGATAATTAAAAAAATTTAAACATTGTCATGATAATATTTAATTACTAAATTCTTTTAAATGCGTTCAACGCCTTTACCCTTGCTTCTTCATGCTTAACTAATGGCAAAGGGTAATTTTTTCCTAATTTAAAATTTTTTTCGTCTTTAAGTTCCCATGGTTTGTGTATAAATTTTTTTGAAACATTTTTTAATTCTGGTACCCATTTTTTTACATACTCACCCTCTTTATCAAATTTTTCTCCTTGGAGTATTGGATTAAAAATTCTAAAATATGGCGCTGCGTC
>Ga0213868_10005256_pt1 | contig 11670 bp, 8 predicted proteins | sample PICome_9_FD_160087 | JGI IMG/M metagenome (GOLD analysis project Ga0213868, IMG submission 160087) | Coastal seawater microbial communities near Pivers Island, North Carolina, United States - PICO127 | ecosystem: Environmental > Aquatic > Marine > Coastal | place: USA: North Carolina | collected...
TCCAGATATGAAAATCTCTGAAAAATGCACTTTGGTGCTGATAATATCACAGCTTCATCTAACATTGATACATGCTCAGTGCTCATTGTATCTCGCTCCCTCTTCAACAACGAAAGAGGATGAACCCATAGCCCTCAGTATGTACACTGGGTTGGATATGCATCCTGGTGACGTTATTGGTCGACCTGAAATTGCAATCCCAGTGATTGACATGGATCTCCACAATGATTTAAAACACGGGAAAGTAGATGAGAATTACTTCCATGATATAGCAGAATTCATGTGGACGCCTGAATCCGTACATGGACAGTATGAAAGTTTTGTGTTCAAAACAGAGAATTATGTGGAAAACACGGAAGCTGCCAAAAGCGGAACTGGTTGGCGAGCAGCCATTCCAGGTATAGGCGCTCTAGGACAAATGCACCAAACACAGTATTACAATGCTGATTTTGACCATTTTGCTCCACTGTTTCGAACTCCTATGAGAATTTCAGATCTCAACAACGCCCCGCCAACTCGTGGAGCTAATTCTCACATCTATGATATAACGCTTGAGGCAAAACGCTTTATTCCTGCAGGTATGGAAATTTTAGTCGATAATTTGGGGAAGGAAGTAGTATCGCTACTTAAGGGGGGTGACTTTGTAGATTCAGACGAAGCACTACGAAAGATTGACACATTTTTTGTCAAGAATGGAGATTCGATGAACGAAAAGAAGAAACGTGAGGTGTACAACTATCTCATTCATGACGTGATCAGTAATGTTGGTACGAAAACTGTCATGGAAGATGACGAGAGAAAAAACGACGAGGAAGCAAAAGATGCTATTATGGATTTGTTTCCAAAACACCCGTCTGAGATCAAGAGTTTGCTTGCAAATGGAGGAACCTTTTTGGGCAAATATCCAGAAACAAGAAAATCAATTGATTGGTTAGAAGAAAATGGACAATGTCTCGATGGCCTTTATCCAGGCCCTAGCACAATCAAGGCTGCTGAAAAGGGTGCATTTGCGACGCGAGCTGTGAGAGAAGGCGGGTTGATTGCCCCCGCACCGTTACTCAAGATTGATGATGAAAGAGTACTAAACATGTATAAAAAAAGATTCGTAGGAGAAGATGAAGAAGGGAACTTTGAATATGTCATTAAGGATCCCGACAGCGATGATGTTGTCGGTACCCAACTGCTGTACAACTATTGTTTTGGTCATCCTCAATCTACCGTCCTTTTCTATCCGTATGGTATGACGGTGAATTTTATTAACCACAAACCAACAGGAAAAGGGGCTAACGCTAAAATTGTTTGGACTAATGCAACATATCACGAGCCTGAACTTTTCTTTTTGACAGTTGAGGATCTGAGAAACGAACGTGCCACCGTGCCTCTTGGCTTTGATGTTGTCGCAACACGGGATATCGCCGCGAATGAAGAAGTTTTCATTGATTACGGTGACGAGTTTGAAAAAGCGTTGTGGAATCATTACCAAGAATGGGAAAGGCAGCGATCCTGGCCTAAGCAAGCACTAGAAATGAATGCTGCTGTAGCAATGGGAAAAGATACTTTCGTTCCTCAAAGAATGAGAGCACCTGACTTTCCTGAAAATATCTGGACAGCATGTCATGCGCATGGTACCGTATTAGAAGAAGATGATGATAATTCTCCGACTGAAATGGATGGCGTACCAGTATACAATTTTGATAGGATTGAGACGTCGTTCAACGGACACGATCTGGAACTATGCGATATTTTAGAGATGGTAATTGATGAAGATTCCGGAGAAGATGAAGATTCCGGAGAAGATACGTATGTTGTGCAGATATTCCCTAGAAATCCAGAAGAAGATACGATCATTGTGGTAGGGGTTCCAGAAAATCACATCATGTACGTCGATATGCCGTATAGTAGTTGGACTCAGGCTGGGGGAGTTTTCCGACATTATATTGGAATTCCGGATGAGATATTTCCTGATGCATGGAAGAATTTGAAGCAACTCTGAATGAATTATTGGTTCACAAAAGATCGCGTGAAAAAAAAAGTTAATTCGTAAAAAATATGTGATTTTCTTTAATCTAGCTGCCAACAACGAACTGTTTGATCCACACTACCTGTTACCATTATTGGTAATGTATGATGAATGGCGAGACTAGTTATAAAGTGAGAGTGCGCATCATCGAGCGTTCTAATGCATCGATTCGACTTAATATCAAGAATCCTAATTGAACGATCATCACCTGTACTCAGTATGTATTTTCCACTTGGATGCAATGCAATAGATCGAACCCAGTTCTCATGATATTTGAAAACAGATAAACACTCTTGCGTCACAATGTTCCACAATCTAACCGTTCTATCGCGCCCACCAGAAACTAAATAATCCTTGACTGTGTCTTTATTTTCCAGCTTGATTTCTTTCTTTTCTGAAGGAGCTGGGACAGTCACAAATGCTAAGCACTCAACAACATGTTCATGCCCATTTAACGTTGCTATCTTTTCCCTTGAGCCGGTGGACTTGCACACGTGAATAGTTTGGTCATTACCAGCAGAAGCAACTATTTCACCATCCATAGTTCGAACTGCCAAACATCGCACCCAGTCATTATGATAATTCAATGTGGCATCACAGAAACCCGTTTCCACATCCCAGAATTTAACGGAGTTGTCTCGAGAGGCAGATACCAAAAATTGACAACCTGTTGTATTCGAATTTATTCCGGTTGATGAAGCATCTGTTACTTTGACCCCATCAGCTATATCTGAGGAATCGTTCGAAGCCAATGGGATAAACTTTACAGCAGAAATGGTATGATCGTGCCCTCGAAGTGTCCTAATACATGTATATGTCGACAAATCCCAAATTTTGATGCTTAAATCGCTAGAACAGCTGACCAAATGACTTCCTGATGGAGTAAAATCAACGGAATGAACATTATTCGTATGCCCTTTAAGAGTCCGTTGATATTCTCCACTTTCATGATCCCATAATTTGATCGTTCCATCTTCACTGCCACTAGCTGCCGTGGTAAATTTAGGATGGAGAGCGACACAAGTTACAACTGAAGAATGTCCTTCAAGTGTATGAGTACTAGGTAAACGGGGGAGCATTCGTCGTCCCTCCAAAGAACTTGAACCATTGGTCACAATTCCAGTTACTGAAGAAGAAACCGGTTTATGAGCATATAGTTTTGCATTTGCTGCCAATGTCTTTTCAAGTTCCATAATTTTTCGCTGAAGTCTAGGAACAGCTGTCCATTTGCGTTCGAGAATGGGTAGGTCGGCAATTCGAGAGGTTGAGCCTACAGACATTTTACTGAAACGAGTGGACACTGAACCCTCATCGGATACCTCCACAGCAACAGCACAGCTAGGGTCCGCCTCAGCAAGAGCTTCTGCAGCTTCTTCAAAATGCTTACCCTCTCTAGATAACAAATATGCATAAATTGCTGCGTGTAAATCAGTTCTCTGTCTGTCCGTTAACACCATTCGATTCTACTTTTTACTACTTCTTGATTGTGTTGGTCGTTTCTGATCTCTGGAGTAAGTTCGTTGTAACACAGGAAGGTTCTTTCTACCGTTTTGGGTTGGGAGGAATATCGTCATTGGTCATTGGGTTCAGAAAGAAATGAAATAGTAAAATGATCAAGATATACTCATTTATTGTTTCAAATCTATATCTCATCTGAGATGCTAGCTGACATTAGTCTTGTTAGAAGCATCGACAACAGCAATCCTCCAAGAATTCCATATTCGATGCCTAAAAATTGTATCAATAAAAACGTGGACAAAGCCACGACGTACTCAACAGAAGAAACCTTTTTCCTTACATCCCAGAGCCACTCCACAACGAGATCAACACAAATCATTACCAATAAGCTTCCAAAAATAAAATTGGGAATATAGCTGAGAATAGAAATTGGAAGTATAACAAGGACTATCTCAAAGACAGCGATAGTGTATCCACTTAAGCGCGATGTAATTCCAGCTCGTAAGGTGAACAAAGTCTGGCTGAAGATATATGATCCAGTATATCCTCCAGTGACACCACTGCATATATTACTAAGCCCAATCATCCGCAATTCATAATTGTATTCTAAGGGCTTTGGAAGCTCTAAATCAATTGCTGCTATATCCAAAGATGAAGACAGAGCAACAACAAAAATCATGCTTATCACAATCGAGAACTGTCTTGGAAGCGCGCTCCACACAACTTTATCAAATTGGATGTAGTCCCAAGAATGATACCTAAATCAAGCATGTGTTAGTGACACATGAAGGAGAATAAAAATTATTTTTCAACTTTGTCATAAAACTTACCATACAGGAGGAGGTTCAGCCTGAGAAATCCAACCAAGCTCTTTGGCATCGTCTAGCGACAGTCCCTTGCATTGAAGCACGATGTAGAATGTCACCAACAACGAAAAGATACTCATAGGTAAAACTGACATGTGCTTCAACTTCTTGACAGAAAAAAATATCAAACATCCTCCAGCTACTCCTGGTAGCATTAAGATTAAAGCTTTGCGTTTCAAGAACCTATTCCAGTTTCCAATACCAGAAACATGTATTCCACTCATTAAACTAAGACCACTTTGGCCACAAAAAAAACCTATGAAGGCTAAGTATCCTCCAACTACTGGCGTGGGAAGCCTTCTTATGACGGATGCCAAACGTAGACGTCCTATTACGATTAATCCCACCCCTAAAATTGCAGTGAAGATACTTAAACCTATCAGAGCCGTAGCTAATATTTGTTCGTCACTGCAACCTTGATCTTTACAATACGCCACAATATTTGACGCAATCGTAGATAGAAATATGAGTCCTGCATCTTGAACTTGTCCGACACTGAAAGGTAGGGTAGAGAATGTGCTGAAACATATTTGATGAACTGCCCCACTCAAAACAGTTAGTTTTACCAGTATTGGTAGGTATGGTCTGAAGAAAGCATCGCTATATATGATCGAACCGAATGACATCAGAACAGGAAGAACGATAATCGTATTTACGAGTCCATACATGACTGATATATGCGCAGGATTCGATGTTTTTTCAAATTCTTCCTTTAAATCATTGACAATATCACTAGTGCATGTAGCATAACTTCCTAATGACGATGCTGAGATGACTTTATGTAACTTTTGCTTCCTCTTTTTTTGCCACTGCTCGTCTTCGTTTTCTATAAGAACAAGTTGCTCTTCTGCATACATCGAGGCTTGATCCACTGATTCTGCACGGTGCTTTTTACGATTTCTTTGGTCTTGCGCTATTTTTAGCGCCGCGTTGTGTTTCTTATTCATAGCTTCTATTGAAAATAGATGGGGTGACGAGATCATAGGAATACTTTGATCAGAGTCTAAAGCCCACGGAGACGAGTTGATCTTATTTAAGTACGAATCAGAATCCCTACGTGTAATAATGCGGATGCTATCAGCTATTGTGAGTTCATGGGGATTATTTCCTGTTGGTCTATCTATTGGGTGCAAATCATCATCGACACTCTCTGGAATTTCAGAATAACTGCTATGCCTTCCACCCATCCTTTTTAAAGTCGGTTGATACGAAGATGTGTTTTGGTATTTGGGTTGTTGTGCCTGGCAGATTGTGACCTAACGCGATTCCATTCTGTGCGTGATAGACGTATTAGCATGAGGTGTGAGGTTGCGCTATGCGCTATCCTCTATTTGCGTGCGTTTGTCCATGAAAAGGAACAAAGGTGAACATTGATGAACTACTTTCTGACGTACTTACTTACCACTTGGTTAGGGTTATGTAAGTCATAAATGAAGTATATTCTATTATTACTTAGACTTTTTTTAAAACAATTACATCTCATCTCTATCCACAAATCCACTCCATCCATCATCTAATGCCTGTTGTTTCCATTTTGATGCTGTTTTTTGAAGGATGTCAAAGACTTCGAATGGCGCGTCGTTCCCCTTCGCAACATCTAACGGGCTGAGACCGTCATTGTTCAATACGAATACCGTTCCGTGGTTTCCGTGCAGCAGCAACTCTACAATTTTCAAACTATTCGTATATTTTACGCCATAATGAAGCGGTGTATCACCCAATTTATTCTGAAATGATGGAGACTGAGGCCAGAGTTTTATGAGCATCTGAATGATCTCCTCAGAACATGAACTTCCTTTCTTCTCGCTCAAGATCGCGCAATGGAGAGGTAAATTCCCCAAATGATTGGGTTTGAAAATCAATGTAGGGCATTTATCAACAATCAATTTTATGACTGATTCATTTGTGAAATTTTCTAAAGCAATATGAAGGGCACTGTCACCATTCTCAGTCAGTTTTTCCAAGCCAACTGGAAACGCGTCGATCAATGCGTACAAAATATCCATGGACGACTTTGCCTTGAGTGCCTGATGAATTGGAAGGTATCCTTTATCGCTTTTTTTGTTACAAGCTAAAGGGTTGATATCAATCAGGCCTTTTATGATTCTGGTTGTAGCATGTCTATTTTGAACACACACATGAAGAGGTGTATGAGATTTGCTATCTAAAGCAGTGGTGCTGTTAACCGTAGCTACGGCATTGAGCATCTCTAAATTGACCTTTGGATGTGCAGCAGCAATATGCAACGGAGTAGATCCAAAACCATTTTGTATCATTTGTGCTTTTGATGATGATGGGTGAGTCAACAAATGCTCTATGAGATGCACAGGAGCATCAAATAATGCACAAACATGCAACGGTGTGAGTTTTTCAACATTTGTAATTAAATGTGGATAATACTCGGTGTCAAATGTTTCGGTTGATCTGCTCAATTTACTGGTTCCCATAAGCATATTGAAAATTTCTTTCTCCGCGTAAGTCAATTTACTTTCACGAAAGTTGCGAACCGCGATGTGTAGAGGTGTATCACCAGCATTTGTTTTGTGACAAATGGCATATTTGTAAAACTCAATTATCTTTTCAACTACGACCGGGGATGTATTCATGAATGCAGCAGCGTAATGAAGTGGTGTTAGACCTTGTTGATCTTCTTTTTTGCAAGCTGCAGGATTGGCTTCAATTAATCTTAGTATCGCTTGCTCGCAAACATTATTTGCAATTGCAACATGGAGAGGAGTCGCTCCTGAAAAGTCTCGAAGTAAATGAAATTCATCAAAAGGAACTTTCCTTATTATCTCTTCAAGGCCCTCCATCACATCTTCATCAAGTTCTTGATTGGAGCTCGTGATTGATTCACGCGATGCTAATGGCGACGACAAAAATAAATGCAACGGAGTATCACCCTCTTTATTCTGACAGTCAAGTGAATGTGGAGCTCTTTCCAAAAGTGTTCGAAGCACTGATAAATCACAAGCAAGTTCCCCATTGTTATTAATTTTATGAGGCGAAAGATTCCCGCAACACAAGTGCAGTGGTGTATTACCGTTTTCATCCGTAGTCATAAGTAGTCCATATTCATGAGGTTTGAGTAAATCAAAAAATTCGCATGCTAACTTTGGAGGTGCCTTCCAGCTAGCTGTATGAAATAGATTCATATGGTTGTCTTGAAGAGCAGAAACGGTCTCTGCCCGTAATTTTTCACTTTGTTTCAAATATTCTAAACGTTTATGAAGATTTGCCCACGATGATTTTTCTATTTCTTCGAACATGGTATACAGCAACGAATCTTTGGGAGGAACGATCATTTTGCTGCTTCTGTGAACTTGAGATGAATTCTGACTGATATTTGTTCGAATCTCGTCCTGAATCTGTCGGTTTCCATCATTCATCGTGGAAGCATCTGATTTTTTTTCTTCCATTACAATAGGTTTAGATTCAGGCACTTGATTACCTTGCTGTGTTTGTGTGCGAGCCTTTGTGGGCAATCGAGGTGTATCCTTCCGAACAACCACCATGGGTCTAGGGTTGGATTTTCTTCCTCTTGCTTTCGGAGTAATATCGCTTTGATTGTTCTCAGACTCAACAGTAGTATGAGATTGCCTAACTCCTTTTGTATCAAAGACACGTTCTTTATTGAACGCCACTTCACGAACGGGAGATTCATCGTTCCTTGAGTCGATTTCGTCCATGGTTATGGTTCGACGAGACTTGACCATCGGAGATAAGCTTCTATTTCTCCGACCAGGCATAATCACGGCCATCTTCCTGGACTTCGAGCTGACTTGACTAGAAGCCTCTGACCTTTGAAATACCTTTGGCAACCTTAAACTGGGCATCTTGACTTATTTTAGATAGAAAAAACCTCTTTGATTCGTATGTTTTATCTGTAAGATGAAATGTGAAATGTGATGAAGGCGAGGGGCTACTAGGCTGGGTCATTCTCAACGGACGAGTGCGAGATGAGAACACTTGTTCTCCCTATCGTTCACGGATAGTACTGCTCGAAACTCGAAACAGGATCTTTTTTGTTTTTATTTTCTGTGACTTGACATGTACATCAATAAGAATCTCACACATAAGCAATCAATATGATTCGAATCCTTCAGTTTTCATATTTCCTCCTCTTCTTTTTATTGAGATATGCATCGTATGTGACAAGTGAAAAGGTATACTATGACTTTGAAAAAGACGTCGGTGGTATACCCTATAGTATCAGTAAGTTTGATCGACTTACTTTTAAGATGTCATAATGTTTCATATTGGATACTTACCATGTTTTATCCGACGAAAATAGCAAGCGAGTCCATGGCAACAAATACAAAGTTATTTTCTGGATTTTTGCGTAGTAAAGCGTCAGGAAATGCCTTGGTCATTCCTGACAAAACCTTCTATTTCTACCATGGAATCTATGGATCTGGAATAACTGATTTCGATCTATTTGTAAATGGTACAATACGCTTCCATCGTGGAAAGACCTATACCAACCATTATAACAAACCGTAAGTTCCAAAATTCAAAACATAATACTACGGATTCAACCCCCTTGACATTTTAAAAACCTAATATCATTCTTTCTGATCAGAGAGCCAAGTATTCTAATTGAAGACTCGTCCAATATTTACATAACTGGTAAAGTTGGTAATGAGATTGTGGATCGTCGTCAAACTCAAGAAGGTGATAATCACGACGAAGACGAAATTGACTATAACTATGCCTCGTCCAAAAGAGGTATCATTGATGGACATGGATCACAATACTGGGGAATACCATTGATCGGATACCTTCAACTTGGCGAGTTCAGACCAGACTTATTTGCTCTCAATAGGACAAACAATGTTTTGATTGAGTACATGACTTTTAAAGATGCACCACTTTATACTCTTCACTTGGATGATATGAATGGCCTCAAGATTCGTTATGTGAGTGTGGTAGCGAGAAGGACTCATAGTGATGGGCATAGTTTAATGGATTTAAGTGCATTCAATACAGATGGAATCGATGTGTCTGGTACCAATGTTCATATTCATGATGTTGACATTTGGAACCAGGATGATTGCATTGCAGTGAAGGATGCACCGCAAGCGGAAGTCTCTTCGAATATGCTCTTTGAAAGAGTGACTGCATCAGGTTTAGGATTGACGATTGGTAGTATTGGAGGGACTTCAGCTCAAAACATTACGTTTCGTGATAGTCTGTTGTACAAGAGTTACAAAGGAATATACATGAAATTTCGCCCTGATGAATGGAGGACGACTCCAGGATTGATCAAAGATGTTTTATTCGAGAATATAACAATGATTGAACCAGAACAATGGTAAGTAGACTGATGCTGTATTATTTACAAAAGATTTAGATTTGTTTTGTATCGTCTCAAATTTGATATTTCTTGTTGCAACAGGGGTATTTGGATTGGTCCTGCTCAGCAAAGCATCAGTGGAAATCCATGTAAGGGATCACCGTGTAGTCTATGTTGGCCTACTATTCCTGGCGCAAAATGTGACGGTAGCAAAGAAGGTACATTTCGCAATATAGTTCTGAAAGATATCACGATTTATAACCCCTTAGGATCTCCAGGTGTGATCCTTGCGGACGAATCTAATCCAATTGATGGCATATCATTTTACAATGTAATGACTGTTCGAAAAGTTCCTAAAATGTACATGGATATTCGTGACACTGTGTTTCCAGGATTGCAAGAACCTATTCATGATAGATACAATGCCGCCTTCTTATGGTTTTTGATCACAACTTTTTGCGCTGTAGTTGTGGGTGGAATCGCCTTTGCATTTATACTCTTCTTCAAGTTTTTGCAACCTTTTACGGAAGTCGACTATATAGTGAAGCCAATGTCAAAGAATGCCAACAAAGATGCGTTCAATCGTCGTGCAATGACCATGATTGGTCTATCGATTGTTATTGCCGTTTTAGCACAAAGGATGTTAAAAACCAGCGAGAGAACATTTGATAAGAAGAATTACTTTGTATGCCATGGGGTGCAGAATGGAGCAGCATATGGAAATACTTGGCCTGTACCAAGTTGTTTTGAAGATTACACTACCAGACACAGTTCTTGAACGTTTTTTCCCCTCTTGATGTCTTGGTAGAATACATGACTGTATATTGTAAAAAAAATCTACACGTGTTTTGCATTTTTTTCCTAAAAATGTACCCCTTGTATATATTATATGTTCTAGACTTAATATGTGCTTTGTTTGTTTCTATTCTGACTTGGGAATGGCAGGTGCCGCGAAGAACAATCTTAAAAGTGGAACGAGAGCCGAACCAAAAACTAAAAAGCAAAACATTATGATAAGTCCCATGGGAGGCTTTTTCTTCTCCTCTTCTTCAGGAGGAACGAATTTTCCCAATGGTACATTTCCTCTTTTGTCAATATTTTTATCGAATGCTTTGGAACGATTACGAAGTTTGCGTGGTGCAGGCTGTTTCGATAAAGTGCAAGATAAGAGTCAGTCGAATGAATCAAATCATTTCCATTTCGATTCTCAAATTAGAATAGCAAAGATTTTAAAGTCTTGTTTGAACGCACCATATTAAACAAATGGATTGGATAGTCAAGATATATAGATAGCAAGGCACTGAAATAATTGTAGTCAGAAGATAGTAGTATTCAAACAAAACTACTATTTGTACGGCGCTGTGCGTTGAGCGTTGAGCAGTCTTTTTTTTGCGCCAAAAACAGCAACCAACAAAAATCTTCGACAAAAGCGAAAAACACATCATTCGCAGTACGAGTGCACGAGTACACGATTGCACTTTGTTGTATGCTACATTTAACAGGTCTTGTGCTTGTTTTGCTTCATTGGGTATCAAATACAAATTACTGCATAGCTGCACTTTCACTCGCTCCAAATTATACGAAGAAAATGACCGGTAACAACGATAAATACCTTACTCCCATAACTCCTGATCAAGTTACTCTGGAAATCAAAGATCCCGTTGATCCAACTGCCTTAGAGCAGGCAAAGGATATTATTTCCCGGATCAAAAATGATAAGGGCACGATTGATCCAGTTAAACTCATGAATGTTGCGAAAGAACTTGGTGATATCCCTAAAGACGATGTATCCTTCGTTGTACAAAAGGAAGATTGCAAACTGGCCTTCGAAGGACTTACGGATACTGAGAGGAACAGTTTAGTGAACATTCATTCTCGCGTGAAAGCATTTGCTGAAGCCCAGAGAAAAAGTGTGACTGATATGGAGATTGATATTCCAGGTGGAAAAGCAGGTCATAGTGTTCGCGCTTGTTATGGTAAGTTCATCGATCGTTTCTCTGGGTGGCCGTAGGGCCTCACAAAACTACGTG
>Ga0213868_10005259_pt1 | contig 11665 bp, 11 predicted proteins | sample PICome_9_FD_160087 | JGI IMG/M metagenome (GOLD analysis project Ga0213868, IMG submission 160087) | Coastal seawater microbial communities near Pivers Island, North Carolina, United States - PICO127 | ecosystem: Environmental > Aquatic > Marine > Coastal | place: USA: North Carolina...
GTCCAAATGCCCTTCTGGATCATTTGTTTGATATAGGTACGTATCTCCACAGAGCGATTCGCAACTATCTCGAAATTTTGTACAAAGAGTTTTGGGACTACAAAACGTCCCACAAAGCTTTGTACGCAGTTGGCACTCCCGATTATAATCGAGCAGAGGCAGCATTGAAGCAGTATTTTATTCGTATTACAGAGCTGGAGAAGCAACGCCACCGTGAAGAAATGGAGAAACAAAGGAGAGAAAACGAAGAGATGAAAAAGCGAATGAATGAGTTGGAAAAACTTAAAGTTCAAAACGAAGAACTGTATTCGATCAAAATGGCAAGTAGTGAATTCTTGGTTTTATTCTAAATGTCATCCTATCTTTCAATCGAGTTTCTAAATGATATCTTTTACAGGAAGAAGAAGAACAGGCTAGAGCAGCCTATGATCTGTTTGGTATCACTCAAGTAGGACCCAAGCTTAGCAGTGAACAGCGAAGGGCACAATATAATGAGTTACGTGATCTGTTAGATTCCTTCCGTACAATGGCTCAACCATTCAAGGATGAATCCATTCCAATCATATTGACTCATCGCATGACATTGCAAGATATATTTGATTCGTGGTACGATCGGTACGATGCATATGAAAAAGCCAAACTTAAAACAGATAAAAAACCAAAGCCTAAAAAGGAGTATGATGGGGGAATATTTTTCTATGATCTTGAACCCGACGAGTATTATAAAGGTGAGAATATGTGTTATTGTGTCATTTTTGGATAAGAGATGTTTGCATCACTCAGTACTTTGATCCCTGTGTTTCATAACAAGTCCTCCAAATATGGGATGTAACATATTCAGATGTTAGTAATCTTTTGAATGTGCCCAAAAGGAAAGGAGGACTGAACAAAACTGAACGAGATTCGATAATTAAAGATTCAATGGCGGTTGATAAAGGAGGGCCAACGAGGGAATTTCTCAATACATTTTGCTGTCAAATCGAAGACTTGGTTGTTTACTTACCCATTGACAACGATTATGAGCTCAAAGTAATTGATGAGGTTGACCTTTATGATAGTGACAGTTCGATTACTAGAGAGGGTAGACGAGAATACATGCAACCAAAGTGTGGGTGGAGGGTGGAAGCTCCTTGTGATGATGGAAAGCAAGGAAAAGTTCAGCAAGGAAAAGTTCTTGAATATAACCCCAGCACTCAAATTGCCACTATACATTTTCCTGAAAAGGAAACTGAAATGCGCAGGGAAATTTTCAAGATAACCGGTATCCCTATCCGTCTTTTTGATGAAGATACATGCCTTCCATGCAGAGATCATGTGTTCCAGGTTCACAGTGCAAACTATAATGACAAACCAACATCAAATGAAGCTGGAAAGTCTTCAGAAGTTTCTGAACCCACTCTTGGTGAGTTACAACGAGAATGGCGACGAGAAGGTATCACGGGTGCTGAACTCTTCCACCGAATTTCCAAGTTCAATGCTGAACGTTCAAATAATCTATCGCGACGAATGACTTCTGATCATTCACGGATCGATGATCAGCTATGGAGTATGATTTCAAAATTCAACAAGAAAGCAGTACGAGCTACACTAGAAGAGAAGGTTGAACAGTTGATGAGATTGTACTATCGCGCCTTCGGTAGATTAATCCTACATGTTATAGTTGACAGTGACAATGCGTTATCTTCAAAAGTGTTGCCAAAGCTTTTGCGAAATGGTGAGTGCAGAGTGAAGCAATCATTTATGTATGTTTTTCATTCGTGTATCTTAAACTTGATTTGGATTTTTCAATAGTTCTCTTGCGAGGAATTCAGCCCCACGCCAATGAGTATGAAATTAAAGATCTAATTGATGATGTGATTGACATTGGGGAAGTGAAATTATGCACCAAGGAATCAGGTGGTGCCGTGGACAAGAAGTTCCATGATTTCTTTGAAGGCATGGGCGTGGATTTCAATACTTTGTAAGTTTTCTCCAGCTTTAGTTTTGTCAACAGTGTGCATGCATTACTATATTCTCACACTTGTGTTAGTGTTGCTGGTTGCAATGAGAAGTCTTCGTATGAGTATAATGTGACACCAGATGAACTGATTACAAAAACAAATTTCAAATCTGCATTTGCATCACTCTATCTGATTGAAACACGGCGCAAAGCACTTGACGCAATTATGGATGGATTGACACTAGACACGTCCATAAAAATCCATAGTTTTTTTCACTCCAAGGATCGCAGAATCATTGACGATTTGCTCTTTTCTAAGGCGTCATTCAGTGTGGAAGATGTGCAGGAGTTACTTGAAATACAATATGATGGTGAGATCAAGCAGGAACAGAGGTATATTGAAATGGGAGTAATTCCTAAACATGTGCAATTCCTTGATCAGCTCAAGGAAGCGTTAGCAGAATTATCAGCAGAGAATGAATCGATGTTAACTAATTTTGTGTACTTCATGACTGGTATGGATCATTTACCAAACATTCAAGCTAGACCGGAGTTCCGATTGAAGGTAGGATTCAATGAATCTTCCAATGATGCTCTTCCAACAGGTCACACTTGTAGTAATGAGATTGATTTCCCATTTATGGTGTATGATAATGATTTCATGGTCATCAAAGATAGAATTTCTACGATTATCAGCTATGCCAGGTCTTCAGCTTTTGGAATCAACTAATCTACGAGTATTCAAAATAAAAATCTAGGTATTCATAGTAAACATAATATATAAGTGCGCATTCATGGTAAAAAGCCTTGTAAGCCTAGCAGTCCACAACAAAAACAAACGACTTTGGTGTGGTGATAGTATTCACGACTATACTTCATTGTCGTATCCAGGGTTGAAACTACTGAAGTTCTATGCTGGACCAATTTTTCTATTTCTGAGCTCACAACTTTAATGCAATTTCGACAAGAATAGATTCATGCGAACATGATGCTCAATGTCATCTACATATGCAACACTTGTGTCTGATGTAAGCAGTGGTATTGCGATAGTGTTCATGACTATAATCACTTCATTTTCGTATCAAGGTTGTCAAACTTTGGCTTGCCAATAGTGTCTTCACAACAATTCAATGCTACATAAGCAAAACCTGATTTTAGATTATTTAGAGTGGCTGTTAATTAAACTCTTTGAATATCACTATTATACAATATACTGCAGTATTATTGCTACCATTCCACCAGGAATACATATAGTCTTTTACCATAATTTTATGAAAGAAATATTCAATTTGTTTGCAGAGGAACGAATGACAGACGTAGCACACATAGCCACGGCATCTTCATCAGTGCCATCATCATTTTCGGTACCATGCTCACTAGAGCTTGGTCCAGTGATGGATAAACCAATCCAACTAACAGCAAGACTAAGAAACGACATAACACCAAGCTCATTAATGCATTGGTGATATGACTTTCCAGAAAGACCGAGAGCTTTCAAAACATCGTCACCATTTCGAACCAAAGCCAGCCCACCCATACGTGGGAGATCGCGCAAGTTCCATCGAGGTTTTTTACCATTATGTTCAAAAGACATTCCTTTGTATTCAGCAATGCATAAGGCCTCAATAGCAGCAGAGACAGGACTGAACATTTTTAGTAGTTTGATGACTAGTGGTTTCCTCGCAGATTCATCGACTCCACTTGGATTAATCACGCCAACTGCCATAAGAACAGTCATGATTGGGAGCCCCAATGACACTGCTTCTTCTACATTTGAGGATATACTCCCAACTGCAAATCCTAATGATGCCGCAGATAAGGTTAATACTGAGAATGCTTTCACGAGCTGGCCAAGTGGTGTAACTAAGCCAGTGAACTGTTTCAGGGCAAAAGCGAATACTCCACTGAAGAACATATCCAAAGGCAATTCAGCCAATGACTTGGACAACAAATAATCAAGACTCGAGTAGTGCTTTCGCATTCGTTCTCGTAATACTACTTCTTTTTCTCTACCAAACAAGTTTAATGTCTTCATCATGGCCATCATAGTCATATTGATCACCCCATAGGAAAGTAGAGCTGTACGATCTGCTACACTCTTTGCATTTGATGTCCCCTTCTTAGTGCCACTGAAAAGTTCTGAAAACAAACGAGCCAGTCCAATAGATGCAAACGTACGAAGTACATTCACACGAACATCACGCAAGTTTTGCCGTAACGATCGAATGAATAATGCGTATACGCGTACAGGAAACCGACGATGATAATGATCTCGGGATCGATCTCGAACAGCGAGCGCTGACAAAGGCTTGACCCATTTTTGATCCATCTTTTTCAATGCAGTCTTTTGATAATCGTGGAATGCTGAAGTAAGAAATTGTATTCGTTCGTTATCAATCTTTGCTTGCTCCTCATCTTCAGAGTCCACTGTCACCAGATCTATGAAATATTCAGCTGGAGTGGTTTCTTTCGGACATTTGTAACCAAGATTGGCAAAGTAAACCACAGAATGCTCTCTATCCCCTTGATAGACTATTCTCCCTCCTGGTGCCATTAGTATAAAATAGTCTAGCTCTTTCCAAATAGATGCACGAGGTTGATGCAAGGAACAAATAAATGGAATATTTCTCTCACGAGCTGCTCTCACTATAGCAAGAAACGACTTTTGAGCCTGCGCACTGTCTAATCCAGTCGTAGGTTCATCCGCAATAAAAACTTTTGGATTTGATACAAGTTCCAATGCAATAGATAATCGTCTCCTTTCTCCGCCACTTAGACATCCATGATGATGGCCTTCATTTCCAATACTCATATGCTCCACGTGACGAAGACCAAGTTTATCTAGAGTAGTATCAACGAGCTTCTCCTGTTCGATTTTATTTAAATCCAACTGCAGAAATGTCGCAAGATTCATCGTTTCTCGAGGTGTCAACATACTGAAAAATGTATCGTGTTGTCGTAACAAAGCAACATCTCTGGCAGATACAGCCATGGATCCTGTGCCCTTCTTAGAAGTTAACCACACATTTCCTGACACTCGTTTTGATCCCTTAGGAGTTGTCCCACTCAATGCTGTCAGCAAAGTACTCTTACCAGCACCTGACGGTCCAATAATCGCGGCAGTTTTTCCATTGGGGATGAATCCAGTAGATTTGTGCAGTAAGATCTTGTTCTTGCGTGTGGACACTGTTAAATCTTTCCATCGGAGCCCATCGCTATCATAATCATCTTTAGAACTCTCACCAATGGCGGCTAAACTTAATATGGAAATAACAATATACAAGAATAAGATAATCATTTATTTATTTCATCGAGATATGTCTGTCTGGCTTCTGGCTATCAGCTATCAGCTATCATCAACTCCTATGTCCTATCTGTTTCGATGTCCCTCATTTTTCTCTTTGTCTCATTTTTTGTGCCTTCATCATCATTTTTCAATTTTCAATGAGTAAGTTAGTTCTAAGTAAGTAGATTCACTCCTTCGCCAAGACAACGAACGAACAAAGGGACCCCACTTTGATAAACCAACGTATTCTTTTATACATTCAACATGAGCAAAGACTCAGAGTTGATTACCAATTCATTATCATCAGCCAGTGCAGGCTTAGTCAGTAGATTGTTGACACATCCTCTGGACACTGCAAAAGCAAGAATACAAGCATCAACCACGACAGCAACTCATTACAAAAACACTTTGGATGTACTGGTTCGTACCACAAGAAATGAAGGGTTTTTGGGATTGTATCGTGGATTTGGTGCAGTCGTCATCGGTGGAACTCCTGGAACGATTGCCTACTTAGCGGGGTATGATTTTTTCAAGATGAAACTTTCACAAGCACAACATAATATAAGTATACCAGAGTCGGCAGTACATTTCTGTTCAGGAATGCTGGCAGAAACAGTGGCATGTATTATTTATGTTCCAGTCGATGTCGTTAAAGAACGATTACAGGTGCAGCATTCTATACAAGGAGAATCATTGCGTACTATTACTACTACTCATTATTCTGGATCTATGGACGCATTGAAACGCATTTTAAAAACAGAAGGTTTGAAGGGCATTTATAAAGGATATGTAGCTACACTCGCATCGTTCGGTCCCTTTTCAGCGTTGTATTTTGTATTTTATGAAAAGATGAAGAGCTTGATGCCAAAAACCTCCATGGACCCAATGTCTCTTCACCAAACCTTATTCTGTAGTTCAGCTGCAGGTGCGGGGGCCGCATGGATTACATCACCATTGGATATGGCCAAATTGCGTTTGCAGGTTCAAAGGGGAAATAATGCCAACATGGTATCATCATCGTCATCATCATCCCAGTTACATTCGTTACAGTACAAAGGAATGATGGACTGTCTGAGACATATTTATGAAGAAAAAGGTATCCAAGGATTGTTCCGCGGTGCAGGAGCTCGAGTTGCTCATTTTGTACCTGCCACGACCGTTACTATGACTTGCTACGAAGAATTTCGAACATTTTATTCCAGTGCATTCCAAAGGTGATGTTTATAGTTGAATTAATCGCTCCTGTTGAACAGTACATTTCCAAGAGTTGCGAATGTTTTCTAAAGCGGCTTCAGCGGATATAGACGAATAGGACAAGGAATCATTTCCTTTGGATCCTACTTCAAGTCTCAAAATAGTTTGGTTTTCATCGTCTCGTACGTAATCCTCAGATGAGCCATTCAAAAATCCCACAATGTTCCAATCCATTTGCCTTCGAGCCATCAATCGAACTGCTACATCATTTCCATTACTTTTTCCTCTTGGTAGTCCTATTGCACTACTAGCTATGATTTTACCTCCCGTGGTCATTTTGACATCAGGAAGCCATGTTCCTTCTGACCAATTGAGTTTTTCTTGAGGCACCCGATGGATCAGAGCTTGTTGATACCTCAATTCATCGTAGTTGGAACTGGAACCTTGTGCCACTGCTATTACTTTGGCTACAATATTCAATCTAGGATGAATAGAAGCACTCGCAGCGACCGTTGTACCTCTTGAACCATGTTTTGTGTCAAATCGAGCCATTAGCTTTGGTTTCAGACTTCTTCCTTTTCTATGATTGGTTTCTAGATTCCATTGAACACTGTAATCTTCAGTAAGATCATGTCCCATCTCACCACGAATTTTCATACTGAATGTATCATCTTTTGATTGTCCCCAAGATAACGTAGATATAAATCTCGTTACCCCGAACCAATGTCTACGAAAGTCATATTGTGCACCAATATGGACGTTGGGGATGGGTATTTTCTTTTTCCCTAGTGCACCCCAATAAAATAAAGGCTTCGCATTCACTGACTGTTCATCGTTTTCATAGGGGGATGACACATGTGTTTGAATTTCACCAGCTAGATCAAGTGAAATAAAATTATGTTGCGATGCCGATACTTTGGTGGATGTACTACTTGTAGTACTGTCCTGTGGCGGAGGAGAAAGGATATGTTTCAATGTATCACTCTTTACATTCAAGTCGATTTCACCACGAGAAGACGAACATGATAAAGCTAGCAATATGAACGTATGTGCCTTCATAATGAATGAATGTATGGGAAGGTATGGCAGGTGGGTAATAGCTAATAGCGCACACTTGTCACTGTACAGACTACAGAGCCTACAGCTGCTTGCTTGCTGTCTGGCATACACAAACGGGCAAGTTCATCAAACCCAAATAAATACATACTACAGGAACAATCCGTTTTTCAAGCCCATTTTTCTATTTTTACCGAACTTACTTACGAGTAGTATACACAACGAGATACTTACTAGACTACTTACTTCTTCCTTGCCAAGGTGACATAGGAAGGAGTAAAAATGCCCTTCTGCCCAGCCTCTACAATGTCCAAGGCTGTTGCGTTCAATAGAGCTGATACTCTTGTGCTTCCCTTCGGAGCAATGCGAATGGTCTCCAAGAACCAGATCAAAGCATGGGTACACATTCTACCAGCAGTAGTCATTCTGAAACCAGTAAGAGACATATCTCCTTGAAGAGTTGCGTACCAAGGAATTTCGTACTTGCTTTTGGCTCCCTCTTCGAAGTCGATGGATGAAATGACTTCAAAACCTGCGTCTTCTAATGCTTTACACACGTCTGTGGGTGTAACCAATGTGGGCAAACCATTTCCAACTTCAATGCCTTCCTTGATACGACAGTGATCCGGATTATTAGAATCAAATCCTTTATCGGGAAGTACTACCCAATCTGCTGAGACGAAAAGTCCACCCTTTTTTAAGACATGTGAAACCTCTTTGAATGTTTGGACCCTATCTGGACTATGACAGATCGCTTCGATGGCGTAGGCGGAATCAAAGGTATCTTCCTTAAAGATTTTGCTCAAGTTTTGAAAGTCTCCCTGTATAATTCTGAAAAAAGAAAGCAAATGAACAATTTAGAACATGGCCAAGGATGTTACGAACTCTTTCGATAAACGGATACTTACCGACATCTCTTTTCCAACCCTGCCTCCTCAATATACCTGTTCCCAACCTTCACCTGATATTCATTAAGGGTAAGTCCAGTAATATCGGCTCCAGAAAAGTGTGCTATATTTTTCAAAGGTCCACCAACTCCGCATCCAATATCAATAGCTTTGACGTTTTCCTTCAAACCTGCCATAAGCGCAAGCTTAAACTCAAACCTCTTGATGGACTCCATAAAGGTTTCTCCCTTGACGCGTGGGGCAAAATGGAATGATTGACCCCATCCCCACTGGTAAAAGTCAGTAACCAAGTCATAAAAGCTGTTCACCATGGTTTTGTATTCTTTTTTTCTATTGGTGATACTTTGCTCGTTTGATATGGCCCCAATCTTCTTCCTGGATCCACTGAAGAGGTTCTCATACCCTCTAATCGATCCTTCCACTTCTTCACGGGAGAGAACAGATTGATCATTTGAAAGCAAAGTGGTGGATCCTGATATGGTACCGGCAAAGGGATCTTTGGCTTCGCAACATTTGGACTGACGAGACTTCACCACGACGTTGAACATCAAGATGGATGCAACAGCCGCGCCGATGACAAAGATTTGACTGGCAGAATCTTCTTCCGTGAGCATACGAGATGTATTTATTTTGTATCTTAAACTGAATTAGATATAAGGTATTCTTTTAGATTGTGAGCTTAGGCTTCTGTTCTGAAGGATCCCATTTTCCGTGAAACCGAACCTCTTTTGTCACGGTCCGACCGTCTGCGAATGTGTGTCTTTCATTGCCGTGTGAGGTTGGTACTGTCCCACTCGTTTCATGTTTCATTTTTCAACCAAGAAAACCAAGAACCATTGACCATTGACATATCTCTCTAGATATGGATAGATCCATGATGACAATCGATTCCTCTCCGAATTCCTATGGATTCGGGTCTTTGGTTGTGGCAGCTGCGTTAGTATTAATTGTTCTGTTTTTTGTTTTCAATGAAAGGGTGAAAGATAAAGAAATTACGTCAACGAAACGTCATCGCCAGACGAAACCGCTCCATAAGCGCAAATATAAAAGATTGAAACGTAAAAAGAAAACCGATAAGAAGAAAGAAAAAGATGTAAATGACATACAAGAACGAAGTAAGCCTTCTGTAATTATCGCTATGGACTGCGAAATGGTTGGGACTGGAAGACGGGGAATGAATTCTATGCTAGCCAGATGTTCGTTGGTGACGGTTCATAAACACCCTGATGGAACGAATCAAATATCCTGTATTTATGATAAATATGTAAAGCCAACACGTAATGTGACTGATTATAGAACTCAATGGAGTGGGATCACACCAGAACTTTTGAAAAGTGATGGTGTTGTCCCTTTTGAAGGTAAGGACGTTCTCAAACAGTGAACATTATCGATGCATTCACATTTCATAAGTTCTGATGTCTCAATGCCATTTTCAAACGAAGTATGTCAGAGTCAAGTTCGAAATATATTGAGATGCACTGAGGATAGAAACGTTATTCTAGTTGGGCATGCTCTTGAAAATGACTTTGAAGTATTGAAACTTAGTCATCCAAAGAAGTATACTCGAGATACCTCATTCTACAAACCATTTATGCAACAAGTCCGTAAGAAAAAGTACAGTCGAAAACTTTCTCACTTGGTGAAAGAACACTTGGAGGTTGATATTCAGCAGAATGATAAAAGCAATATGAGTATTCCTGTACACATCGATAAGAACAATGAGCATATTTCAAGTAGTGAGCATCATACTGGACATTCAAGCATAGAAGATGCAAGTGCAGCATTGTTATTGTATCTTAAATATGAAAAAGAGTGGGAAGAGTCTCTGCTGAAGTCATCTTTAAGAGAAATTAATGATACATGATTTCCAATTACCATGATCCACACATGTCAAACTCTGAATGAATGAATCAATCATATATTTTCCCTTTATGTGCATTTCAGTATCAAAACCTCAAATTTCACTGGTATTAGCACACATAAGTGTTTGCTATTCTTCAGATGAACAATTATGAGTCAAATTATTCCATATGAGCATCATGTGATAGATTTCGAAGATGGTAATGCTGGCCCAGGATAGAACTTGAGTAATTTCGATTGTGCTGCACCCTTCGATTCACATCCAGTCATCGACTCCATTGCAATCTCATTGGATCCATTAGTGATCAGTGTGAGGTTTATAACTGTTTAATTGTATAGAATGTGAAAACGAAGATATTCACGTTCAGAGCGCAGGAAAAGTAACTCGAATGGTCCAGGATAGAACTTGGGATTCGTCTCTCGTCTCTCGGTCTCGGCCTCATAATAAAAACGTGTTTGATGTTGGAATGTGTTCAATATTGAAACGATTGATTTAAATATATTCAACATTACTGTAAAACTATGAAATTTGAACCAAAAGAGTCGATAGTTGTTATAACTGGAGGGGCAAATGGTATTGGAAAAGCTTTGGCTGTTCACCTTGCTAATCTGGGTGCTAGGCGTATCATCGTTGTAGATATACATCCAGAAGCCGCACAGTCCGTTGTAGATAATCTCCTGCCTCCGAATGTTGGAGTGGCGATCAAAGCTGATTGCAGCGTTGAAATGGATATTAGAAATGTCATCAATAAAGTCGAATTCGAGTATGGACCTATTGATGCATTTTTTGCGAATGCAGGTATCCTATCAACAGGAGACATTCACGTGTCGAACGATGAATGGGACCGTATTTGGAATATTAATTTGATGCAATCGGTTTATGTATGTCGACACTTAATTCCACGATTTCAACAAAGGAAAAAGGGTTTACTTGTCATAACGGCATCTGCGGCTGGTTTACTGAGCATGCCAGGCGCTCTTCCATATGCAGTGACGAAGCATGCAACAGTTGCTCTTGCTGAGTGGATATCTTTTACATATAAATCCAAAGGAATTCAGGTAGCATGTCTTTGTCCTCAGGCTGTAAGAACAGACATGATTCGTATAGGAAATGGACCACTAGGTGATACGGCAGATGGTGGCCCTGCAGGCTTAGATGGCGTCCTTGAGCCTGATTTTGTCGCAAAAGTTACATTAGATTCAATACAAGAGGGTAAATTCTTAATTTTGCCTCATGAGAAGGTTCTGAAGCATATGATGCGTAAAGTCAATGACTATGATAGATATCTTGATAATATGGGGAAAATCAGCTCAAAGTTTGAAAGGTTTGCTACTGCTCCTCCATCTTCACGACTGTAGTTCCAAGCTAACGGTAGTTGTGTATTGTCTTTTCTTTTTTTTAAAAAAGATTATATTTTTTTC
>Ga0213868_10005264_pt1 | contig 11662 bp, 4 predicted proteins | sample PICome_9_FD_160087 | JGI IMG/M metagenome (GOLD analysis project Ga0213868, IMG submission 160087) | Coastal seawater microbial communities near Pivers Island, North Carolina, United States - PICO127 | ecosystem: Environmental > Aquatic > Marine > Coastal | place: USA: North Carolina | collected...
TGCCGAAGTTTGATTTTCCTGCACTGAAATACTCATATCTGTATTGTTAATTGTAGGAGCAGCATTGGTAGGTTCCCCATATCCACCGCCTGAAGAACCGTTAGATTCACCACCGCCACCACCACCACCGCCACAGGAAATGAGTATTGTTGATAAAATAAAAGAAGTTAAGAAATAATTTTTGCTCATAAAAATACACCACCATAAAAAAGTAAAAGTTATTTACTGGGCGTACTTAGAAGTCAAAGCAGTAAGGTAGAAGTATTGCTCGTGCTTATTCTATTTTTGGAGAGGAGTTAGTTAGTCATTCTAATAGGGGAGAACAAATAAACTAAAGAGAAAGAACAAGCAATACTTATGTAGTCAGTATTCTTTTTTTACATGCAAATTGTCAATGAATTTATTTTATGTTGATTCTAAAGGCCATATCAGACTATGTATTTGTAGTTTTATTACAAATAATAGAACTATTTCATAATAGTGATATTTATGAGTAGTTAAGATCTTGTATGACCGTTACCATTTACAAGATACTTAAAGCTAGTTAATTGATCAACTCCAACAGGGCCTCTTGCATGAAATTTTCCAGTTGCAATTCCAATTTCACCGCCCAAACCAAACTCACCACCATCTGCAAACTGAGTTGAAACATTATGCATTACAATGGCACTATCTAAATTTTTTTGAAATTGTGCTGCTGTATTTAAATTTTCAGTCAATATAGATTCAGTATGACCTGATGAGAAAGTATCTATATGTTCAATAGCCTCTTCAAAACTTTTAACGATCTTTATACTAACAATTGGTAATAAATATTCTGTTTTCCAATCTTCATCACTTGCAGCAATAACATTCTCAGAATATTGTTGTGTTTCTTTACATCCCCTTATCTCACAGGCTCTTACTGATAATGCATTAATTAGATCTTGCAAACATGTGTTTACAATTTCTGAGTGAATTAAGATAGTTTCCACAGCACCGCAAATACCCGGTCTTCTCATTTTAGCGTTTACACAAACATTTATAGCTTTTTCTGGATCAGCATCTTTATCAACATATATATGACAAATACCTTCTAGATGAGCAAATACTGGTACCTTCGCTTCTTTTTCAATCTGAGCAACTAAGCTTTTACCACCTCTAGGAACAATAACATCTATAGATTTGTTGATTCCCTGCAACATCATATTAACAGCTTCTCTGTTTGTATCTTCAATAATTTGAATTGCATGTTGAGTGATATCAGCATCATTAAGACCTTTTATCATACTGTTATGAATTGCTAAACATGAATTAATGCTATCAGAACCCCCTCTTAGTATTGATGCATTGCCTGATTTAAGACATAAAGCTCCTGCATCTGCTGTAACATTCGGCCTACTTTCATAGATAACTCCAATGGTTCCAAGAGGAGTAGATACTCTTGATATATTTAGCCCATTTGGCCTCGTCCAAGAATCTAAAACTCTACCAACAGGATCTTTAAAGCCTTCGATTTCTCTTAGAGTGGCTGCAATAGACTCAATCCTTTCCTCATCAAGCTCTAATCTATCGATAAATGATTCAGATAAACCTTTTGCTTTTGCTTGACCTATATCTATCTTATTTGCTTCTAAGATTAACCCTTTATCTTTTAAAATATGATCAGCCATACTCAGTAGAGCTTCATTTTTTTGCTTAGAAGAAGCTTTCGCTAAGATTTTTGATGCATCCTTAGCTTGCATTCCGACTTGGTTAATTTTTTCTTTGAAGGAAATCATTATTTGGATATGAATCTGGTTGATTTAGTAGTCTTTTTTGCAAGACTTCTGATAGGGTGCTTTTTTAAACCAGAAGTAATAATAACTGAACATTTTGATTTCATACATATCTCTGCTGCTTTTATTTTTGAAATCATCCCTCCTTTACCAAGCTTTGATGCAGTTCCAGCCATATCTCTAATAGAATTAGTAATAGATTTAACTTCAGATATAAGCACATCATGTTTTTTATTTTTTGGGGGCTCCTTATATAACCCATCAACATTAGATAGAAGAATTAGATAGTCAGCTTTTACTAATTTAGCAATTCTGGCAGCTAGAATATCATTATCTCCAAACTTAATTTCATCAGTAGAAGTGGTGTCGTTTTCATTTATAACAGGAATACATTCAAATTTAATTAAATTATTAATAGTTGATATAGCATTATTTGAAGATTTCTTATTCTCAGCATCAGATGGCGATAACAAAATTTGAGCAACTTGTAACTTATGTTTTTTAAATTCATTTTTCCATGCAGTCATTAATTCTATTTGTCCTCTTGCTGCTGCTGCTTGAGATTCATGCAAAGTTAATTCTCTATTCAGGTTTAGTTTTCCTCTTCCTAGAGCAATGGCACCAGAAGATACCACAACGATATCCTTGCCTTGATTTATTAAAAAAGATATATCATTTACAACGTTTTTTAAAATAGTCTTATTTACACTTCCTTTATCATTTGTAAGAAGCGAGGAGCCAATTTTTATAACTAATTTTTTACTATTTCTAAATATATTCATAATAAGGACTCAAATTATAGTTGGTGCATTTAATTTAACAAAGCTAGATTAAAAAAATATATTGGTTTCGTATCTTATTTTGTGTATATTTTATAAATATACTTTCAAAAAAATTCAGCATGAAGCATAGAGAGAAATCAATACTCCCTTCCAATAGAATCATATTTTATTCATTAGGAGCTATATTAATTTTAACTTCTTGTGGAGGAGGCGGAGGAGGCGGGGGTTCTTCAGAACCATCAGCTCCTTCACCAACAGTTAACCTTTCTGCCGAACCTTCATCTGTTTTAGTTGGTGGATCCTCAACATTAACTTGGTCCTCATCTAACGCATCATCTTGTTCAGCCTCTTGGACGTCATCAACTGGCACATCTGGCTCAGAGAGTGTTTTAATAGAAACCCCTGGTGATAATACTTTTTCAATATCTTGTTCTGGTGACGGTGGCTCTAGATCTGGTACAACTAGTGTTGAGGGATATAGAAATTCTGATGGAGTTGTTGTTGACGGATACATTTCAGGAGCTTCAGTCTTTATAGACGAGGATGGAGATTGGATAGCAGACTCTAATGAAACTCAGACAACTTCTGATAATGATGGCAAGTTCACTATTAAATACATTAATGGCAACCTTGTATCTATTGGTGGTATTGACCTGGACTCTCAAACTCCGTTAGATAATTTTTTAATTACCCATAAACTTTCGGGCCATAGCGACTTCAAGGTTATAACACCAGTAACATCGATTGCATCATTTATGAACGATGCTTCAAATCTTAACACTGCACTAGGAATAGATAGTTCCATAGATGTGCTTTCACTTGATCCTGTTCTCAATAAAGGTGATGGAGATATTTATGACTTCCTTTATGAAAAAGGCAATCAATTAACAGTTCTAGCTTATGCTCTTCAAAACATAACAAATAATATAAATACATCATCTGACACCACTGAAGATTATTTTAAAGCAATAGCTGAAGAGGTTGAGACAGAGTTTTCAGATACCTCATTAAGGGTTAATATTGAAACAGAGTCTTTTATTTCAAAAGTTTTAGAAAATATCATCTCTACAAAATCTATCAATCTTGATGGAGTAAATAAAGATAACACCATTGCTGCTTTGAGTGCAATCCTTCCGATAATACAAGTAAAAACAGATGCTGCAAATACTGTGGCTATATTTGATTTTGCAGCCAGTACATTTCAATCAGATGCACAAGAGATAGCTAGTGGTTCAGCTAGTTCTGATAAAATCTCAAGTTATCAAACTGATATTTTAAATTATGTTGCTAATGATCAAGGTGTAGATGCAGATGATTTAATTCCAGATATCAATGCATTTGATGATGTTTTAACTATCGACGAAGATAGTGATGTCAATATTAATGTTCTTGCAAACGATTCATACTTAACAACTTCAACCATCAATGTTGAAATTGAATCTCCCCAAAATGGTAGAGCAGAGATTATCAATAATTCTGTTTTATATACACCCGATGACAATTATTTTGGTAGTGACGAATTCGATTATACGATTAGCCAAAATAATAAAACTTCATCTGCTTCAATCAATATCAATATAAATTCAATAAATGATATTCCAACTTTTGATAATCTTTTATCTATATATACAGTTGATGAGAATCAGAATTTTGTAACCAACATTACAGCAAGTGATATAGAAAATGATGATTTGACTATTACAATATCTGGAGCTAATTCTGAAGATTTCAATTTCTCTAGCTCGAATCAATTAACTTTTATTGAAAATCCAGATTATGAAACAAATAATCAATTTCAAATCAATGTCTCTGTATCCGATGGCATGGATTCATACGATAAAGATGTTGAGGTTCGTCTAAATAATTTAAATGATAATGGACCAATATTTTCTTCAAGTGGTTCATTTAGCGTAGATGAAAATGAAATATCTATTGGATCTGTTGCTGCTTCTGATGCAGATGGAGATATTGTTACTTTCAGTATTTCAGGAGAGGACGCCTCTCTTATTAGCATAAATAGCTCTAACGGTATCCTTGTATTTAACTCGCCACCAGATTTTGAACTTGATAAAACCTCATACTCTATCAATGTTATTGCAAGTGATGGTTTATTTTCTGAAAGTCAGAACCTAACAGTAGCAATTAATAATGTTAATGATAATGCGCCTATAATTTCATCATCAGGCTCTTATAGTGCAAATGAAAATCAATTATCTATTGGATCTATTAGTGCATCTGATGCTGATGGAGATAATTTAACTTACAGTGCTTCAGGAGATGAAATACAAATATCATCTGAAGGCGTCTTAACTTTTATTTCAGCCCCTGATTATGAAACAAAAACCATTTATTCATCTACCATCAGTGTTAGTGATGGCATAAATGTAATAACACAGGATATTTCAATAACCATAAACAATCTAAATGATAACGAGCCAATTTTTACTTCAGAAGAGACTTTTACAATTGAAGAAAATAAATCTACCATTGGATCAATTAATGCTACTGATGCTGACATCGATAGCTCCATAACATATTCAGTAGATAATAATGTCCAACAAAAAGTAGAAGTAACGATTGAAGCTAATGAAAATGGATCAGGTAATGTGTATGTCATAAGTGGAGTTCAGAAAAAATCTTTATTTTTAGAAGTTGGCAAAACTTATAGGTTTGAACATTCCTCAGCCCACCCTTTAAGATTCTCTGAAACATCCAATGGTTCTCATGGTGGCGGGTCTGAATATACAACAGGCGTAGATACCACTTCAGATGGGTTAACTTTAATTACAGTCACTGAAGATACTCCATCTCAATTATATTATTACTGTAGTATTCATTCTGGAATGGGTGCTGATATAACTGCTACTTCAAATCCATTCCCATCAGTAAATATTGATTCCTCATCTGGTTTAATGACCTTTAATCCAACTCCAGATTTTGAAATTATGGCATCATTTTCCGCTAAAGTTAGTGCATCTGATGGTGAAATAAGTTCAGATCAAGATATCCAGATAAATATTACTGACGTTGATCCAGAGGGGCCGGTATTCACGTCAGCATCAAGTTTTTCTGCTGATGAAAACCAAACTGAAATTGGAACTGTTACATCAGAAGATCCTTTCGGTGCAATTGTTACCTATTCTATTTCAGGAGATGATACAGATCTAATTTCAATTAACTCAAATACCGGAGTTTTGTCCTTTAATGATGCTCCGGATTATGAAGTAAAGTCATCTTATTCCTTAACTGTTACCGCTTTTGGATCAATTGCAAATACCCAACAGATCATCACAATTAATATTAATAATTTAAATGACAATACTCCAAAAATCTCTTCAATCTCATCATTTAACGTTGATGAAAATCTAATTCAGATAGGTACGATAGTTGCCAGTGATGCTGATGGCGATGCCTTAACTTACTCCATAAACGGATCATCTTCTTTAGAAATTTCGTCTAGCGGTGATCTAGCATTTAAAACTGCTCCTGATTATGAAAATGATGATTTAACCTATACTGCAACAGTATCTGTTTCTGATGGTGTTTATTCTGATTCGCAAGATATAAATGTTTCAATCAATAATTTAAATGATAATTCACCAGAATTTACATCTAGTTCTTCCTCATTTAATGTTGATGAAAATCAATTAGCAATAGGTAATATTTCAGCTTCTGATGCAGACGGTAACCCAATTACTTATAGCATTTCTGGTTCTGATATCGTTATAAGTCAAACTGGTACATTATCATTTATTACTGCACCAGACTATGAAGCTAAGACAAGTTAATCAGCAACCATAACAGCAACTGATTTAGCATCAGATGGAAGCAATACATCAACTATGGATATCACTGTATCTATTTTAAATTTAAATGATAACTCTCCAACAATTACTTCATCAGGATCATTTACTTCTGATGAAAATCAATTGTCAATTGGATCAATAAGCGCATCAGACGCTGATGGAGATACCATAAATTACACTATTACAGGCTCTGATATATTGATTGATTCTTTGGGGGTATTAACATTTAGGACTGCTCCAAACTTTGAAAATGTTAGTTCATATTCAGCCTCAGTTACAGTAAGTGATTTAGTTTTCTCTGAAACTCAAGATATTAGCATTCAAATTAATGATATTAATGATAGTCCTATTGTAAATATTTCATCTGCTTATTCAGGAGAAGAGAATCAAACTACCATTTTAGGAGCATTCACAACAAGTGATGAGGATGGAGATAGCGTAGCGGTTACTCTTGGGGGAGATGATGTAGAATTTTTTGAGTTTGGTAGCGATAATAGCCTAACTTTTAAATCAATCCCTGATTATGAGACTAAGAGTTCTTATTCGATAGAATTTATTGCTTCTGATGGAACTATTTCAATTCCATACCAGACGACAGTCTTGGTCAATAATATACTAGAAGGAATTATATCAATGGATTTTGATATGACTGATGGTTCAAGCTCTCAGTCCCCAACTTTTTCAGCAAGTATCGTCTTAGATGAATTAATGGATGCTACTAAAGTTATTGTTGATTTAACTTGCAGCTCAATTTCAGGTGCTGCAAATTGCGGAAATCATTGGTCAGAAAGGCTTGAAGCTCAAAAACAATCAGGCTCTGTATGGACAATTAACCAAACTTTAAATTCTTCCTTTAATGCTGGAGCTGATAGATATTTTAATCCTACGCTTAGAATCCAAACATCAAATGATTATCAGATTACAGCAAATTCAACACTTGAAGATACATATACACATAATATTTATTCCGACGATATTGGAAGAATAGTAGCTACTGAAGGAAATCCCTATGAGCTAAACTATTCATCTCTCTCACTAGAAAATAGCAATAGCGATAATACTTTTCGTGGAATCTCAAGCACTTCAGGTGATACCTTTCCATATCTTTTTTATCTAGAATCAGAAGATTACGGTTCTTCTTGCCAGCTTATAGGTGATGGAGTCAGGATGTATGCAATGCCATCTTCTGCATGTTTTCAAGAATCTCTTATTATTAAAGATACTTCTCAAACTTATGATTACTCAGGGGGAACAACGGTTACTGGTGATGAACAGATTGAGATATCAATGTCCTTTTACTTTGGGGAAAATATAAAAAGCAGTACCGGTTTTTTATATGGACCAGCTGCTAACTATGGAAGGGGTTTTATCCAAAACGAATGTTGCTTTGAAGATATTTCAAGTGATGATACAAGGTTGTACAGGAGAGAGCTAGATGCTGTTATAGGCATAGTTAATCCTAGCAAGCAAAATATTGTTAAATATACATGGTTAGTAGATAAGGGTTATGGCAATTCAACAAATACCGATTCCGATGGATATATTGGAAATTTTCAACTCGATATTAATGCAACTGATTTTGCAGGTAATTCAGCAAATATCTTCTTAACTCACTCCAAATTCACCAATCCAAAAGCTGATGAATATGCTCCAAACCTTCAAAGTTTATCTATTGAACCTGAAGTTAAAGATTCTGAAAATAATCGCTTTTATATAAATGCTACAGCAGAGGTTAACAACATCAATATAACTGATGGAGAGGCCTCTTCTTCAGATACATATATTACTCCTATAAAAGATATTTGGTTTGGAATAACTTTACCCAATTGTTCTAGTCAGACAATATATATGAGAGATGAAACATCAACAGACTTAGATCTTGATACAGCTACTTTTTCAAGATCGATTCCTATAGTTAAGAACTTGCACTTAGAGGGGGATTATCAGGTCAACTATGTTAATGTGAATGATAGATCAGGTAAAGCTAACTTCTATGATGGAGCTATCGACTCTGATAACTCTTCAGGCCTATTTCCTAAATTTACCTTAGGAGATGGAACGGCTCCAACTTGTCCAGCTTTTGCATCATCGAGTTTATCCATAAATCAAACATCTCCGGAGGTCTTTGAGGGAACAACCGCAGTCACAACTATTCTAGCTGGAGCGACTCAATCAGACCGATATACAACCACATATACAATTGATGAAAATTATGGATATCACCCTGAAGGGATGTTTCAAATTAATTCATCTAACGGCGTATTATCCTTTGTAAATCAGGCGTCTTATCTTGATTTAACTTGTGGGGCTAATTCGTCAATTGATAATTGTAACGAATCAAGAAAATATACAGTTGCAGTTAGGGCAACAATAGCAAATCGTTATACTACAAATCCATTCTTGGTTGAGATAAATTTAGTTCAAGATACTGATTTTGATGGAATTAGAAATACAACTGATCCAGATGATGATAATGATGGTGTTGACGATGAAGATGATGCATTCCCAATAGATGCGTCCGAAAGTGTTGATACCGACAGTGATGGAATTGGTAATAATGCAGATACTGATGATGATGGTGATGGTGTTAGCGATGATGATGATGCTTTTCCATTAGATTCATCAGAAACAATAGATACTGATGATGATGGTGTTGGTAATAATGCAGATACAGATGATGATAACGATGGTGTTGGTGATGATGAAGACTCTCATCCACTAGATGACACCATATCAGATGGGCCTGTTGTAAATTCAGCTAGTTATTTTATTGAGTTAAGACCTAAAGACTCCAATGACTTAACAATAACATTACAAGGATCTCAAAAAGACGGAAATACATTAACTTATTCTATAGTTAGCGATGTAACTGAGGGTTTATCACAATTAGATCCAGCAACGGGAGAACTTTCTTACTATACAAGCGCTTCTGAGAATTCTCTACAAACAATCATATTTAAAGCAAATGACGGAATTCATGATTCGCTTCATGGGACAATAGAAATAGATTTGAGAAGTGATCTTTTATATAAACATTCATGGCATTTAAAGAATACCGGTCAGAATAACTTTGCTGCTAATAATGGAACAGTTGGGGCGGATCTTAATGTAGAAACAGATATTGCTGCTGGAATTGATGGTTCAGGAATTGTTGTATCAGTAGTTGATGAGGGATTAGAGATTGCCCACGAGGATCTATCTCCAAATATAGTTGCTAATCGTTCATGGGATTTTGTTGGCAACGACACAGACCCAACTAACTCATCTATCTATGGTGATCATGGAACATCAGTTGCAGGAATAATAGCTGCAGACGGATTTAACAAAATTGGTAGCAGAGGTGTTGCGCCAGATGTTGGTTTAATTGGATCAAATTTCTTAGAAAATCAAGCATACGGTAACGAAGCACTTGCACTTGGTTATGGTAATCACCCCAGCTATGATGAAAATTTAAACAATATTGTTGATATTTTTAATATGAGCTATGGACTTGGTTATGGCGGTCAATATAGTCTTGGTGGAACTCGTCTAAGTAATTTTGAAAATACTTATATGGAGTATGGTGTTTCTAATTTAAGATCTGGTAAAGGTGCTTTGTATGTAAAATCATCTGGTAATAGTTGGGGTGGTGGTTGTGGACCAGACGGCGATATTGATATGCCATGTACCGAAGCACTTAGCGATCCAAGCAGCTCAAGTCCTTATTTAATTATTGTTGGGGCTCTTAATGCAAATGATGTCAGGTCAAGCTATTCAACACCAGGAGCAGGTCTTTGGGTTGCAGGATATGGTGGTGAATATGGGCAAACAGATCCAGCAATAATGACTACTGATCAAACCTCATGTGATGCTGGATATGCAGCTACCGGTGCATACACAAATGATTTTGAGTATGGACAAAATGAAGGAAACCCAGATTGTAACTATACTTCAACATTTAATGGAACTTCGTCAGCAGCTCCTACCGTTGCAGGGGTAATTGCTTTGATGCTAGAGGCAAATATTGACTTAACCTGGAGAGACGTAAAACATATAATCGCTGAGACTTCGTATCAAGTTGATCCGACAAGTTCAAAAGAGCTTGCCGGTATTACCCAATATGCATGGGTCACCAATGGAGCTAATTATACTCACCATCCAATATATGGTTTTGGTAGAATAGATGCTGGTGCTGCAATTGCTGCTGCGAAATCATATACAGCAGATAGTATGGGAGATTTTGTTGAATCTGAAAATACATTTGTTAGAGATACAAACGATAGCTCTTTAGAATATGAAATAGATTCTTCAACACAAAACCAATGGACATTTACTCAAACAGCAATTGGAACCACTGATTTTATAGAATTCATTACTCTTAGTTTTGAATTAAATCATACAATCTTTGATGATATTGGAATAACTTTAACCTCTCCGTCTGGAACAGAAATAAGAGTATTAACACCATTTACAGATGCATCTATTAACCCAAATAATTCATCATTTGATATAGGAGTAAGTGGTTTTTATGGTGAGCCATTAGAAGGCGAATGGACTTTATCAGTAACTGATTATACTGATGATTCTGTTGGAGGAACAATGAAATCATTTACTGTTAAAACATATGGACATTAATATGCATAAAAAGATATTTAGCTTGATAATTATTTTTGGATTATTTTCATTCGAAATAAAGTCTGATTTATTAAAAGCAAAAAAAGAAAAAGCTGTTGCTATAAATAAAATTTATTCTCCTAGAAAAAGCATTCCAGATATTTATGAAAATTCTGTAGTATTTAAAAAAGTTCCTCAGCAAGTTATAGATGAAAGTCAATTTAATTCCAGAGGAGACTACGTATACTCACTTAAGCCAATAAAGCTAGGAAATAAAAGTTCAAGCATTCCAAATGATTTGCTTAAGTCTAACCAAACTAATGCAATTGAAAGATTAAATTCTTTTATAGAAGATGATTTAAGGGTTGTTATTATGGGACCTGGTCAAAAAATAATGATGAGCAATGGATCTTTTATTGTTCGCTTTATCGATAAGCAGGATAAAAATATTTTCAGAGATGATTATAATTTAATAATTACTCAAGAATTTCCAGACTTTGTAATTTTTAAAGCAAATAGTTTCTTAGGAATCAACAATCTTTTAAATCAAATAAATAATGATTTAAGAATTAATTATCTTGAATTAAATCTACTTGATCCAAATATTCAAAAACACTAGAAGTTGGTGCCCCATGCCTGAGTCGAACAGGCACTCCCGAAGGAACGCGATTTTGAATCGCGCGCGTCTACCAATTCCGCCAATGGGGCATGCCAGGCATTGTAG
>Ga0213868_10005272_pt1 | contig 11651 bp, 7 predicted proteins | sample PICome_9_FD_160087 | JGI IMG/M metagenome (GOLD analysis project Ga0213868, IMG submission 160087) | Coastal seawater microbial communities near Pivers Island, North Carolina, United States - PICO127 | ecosystem: Environmental > Aquatic > Marine > Coastal | place: USA: North Carolina | collected...
CAAAGATAAAATAGTATAAATACAAGTAATAATAAACACTATGAGTAATATTAAAGTATCAACAGACATTCATGAGTTTTTAACAAAGCCCAGCGCGGCTGAAGCTATCTCAACGCTGATAGAAAGTCTACCCGCTGTAACAACAAACTCTAATGCTTTGGCGGCTGAACCACCTGAAATTGTTTATGAATAATCGACTTCTTGAACAAGGAATATAAATATGTCTAATAGATATAACATTTGTACACTTATCGATGCTCCTCCAGAGACAATAGAATTAACTGTCGATACTTCTGTTGTAAGTGAAGTATATTGGGGCGATGGCACCTCAGATGTATTATCGCCAAATACTACTACATTATCTCATACGTATGTTGGCTTAAATTATCTTGAAGGACATACCGAATCATCATCAAACCACTATTTAGACAGTAATTATATACGAGGTTCTCTGCAAGAGTTCAATAAACTTATATAAATAAAGATAACAAGCAATCATTTAAACTTAAAAGAAAAAAATATGGCAGCAATTATTACAGACGATTTTAGACGTAGCTCAACTACGTTTTTATTGAATGATATTAAAGACCAAAACGGTGGAGCGGATGATTCTCCCAATAGTGGGTCTTATGAATATTTTATAGGAATTGGTAAATCGGATGCATGGGAAATGATGCAGCTGGTTTACCAGAAACAAGTCAAAACTTTTCAACGCCTTTACCAACTGGGACGGTTATTGAATCAAAAGAGGTTATTGATAATTTAGTTGGTGCTCTTGCAGTAGATCCCAGCAATGCATATCACGTAATTCCTCGAGTTAATTGGGCAGCTAATCGTAGATATAAGCGTTGGAATGAAAATGATCCGACAATGTTTGATGTTACTACTGATGGCGCAAATACATACTATCCATGTTATACAATTGCAGGTGCAGCTGGGGCGGAAAAGATTTATATTTGTTTAGATAACAATTCTAACGTTCAATACACGGCAAATGGTAGATATATTCCTGCTTTATCGACTTATCAACCAACTGGAACTTCAAGCTCTCGTGATGCAGCACGAAGTAGTGATGGATATATCTGGGCGTATGTAGCAGATTTAAATGTTGCTTCTAAATTTAACACTGACCAATTTGTTTCTATTTCAGAAATTGCAACTGGTAGCGCTATAGACGCTACTAATTCAACAGGTGGTATGGTCTATGGATTCGAAATCGTAGATGCTGGAGCGGGCATTGATGGCGACTTTGAATTGGTATTAAATAATAATGATGGAGAAGCGAAAGTATTAGATCTTACAGTTACTTCACCTGGTGGTGTAGTAAATGGCGTTACAATGACTGGTGGCATTGTGCCTAGTTATTTTAAAGCTAATACACTTGGAACTGTAAGAGCATCAGTGGTTCCTTCTTCAGGAACTACCGCAACAACCTTTCCAATAATTCGTCCTTTGGTTGCTCCAATAAATGGATTTGGCCATACACCTACAATTGATCTTCCATCGTTTTATGCTGGACTTGCAGTAAACTATAATGGAAATGTTGGAGGTGAGTTACCTACTTCTGTTTCGTATCGACAAATTTCTCTCCTTCGAAATCCTACACGATTTGATGATGATACACCAAGTCCAACCGGAGATGGGACTTATGCTGATGCTGAAGTTTATAATACTCTTCGTAGATTTGAGTTTACTTCAAGCTTACCAATCGGCATTCAATCCGGTAGTATTATTGTAGATGCTAGCACATCTGGTTTGACAACTGCACCGGCTAAAGCGTTTGTAGATTACGTTGATGAAACAAATGACTATGTGTATTTCCACCAAAACGAAAGTTCTTCTATCAATCAACAAGAATTTACAACCGCAGATGGTACATCGAGTAAAATTTCGATCAATGGTGGAACAGCTTTAACATATAACGCTATTACAAATCCAGAATATACGCCTTATAGTGGAGAAGTATATTTCTTAGAGAATAGAAAACCTATTCAAAGAGCAGTTTCACAAGAAGAAGAAATTAAATTAGTAATACAGTTCTAAACTATGTCTATTAAAGCTTATGATGCAGCTCCTTATAATGATGATTTTAATACATCATCATTAGAAGGCAAAAATTACTTGCGTATTTTATTCAAGCCAGGACTCAGTGTTCAGGTTCGTGAATTAAATCAATTGCAGTCAATGCTGCAATCCCAAATTGATAAATTTGGAAAGAGCGTGTATGAAGAAGGTCCGGTCTTAGATGGGAGTACATTTTTTGATGATAATACTGATTTTATTGATGTTACTATTAGTGCTTCGCCAGTAGGTAATGGTTTAATGTCAAATCTTAATTTGACACATGGAACGAATATTCGCGTTTTGGGCAGTGATGCTAGAACGGTATCTGCTGAAATTTATGCGCACAAGGTTCTTTCAACTACTACTAATTCTGTAAGATTTTATATTCGATATAATTCTTCTGGTGCAGTAGTTGGAACGGAAACGAATACTTCTTTATTCACAAATTCTGATATATTACAAAGCAATGAAGGTATATCTTCTGATGGATATCAGCCTGTTGGTGGTGGAGCTGAACTTGGTACTATAACTAATCTTGGTTACGCTGGTAGAATTACAACAGACGTTGGTGTATTCTTTGCTCGCGGATCATTTATTTATAATGATACTGTAAAATATACATTCATTGAAAAGCCATCTAAAGAATTTCAAATTACGGGTAAAGCCGTATTTAGACTTGATGAAACTGTAATAACTACAACAACAGATTCAACTCTTTTTGACAATGCTGCTGGTACTCCTAATGATAGAGCACCTGGTGCTGATCGATACGCAATTACTCTTACTTCTCTATTTTTAACAGATCAAAGTGAACTTACAGACATTCTAAATAATTCATCTGTTTTAGCCGCGACATCAAGTGGTTCAGCTTTAGTTAATTATTTAGATTTGTTAGATGTTTCTATTAGTCAATACGTTGCTCCGGCGCGCACTGAGTACTCACAGCTTGATACTAAATTAGCAGTACGAACTTCAGAAGAAAGTGGTAATTACACTGTCAATCCTTTTAAAGTTTCTGTTAGAGAACACTTAAACGATGCTGCTGGAAATGGTGGAAGATTTTTATTTGCTGATGGAGGAGACGAAACAAAATACATTACAACAATTGAACCTTCAGTTGCGTATGTTCAGGGGTATCGTTTACCTCTTGAAGAAACGCTTGAACTTCCTGTTGATAAAGCTCGTACACAATTATCTGCAGCAGAAGTTTCATTTGGCGCAGCAAAGATTGGTAACTATATTGAAGGTAATATTGCTGAAGTTCCAAATTTTACAAATCCTAATGAAACATACACTTTCAATGGAACCGGTTCTGTAACTTGTAAAATTCGTTCAATCGAAAAGAAAAGTGGATTAGGAACTGATACTATTTTTAAAGTTTATATTTATGATTTAAGTGCGGATATTCCAAGGGATGCAACAACTTTAAGTGGAAATAACGCAGAAGGTGCTTCTGGTTTTGTGCTTGCATTAACAGGCACGACTGAATTTGAACCAACGCCTATTTTTGAAACAGCAAATAATAAAAACTTTATTACACTTCCGTATAATACTATTTCAGCAATTGAAAAAGGAGGAAGTAGTCCTAACTTTGAATCAGAAGTAACTATTCGTGGTACTAAAACAGGAATTAGTGCGGGTGCTTCTTCTCTTACTCTTACAGTTAGCGATTTAACAGGAAAAAGTGCAGGAAGATTTTATAATGATTCTCCTAGTGCTTATATTGTAATTGATCAAAGCAATGGAAATGTTATTGATGTTACTGGCGTTACTTTACAAGGAACAAACAATAATGAAGTTCAATTAAGCGGTTCATTTAGTTCGGCTACAGTTACTGTAGTGGCATCGGCTAAAATCGCAATAGGAACAAATGGTTTAACATCTAAAACAAAAACAGAAACTACTATTTCTGCAGAAGTTGTTACGGCCGGCGCAGTTGCTACAAATGATATTCTTGATTTAGATCAAAGGGATATTATTTCGATCACATCTGTAACTAATGGTTCCAATGGTCCAATTCAATCAAGTGATTATGAACTCTTTGATAATGGACAACGCGATGGACAATATAAAGTTGGTAGAATTAAATATACTGGTTCAGGCGTAACGGGCTTAAAGGTTACATATAAGTATTTTGCACACGGAACCGGCGATTTATTTGATGTAAGTTCATATGGCACATATCCATATAAAGACATTCCTCAATATAAAGGAACATACCTTTCTGATGTATTAGACTTTAGACCAAAAGATGATGCTGATTCTTCGTTTACGCTTGATCCAAATGGACCGACTAAAGTCACACTTAACTATTATCTTTCAAGAATAGATAAAGTCGTGGTAAACACCGTAAATAATTATAGTGTAGTAAAAGGAGAACCTGCTAATCAGCCAGATGCGCCAGTGATTCCAAGCGATTCAATGGCTCTTTACGATATTTATGTACCAGCGTTTACACGAACAATAAAAGATATTCAATTGCGTTACATCGATAATCGTAGATTTACAATGCGTGATATTGGTCGACTTGAAAAGCGAATTGAAAATCTTGAATACTATACATCACTATCGTTGCTTGAACGAGAAGCAAATGGTAAACAAATTCTTGATGCCGATGGAGATCGATTTAAGAATGGTATTCTTGTCGATAGTTTTCAAACTCAAGGAGTTGCAGATGTTTTAGATCCAAAATTAAAAGTTGCATTTAATACACAGAAGGGTATACTAAGACCACAGTACACTATTAATAATAAGAGATTGCGTTTTGCTGGTTATGATGGAACTGATGCTGTGATTACACGTGGAGACGGCGGAGCGCCGCAGCGTGGTGGAGGTACACTACTTACGTTACCATTTACAGATACTCCTTTAATTACACAGGATACTGCTAGTATTGATATTAGTGTAAATCCATACGACCTTGCAACTTGGAATGGCATAATCGAATTATCACCAGCCAGTGATGAATGGATCGAAGTAAATCGTCGACCAGATGTTGTGATGAACATCAATGGTGGACTTGATGCTCTTGCAAATACACTCAATGAAAGTGATGCTCTTGCAACATTCGATGAAGCTTGGTCAACTCACAGTGTTGGTAAAACACTTAGTAGCTCATCACATAGACTTTCAAATACCGAAAAGGCAGAACAAGGATTTACGGGAAACCTGCCAGTGCGTGAAGTAACAAAAACTTTCGAAACAACCGAGATTCGCGAAGGACTTAAACAAGAAGCCGTTGTAAATACTGTTCAACAAAATATTGGTGATAGAGTAGTTGATATAAACTTTATACCGTTTATTCGTTCACGTCGAGTATACTTTAAAGCGCAATTGCTTAAACCAAATACTCGTGTTCATGCTTTCTTTGATGGAATCGACGTAAGTGATTTTTGTACTAAAACAACGTTTGTAAAACATAACGATAATACCACAGTCGATACATCTACACTTGATGTAGATGATCCTATTGCATTTGTTGGTGATGAGCGTGTTGAATTGTTAACAGATACGAATGGAGATCTTGAAGGATACTTTATTATACCTAATAATCAAACGTTTAAATTTAGAACAGGAACTCGTAAATTTAAATTAACAGATTCAAGCACAAATGATTTAGCAAATACAACTACTTCAGCCGAAACAACGTACGCGGCAAGTGGTTTACTTCAAAATAAAGAAGCACAGATTATTTCAACTCAGCAAATTCAGTTACAAACAACTGATGAACGAGTGCAACAATTTCGTCAAGGCGTAACAACTCAAACTAAAACAGAGTACTACGATCCTCTTGCACAATCGTTTATTATTGGTAATATACCTACTGGCACATTTGCAACTAAGATTGATTTATACTTCAAAGAAAAATCTAATAATGTTCCATTAAGTATACATTTAGTTACAGTTGAAAATGGTATACCTACACAAAAAATGGTACCATTTTCTAAAGTGATAAAGAAACCAAGCGAAGTAAATACTAACAATAAAGCTGAAGTAGCTACTACATTTACTTTCGAATCTCCAGTTTATCTTTCACCTGGTATTGAATATGCAATCGTTGTAATGTCTAACTCACCCGATTATCGTTTATGGATGTCAGAAGTTGGTGGAGATGATGTTACTACCAGCACAAGAATTTCAAAGAATACATACGCAGGGGTTTCCTTTAAATCACAAAACGCTTCAACGTGGACACCTGATCAAAACAAAGACTTTAAGATGACGATTTATCGTGCTCAATTTAGTGGATTGAGTGGCACAACATATCGTTTAGATCCATTGTTTGGTGGAAGTGAAGGTTCGTATGATTTCTCTACTTTACGTTTATTAAACGAAGAATTAAATTTTGCTCAAACGACTCTTACACACACATTGAGAATTGGATCAGAAGACATACTCTTAAATAGCGGTGAAGACAAATATTTTGAAGAAGTAAAAAGTATTACTGCTGCTGATACAGATGGTAATATCACATCTGGAGAAGGTGCATTAAATATTAAGTTTACAAGCTCAAGTGATTTTATAAGCCCTGTAGTTGACTTAGATCGACTTTCCTTATTGGCTATTCAAAATACTATTGGGCCAAAGCAAGCTGATCCTAATGATAATCCTCCTCGAGCAGATGCTGTAATTAATACAAATGGAATAGATACTGAACTCGCAGCTACTCATGGTGATGCAACTGCACGTTACATCACACGTGAAGTTGAATTAAATAATGCGGCAGACCAATTAAATATATTCTTACTTGCAAATAAGCCTACGAGCGATTCTGAAATTCGTGTTTATGTTCGAGTTAAATCAACCGATGAAAGAATTCGTGATGTAGGATTTAAAAAGCTTGAACCCGAGTTACCACTTACAATTAATTCTGGTGAAGTGTTTGATGAAGCTGAATACATATTTGAAAACACAGAACCTTTCACATCTTTCCAAGTGAAGATAGTATTCACATCAGAAGATCCTGCATTTGCACCAAGAATTAAAGATCTACGAGCAATTGCAACAATTTAAAATGAAAAATCCTTTAGTAAAAGATAATCATAAATTAGAGAGAGATTTAAAAACAAAAGCAATACTTTCAAATGATACAGTTGGTTATCGTGCAGCACTGTCACGAAGAGTTTTAAGGAAAAATAAAGAAAAGGAATTTAACGATTTAAAAAATAGAGTTGATAATCTTACAAGTCTTGTCGAAAAGCTTGTTGAAAAATTAGATAAATAGAACTATGGCAGTATATTATATAAATGGAACAAGCAACTCGGGTGCTACTTTTGGACAAAGTGGATATTTCTATCCTTTGTATTTAACAGCAGCAGAAGCAAACTCAGCTTCTGAAAATTCTTTAAATACTTCTCATCCACACACGTTTGAAGAAGCTCCGAACATTACTTTTTATATGCCAGTTGAAGATGCTGTGCACGCACAGACGGTCCCGCCAACTGGATCTTATAGCAGTGAACTTTATATTTCATACACAAGTCCTATCGCTGAAATTGACGTAGAAGAAATTGGAACAGGTGTTCTTGCGAGTGATACATTTAATTCTTGGAGAAAGAAAACAAACGATGTTGCAAGAGAAACAATTGCAAACAAAGCATTGATTGGTTCGGTTGATACTCGTCTTACTCGTTTATTGAGTGTAACTGGTGGTGAAAATAATATTATGACTCTTTCATCGAGTGATAATATTACTGGAGAAAAAGAGTTTGAAGGACTTGTAAAATTCACTGCTGCTGATGATTTAGCAAACGCTGTTCAAGTTGGTGCAAATGGTAAATTGTATGTAACTAGTAGTAAATTCTTTTTTGATAAAGATGTAGACTTACATGAAGCTGGTGCTGAACTTAAAGCAAGTAATTTAGATCTTCCAACTGGTAAAACAAAATATGCAGGTGTTCAATATACTTGGCCAAGTCAAGCTCCAATACCTGGACAAATTTTAAAATCAGCTGCAGGAAATACTCTTACATGGGCAACTGAAGCCGCGGCTGAAGCGATAGTCGAAGCTTTCTTAATCGAAGATCCGAATCCTATTGGTTCAGTTCTTCAATGGACAACAAATACGCCTCCTTCAAAATGGTTAATTTGTAATGGTGACGCAGTTTCGCGCACATTATATTCTGATTTGTTTGCAGTGATTGGAGAAACCTATGGCGAAGGTGATGGTGAAGATACGTTTAATCTTCCTGATTTAAGAGCTCGAGTTCCAGTTGGTAGAGGAACTAATACTGATGTGAATAATTTATCAGCAGCGTTTGAAACATTAGGTTCAAGCCAGTATGTTGTAAATAATGAAACGTTGGGAGGTGAATATCAACATACATTAACCGAAAATGAAACACCTCTGCATACCCACTTTACAGCATCTGAAGGAAGTGAGGGCACTGGTAGTTTAACAAATAGCAATACCATTGAAAGTGTTTTCAATTATCAAGAAGATGGCTCGCAAATACCAACTAATTTCAATTTTGAATATTGGTTACATGGTACTACATCTACACCTAATGTTGGTATAACCAGCTCCTTTGGTGGTGATCAATCTCACAATATCGTTCAGCCATTCATTGTTTTAAATTATATCATTAAAGCTAAAGGATCGACTATTGTACAACAAAACATTACTCCTTCGAATGGTATATTAATTAATGACGCTGCTGCTCAAACAAATCTTTTAGAAGCTGACTCAATCAATACTATTAAGATGGATGTTGATTCTAACGATTTTGAGTTTAGTGGAAATACACTTAAAATTAAAGAAGATTCAACAAGCGTGCATAGCCAAATTGATGCGAAGATTAAAACTGTTTCGATTGTAACTAAGTTTGGAGACCATGATACCAATCATAGTATAGAACACGGTCTTGGTGGATATCCACACACCTTTCAATATTTTGTAAAATTTTTAACAAGCAATACTGTAGGTGGGTGGGGTATAGGAGACTTAGTACCAGTATTTGCAGGCAATATATGGAGTAGTCAGGGTGGGCCGTTTGCTCAAGGATGTGATACTACTCATTTTTATTGGAAATATGGTGGTTCAACACATAACGCATTTTGGATTGGCAGCATAGACGTCGGAGGCGTAGTATTATTAGATCCGAATAATACAGATCACGATTTAATAATAAATGCTGTTAGATATACTTAATAAATAAATAGAATTATGGCGATACAAGAATCAGATTATATGGACTTTGGAAACGGAATTATCGGTGACGATACTTTCGATGTCTGGCGTAAAAAGACTAATCGTATTAAGATAGATCTTGATTATGTCAACGCAACACTGACCGCTAAGATTAACACTGATATTGCAAACCTATCAACGGTTTATATTCCACAAGCTGGTTCAGCCACATCTGTTTCAACTGCATTACAATTTACTTCACCAATAACCTTTGCCTCAAATGTTCTAATTGGAGATTCTACCTTAACTAGTTCATCAAATAAATTAAATATCGATAAAGAAGTTGATTCATCTGTTCAGCTAACATCGACGAAGGTACGAGCTAAAAATAATTTAATTCTTGGTGATAAAACATATAACGTACCTTCGAGTCCTGCTATTAATAATGCTGTTCTTGTAGCACAAACGAATGGTACACTTTCTTGGCAAAACGTAGCAAGTATTTTTCAACTATCAGGTGGACTTACGCAAACAACCACAGTGTTTGAAGAAGTTATGCCGGTTGGTAGTGTTATTCCACTTGCGGCCGAAACCAATGATACTAACTATTTGTTGTGTGAAGGATCACTTGTTCCGGGTGGTAAAAATGGTGAATATCGTGATTTATGGGATGTAATTGGATATACATACGGAGGAAGTGGAAATGATTTTAGACTTCCTGATTATAGAGGAAGAGTTGCGGTTGGTACAGGAGGAACTTCTGTTACTTTCCCAACATCGTTTGGCGTAACTGGAGGCACAGATACTCGTTCTACATCAGGTCATGATCTTACAATAGAACAGATACCTAGACATAGCCATACACTTAATACTGACGCGAATTATGGTTATAAAGACTCAATATCACAGCCAGCAAAATACATAACAGGTCAAAGTGAGACTTCTCCGATTGGACCGGCAGATTCAACGCTTAATGACCAAAACTATATTAATACGTCCGGAGGTGGTCTAGCTCACTCTCATAACATTACTGCTGCAAATCGTGTTCAGCCTTATATTACGGTTAAGTGGTATATTAAAGCAAAGAAGAATACAAAAATAAATTTTAAAATTGATATCGCAAACAGCGGTCTTAAATCAACTACATTTGGAGGACAACCTCAAACTCTTATTTCTCCTGTCAATGAAACAATTCAGTTAGACATAGATCCCGATAATAAAAGTATTGCATTAGATAATAACTATAAAGTTTCTATTAAAAGTTCGCCAACAATTCAAGGGCCTATCACAGTTGTGAGTGGTGAACCCACACAATCAAATCATCTAACTACTAAGAATTATGTAGATAATACTTATCAGCCAGGAGAAATTATTGAATCGTTTAGCGCCTTATGTAATGGTAGAAACGTTACACTTAGGAGCGGTACATACACAATGCCAAATGTAACAGGACAGCATGATGTAAACCCGGCCCATGCCGGGGCCGTAGACAACGCCCTTACTCGTTACCTAGGTGATATCAGTGTTCCTTATCTGAAGGATGCAGCACACGCTGATTATACCTACGATGTAACAGGAAGTCTTATAAGGTATAAATTACCTACTAACGCGACAAGAGTGAAGTATACATTTACTTATAACTGGAGTCACATTTACGCTTATGCCAACCCATTATTCTACTTCACCCCATTCATCGGTGGCGGGGAAGGCACTACCTCCGTTGATGAAACTTGGACACGTCTAACCGAGCTAGCAGTGACCGCTGGTGAATATGATTCATATGAAGGGCAAAACGCCTCGAGTATATATCTAGAAATAACTGATAATGCACAAGAAGAAGACGTAGAAAAAGGAATAATATACAGAGGAAACTGGCCTTCGAGTGGAAGAAGTTTGCTTTGGAATGTTGGCCTATACAACGGATCTTACCCGGTACGGCTATACAGTAACTATCATTTGCAAAAATCATTTGGTGCAGCGACCGGTGTAAAATTTATCCCACCTTCTATAGAAATCACTACTTTCGCGTAAATAAATAGATACTATGGCAGACTATCAACAGATTAAATTAACACGCAGTGGTGTTCCTGGTGCACAACCCACTTCAAATGATCTTGAACTTGGTGAATTAGCGTTGAATTACGCTGATGGTAAACTTTATTTTAAGAACGATTCAAATAATATCGAGCAGCTTAACTCCACGTATAATAATAGTGGACGAAAGATCTTTGTTAATGAACAGGATAACCATATTGGTTTAAATACTATTTCACCAGAGTTTTTACTTGACTTAGGTGGTAGTTCTGCTCATACTAATAATACACTTCGTTTAAATCAAAACGACGATGGTACCGCAATTCGTATTGGTGGATCAACTGCTGGTGATATTACACTTTTAAGAGTTGATAACGCAGATGGTGAAACAGCAAATTCCGCAGAAGGTTTTTCAATTAAGTA
>Ga0213868_10005274_pt1 | contig 11649 bp, 10 predicted proteins | sample PICome_9_FD_160087 | JGI IMG/M metagenome (GOLD analysis project Ga0213868, IMG submission 160087) | Coastal seawater microbial communities near Pivers Island, North Carolina, United States - PICO127 | ecosystem: Environmental > Aquatic > Marine > Coastal | place: USA: North Carolina...
AAAAACCCGGGCGCGAACGCCCGGGTCAGTTTCAGAACTGATAGGAAGGATATCAGCCTTTTGTAAATTCAGGGTAGGCTTCCATACCCAACTCGGACACGTCCAAGCCGTTGATCTCGGATTCTTCTGAGACACGGATGCCAACTGTCGCTTTCAGGATCGTCCAGACAACAAAGCTGACCACGAAGGTAAAGCCACCGATTGCGACAAAGCCAGTCAGCTGGGTGCCAAAGGATGCATCAGCGTAGATTGGCACGACCATTGTGCCCCAGAAGCCTGCAATGAGGTGAACCGGGATCGCACCAACCACGTCGTCGATCTTGAACTTGTCCAGCATTGGGACAGCGAAGACCACGATGATACCACCAACAGCACCGATCCAAAGCGAACCAAACAGGGTCGGCTCAAGCGGGCTGGCTGTGATCGATACCAGACCGGCAAGAGCGCCGTTCAGAACCATCGTCAGGTCGGGCTTTTTGTACATGACCTGGCTCATGATCAGTGCTGCTACAGCACCGGCAGCAGCCGCCATGTTGGTGTTGGCAAAGATACGACCCACATCTGTGATGTCGCCAACGGTACCGGCCGCCAACTGCGAACCACCGTTGAAGCCGAACCAACCCAACCACAAGATGAACGTACCCAGTGTGGCGAGTGCAAGGTTTGAACCTGGCATCGGGATGGTTTTGCCATCTTTGTACTTGCCGATACGAGCACCCAGAACGATGGCACCTGCAAGGGCCGCAAAGCCACCGGCTGCGTGTACAACAGTTGAGCCGGCGAAGTCATAAAAACCAGCTTCGGACAACCAGCCGCCGCCCCACTGCCAGGATGCACCAATCGGGTAGATCAGGCCTGTCAGGATGACAACGAAGATCAGGAACGGCCACAGCTTGATACGCTCGGCTAAAGTACCGGATACGATGGATGCCGTCGTTGCACAGAACATCAACTGGAAGAAGAAGTCGGATGCAACGGACGCATAATCGAGTGCGGCATCGGCAGCAGCCAGACCAACAGGCTCAAGCTCGGTCGGAGAGAACGTGCCAAACCAGCCTTGGAAGATCCAAGCGTCGCCCGGATACATCAGGTTAAAGCCAACCAGCCAGTACATGATCGCGGACAGTGAATAGAGAGCGATGTTTTTGGTCAGCTGTGTGGCCACGTTCTTGCCGCGCACGAGGCCTGCCTCGAGCATCGCAAAACCGGCAGCCATCCAGAAAACAAGAAAACCGCCGATCAAGAACAGTAATGTGGTCATCAGGTATGGGCCGATTTCGTCAAACGACGGGGCCGCATCTTGCGCCAGCGCAAAAGTTGGCAGCAGCGAAACCGCCGCGCCTACCGCTAAGTATTTTGTTAGTTTCATAATATTGTCCCTCAGTTCACGCGATCAAAGCGCGTCGTCGTTGGTCTCGCCGGTGCGCACCCGAAGGGCGCCTTCCACGTCGAGAACGAAAATCTTGCCGTCACCGATTTTCTCGGTTTTGGCAGTTGCGGCGATGGTTTGGACGACCTGATCAGCCATGCTGTCTTGCACAACGATCTCAAGTTTGACCTTTGGCACGAAGTTCACAGCATATTCTGCGCCACGGTAAATTTCAGTGTGGCCGGACTGTGAGCCAAAGCCTTTGATTTCAGACACCATCATCCCGCGCACACCTACGGTGGTCAGCGCTTCGCGGACCTCCTCAAGCTTGAACGGTTTGATTGTTGCAATGATGAGTTTCACGTTCTTCCCCTTGCAAAATTCTATTGCGGAACGCCAATGCCGACACCCGCTTGCAGGAAAAGACAAAGCCCGCCCTGACCCGATCAGCAAGATTGCTGCAGGTGCGAAGGGGCTAGTTTTCACCGCTACTTGCACAATTTTTGCACAAATTAGTCAGTTTGATTAAAAATTAAGCGATCAAAAAAGGCGAATCGGACGCAGCATCACCCGCGACATTCCCTGACAGGCCGTTTATGGTACCCCAAAATAGAACAACACAGTCAATCGAGCAGAATATGAGTGGACCCGGCAATAAACGCCCCCCTTTGGTGGCCGACAAGCGTTATGCCGCGAAGCCGGCTGCGAAAAAGAAAGCAGCGCCTGCAAAGAAAACCGCCAAACCGGCGGCACGGCGCAAGGCGACCCCTCGCAAAGCAAAGCCGCGCGGCTTTGTCAGTTGGTTGCTCACACCGTTCCGGTGGCTTTTTCGGCTGATCTGGGCGTTCACGTGGCGCATTGGGCTTGTGGTTAGTCTTATTGTCGCAGGGTTTTCATTCTACTTTGCCTCCCAAATGCCTGCGATGACCGATTTGATCGATGGCCGCGCGCGTGGTTCTGTTACCATCACCGACCTGCGCGGCGACGTCTTTGCATGGCGCGGCGATCAATTCGGCGGCATGGTGACAACACAGACTGTCTCTCCGCATTTGCACAACGCTGTCGTCGCCACCGAAGACAAACGTTTTTACCGCCATTTCGGCCTTTCGCCGCGCGGCATCGCGTCCGCCGTACGCATCAACTTGAGCGAAGGGCGCGGCCCGTTGTCAGGCAACGGCGGTTCAACGATCACCCAACAAACCGCAAAACTGCTGTGCCTTGGCGTACCATTTGACGCGAACCGTTGGGAAACCGAAGCAGCCTATGAGGCAGACTGCCGTCGCGGTTCACTGTGGCGCAAAGCCCGCGAAGCGATGTTTTCGGTCGGTATGGAAATTGCCTACTCCAAAGAAGAAATCCTCACGATCTACTTGAACCGTGCCTATCTTGGCGCAGGCAGTCGCGGGTTCGAAGCTGCAGCCCAGCGCTATTTCGGCATTTCAGCCGCCGAGGTTAGCCCCGCGCAGGCCGCCATGCTTGCCGGACTATTGACAGCACCATCAGCAAACGCGCCCACGCGCAGCCTTGAACGCGCGCAGAACCGCGCCGCCACTGTGATCGGCTTGATGGAAGATCAATCCTACCTGACCGCGGCCCAAGCCCGTGATGCCCTGACAAATCCCGCGACATTGTCTGATGCCGCGCGCGCAAGTTCAGGCGGGTTCTTTGCTGACTGGGTCATGGACAGTGGTCCTTCGTTTTTTACCAATAACACAACCGAAGATGTGATTATCCGCTCGACCTTGGATCAACGCATACAAACCGCTGCAGAAGACGCGCTGATATCAGTGTTTGAAAACGACGTGCGCGAAGGGTCAGAGGCCCAAGCAGCAATCGTTGTCATGTCGGCTGACGGAGCGGTGCGCGCGATGGTCGGCGGGCGCAATATCAGTGCGACTGGCGTTTTCAACCGCGCCACCCAAGCGCTCCGGCAAACCGGATCGGCCTTTAAGCCATTCATCTACGCGGCCGCCCTCGATCTGGGCTGGTCGCCCTATGACATGATTGATGACGCGCCAACGTGCTGGACCAGACGCGGGTCGCCACAGTGGTGCCCCGAAAACTACGATCGCGAATTCAAAGGGCCCGTCACAATGGTTCAGGCCTTAGCGGAAAGCCGCAATATTCCGGCGATTCTTATTTCTGAAAGCGTAGGCCGCGAACTGGTCCGCAATGTCGCCGCCGGTTTCGGCATCGACGGTGATCTGGCCGCTGGCCCGGCTTTGGCGCTGGGTGTGTCAGAAAGCACATTGCTGGAAATGACTGGCGCTTTTGCGGGTATCCTTAACGGCGGATCAGAGGTCACACCCTACGGGCTGACCGATTTACGCTTTATGGGCGACAATACTACGCTGATGGACGCCCAAGGCGCTGGCATCGGCGAGCGGATCATCCGCGAGGACGCGGCGCGACAATTGACATGGATGATGACGAAAGTCGTTGAAGAGGGCACAGGCCGCCGCGCGCGGATTGAAGGTTGGGACATCGCAGGCAAATCCGGCACGACGCAAGGATCGCGCGATGCTTGGTTTATCGGCTTTACAGGTGATTATGTGACCGGTGTCTGGATGGGATATGATGACAACAGCCGTCTGACGGGCGTCACAGGTGGCGGTCTGCCAGCTACGATTTGGCGCGAAACGATGGTGCGTGTGCTGGACGGGATGCAACCAACTCCGCTGCCCATGACGATCCCGCAACGCCCCGCGACTGCCGGCATCCTTGAAAGCCAAGGTGGTGAAGTGCTTGATCAAGCGATCTTGAATCTGCTCGACAATATTATGTCTGGTGGGACGAACTGATAACACCGCACCTTTGACGTTCAAAACTGCGGCAAAGACCGCCCGCGATGCGCCAATTGCCGCAAGCGTCCCTTGCGCGTCAAACAGCACGCACGGACGTAGACGTTTTCTTTATGCGACACTGCGATAAATCAAGAAGGGCGGTTCTATTCACACTATCGAGAATTTGTATAAGCTGGCGCAGCGCCATCAAAAAACCACGACGGGACACCGACACTATTATGTCTGACGAACTCAACGCCAAAGGCCGCGCCGAATTACGCGAAACACGCCGCAAAAGTCGCTCGCTTTATTGGATGGTCGCCCTTTTCAGTTTTTTCGTGAATATGCTGATGCTGACTGGCCCTCTGTATATGCTCAATATCTATGACCGTGTGCTCAGCTCGCGTTCCTTTGAAACACTCATCGCGCTTTCGGTTCTGGTGGCCTTTCTTTACGGGATGATGGGTATCCTTGATTTCGTGCGTGGTCGTGTCATGGGCCGTGTCGGTGCGCGGTTTCAGGCCAGCTTGGATCGCCGCGTTTTTGCTGCTGTTCTTAAAGCCACCACTTTGCACCGCGCCCCGCGCGAAGCAGCAACAGGGCTGCGCGATCTTGAGGCTGTGCAGCGGTTGATCACATCGCCCGCACTTATGGCCCTGTTTGATCTGCCGTGGGCGCCGCTATTCTTTTTTGGAATATTCATTTTTCATCCGCTCATGGGATTATTGGCCATTGCGGGCGCAGTTGTCTTGTTGATCGTCGCACTTATGAACCAATTCATGTCCCGCAAACCGCTAGAGGCTGCTAATGCGGCCAGCTTTGCGTCTGAACAGCTTGGTGCGCATATCCGCAGCGAAAGCGAAATGGTCCATTCATTGGGCATGCGTCAGGCCGCATTTGACCGCTGGCAAGTGGCCCGCGGGCAATCACTGGATACCACGATTGATGCCGCTGACACCGCTGGAACGTTTACTGCCGTGACCAAGTCCTTCCGGCTGTTTTTGCAATCAGCGATGCTGGGTTTGGGTGCCTATCTGGTTTTGATCAACGAGCTAACGCCAGGCGCAATGATCGCAGGTTCGATCCTGTTGGGACGTGCGCTGGCGCCGATCGAGTTACTTGTGGGGCAATGGGCGATGTTCCAACGTGGCCGTGAAGGCTGGCGCAATCTGTCCGTCTTGCTGGGCCATATTCCGTCCGAGCCCACACGCACAACGCTTCCCAAACCCAAAGCAAGGTTGGTTGCCGACCAAGTCACTGTCGTCCCGCCCGGCGAAAGTCAGGCCGCCTTGCGGATGATCAGTTTTGAAATTCAACCCGGCCAAGCGGTAGGCGTGATCGGCACATCCGGCGCAGGCAAATCGACCTTGGCGCGTGTGCTAACGGGTGTTTGGCACCCTGCGGGCGGTAAAATCAGGCTCGATGGGGCCGCATTGGATCAGTATGATCCGGATGTTTTGGGCCAACACGTCGGTTATCTGCCGCAGCGGGTGCAACTGTTTGACGGCACCATCAAGGAAAACATCGCGCGCATGTCCATGACGCCTGACGATGGCAAGGTGATCGCAGCGGCCCAAGCTGCTGCCGCGAATGATATGATTCTGAAACTACCCGACGGCTATGATACCCGCGTCTCCGCGATCAACGGGCGGCTATCGGGTGGGCAAATCCAGCGCATTGGCTTGGCACGCGCCCTTTACGGTGATCCGGTCATTGTTGTTTTGGACGAACCGAACTCCAACCTCGACAATGAAGGGTCAATGGCGCTGAACAAGGCGATCAAATCGCTCAAGTCCGACGGCAAAATCGTTTTCATTATGGCGCACCGTCCCTCTGCAATTCAAGAATGCGACGTTTTGCTTGTCATCGAAAACGGCGTTCGCCGCGCCTTTGGCCCCAAGGACGAAGTGCTTGCGGAAATGGTCCAAAATCACGGTGAAATCCAGCGCAGCACTGGCAAAGCAGGAGGTGTATCATGAGCACTGATCCAACCGTCAAGCGCTGGTCTGCAAGCAAACATTTGGTGATCGGTGGCCTGACGCTTTTGATCTTGGTGGGCGGCTTTGGCACATGGTCCGTCATGGCCCAAATCACCGGCGCAATCATCACCTCAGGCCAGATCGAAGTTGATCGCAACAGACAAGTCGTCCAGCACCCCGACGGCGGTGTAGTCGAAGAAATCGTGGTCCAAGAAGGTGACGCCGTAAACGTAGGTGATTTGCTTTTACGGCTGGACGCAACTGCAATCCAATCCGAACTGGCGGTGGTCGAAGGCCAATTATTCGAAATTCTTGCCCGCCGCGCACGCCTTGAGGCAGAACGCGATAACGCAGCGACACTGACCTTCAGTCCGGTACTGATAGAGTCTATGACGGCCGAGGTGCAAACCCTGATGGACGGGCAGCTTCGGTTGTTTGAGGCGCGGGTGGAAACCAACAAAAGCGCCGCCGAACAACTGACACAACAGCGCGCTCAAATCGCCAGCCAGATGGGCGGAATAGGCGCGCAGCAGGAAGCCCTTTCAACCCAGCGCGAGCTGATTGCCCAAGAATTGGCCGACCAGCAAACCCTGCTTGATCGCGGCCTTGCCCAATCCAGCCGCGTGCTCGCCTTGCAGCGCGAAGAGGCCAGCCTTCTTGGTACGGTCGGTGAATTGACGGCCCAGCGCGCGCAAGCCGGCGAGCGTATGACAGAAATCGAATTGCAAATCCTCGGCCTGTCCTCTGCGCGCCGCGAAGAGGCAATCACCCGTTTGCGCGACCTACAATTCAACGAGCTTGAACTGTCAGAGCGACGCCGCACCCTGCGCCGCCAGCTTGACCGTCTGGATATTCGCGCTCCCGTCTCCGGTATTGTGTACGGGTTACAAGTTTTCGCGCCCCAGTCAGTCATCCGCGCCGCTGATCCAGTGATGTTCTTGATCCCACAAGACCGTCCGTTGGTCATCGCCACCCAAGTGCAAGTCGTCGATGTCGATCAGATTTTCGTTGGCCAAGAGGTCACATTGCGCTTTTCCGCCTTTGATCAGCGCCGCACACCCGAATTGCAGGGCAAAGTCACACTGGTTTCAGCGGACGCATTTCAGAACGAAAACTCTGGCCAGTCCTATTACCGCGCCGAAGTAGAATTGGACCCCGGTCAGATGGACCGCCTGCCCGGTGACTTGACCCTGATCCCCGGCATGCCAGTCGAAGCATTCGTGCGCACTGCTGACCGCAGCCCGATGGATTACCTGATCAAACCACTGGCCGATTATTTTACCAAGGCCTTCCGCGAGCAGTGATTGCACCTGACCATTTTGCCCGCTAGCGTCGGCGCAAATAACTGGAGAATTGCGATGAGCATGATTGAGACAAAACTGGCCGAACTTGGCGTCACGCTGCCCGATGCACCTGCGCCTGCTGCGAACTATGTGCCCTTTGTTGTGGCTGGTGATCTGGTCTACGTCTCTGGCCAAATCGCGGCAAATGCGGACGGTATGATCAAAGGCAAACTGGGTGATGACATGACCGCTGAAGACGGTGCCGCCGCCGCCCAAACCTGTGCAATCTCTCTTTTGGCACAGCTGAAAGCTGCTTGTGGCGGCGACATCGACCGCCTTGTACGCGTTGTAAAATTAGTGGGCTTTGTGAACTCTACCCCCGATTTCGGCGACCAACCCAAGGTGATCAATGGCGCATCTGATTTCATGGTTGCAGCACTGGGTGACAAAGGCCGCCATGCACGTTCCGCAGTCAGCGCTGCCAGCTTGCCGTTTGGTGTCGCGGTCGAGATCGAAGCGATCTTTCAGATCAAATGACCCTGCCCGCGTCCTTTTTTGCCCGTCCTATCACCCACCGCGCCTTGCATGATCGCAAGGCGGGGCGTGTGGAAAACAGCCTCAAGTCAATCGCGGCCGCAATAGAGGCTGGCTACGGCATCGAGATCGACGTGCAATTGACAAGTGACGGTTATGCGATGGTTTTTCACGACGATCAGCTGGATCGGCTCACCGGTGAAACCGGACCTGTTCGTCAAAAGTCGCGGCAGGAACTCGAGGCTATCGTGATATCAGGTGACGGCGGCACGATCCCGCGGCTGGAAACAGTCTTGGACATGGTTGCGGGTCAAGTCCCGCTACTCATCGAGATCAAAGACCAAGACGGCGAGATGGGTCCGGACGTCGGCCCGCTCGAAACAGCAACCTGCGCCGCGCTTAAGACCTATAAAGGCGATGTGGCGTTGATGTCATTTAACCCGCATGCCGTCGCCAAATGCGCGCAGCTGGCGCCAGATATTCCTCGCGGGATCACGACATCAAGTTACGAAGGCATCTTTTGGCCAGAAGTCCCCGCAAAAACCCGCGATATCTTGCGCGAAATACCCGATTACGACCGTGTTGGTGCCTGTTTCATCAGCCACGAATCCACCGATCTTGACCGCCCCCGCGTGGCCGAGCTGAAATCCAAGGGCGCGCACATCTTCACGTGGACCATCCGGTCAGCCGCCGAGGAAGCAAACGCACGCCGCATCGTCGATAATGTCACCTTTGAAGGCTACTTGGCTTGACGACAGCGTTGATGCACCCAAGTTGCATGGTATGACCGACGCACCTATCGAAATCACAGCCCATCCGACCATCACCGCGATTGACGCGGCTGATTGGGATGCCTGCGCGTGCCCCGAAGCGGCAGATGGCCGCCCCAATGACCCGTTCACGACACACCGCTTTCTGAAGGCCCTTGAGGACAGCGGATCGGTCGGCCCCGGAACAGGTTGGCAGCAACGTTATCTGACAGCCAGACAGGATGGGGCTTTGATCGCAGTGGCCCCGCTTTATGCCAAGGGCCATTCACAGGGCGAATATATCTTTGATCACAACTGGGCGCATGCCTACGAAAACGCAGGTGGGCGTTATTATCCAAAGCTGCAGATCGCCGTGCCATTCACGCCTGCAACTGGCCGGCGTTTCCTGACCAAACCGGGATTTGAAGTCACAGGCATGTCTGCTTTGATCCAAGGTGCCGTTCAAATCGCTGCCGATAACGAGATTTCATCGCTGCACGCCACCTTTTGCACGCAAGCCGAAGCGCTGGCTGGCGAAGAAATGGGACTGCTGCCTCGCATTGGCCAGCAGTTTCACTGGGTGAATGACGGCTACGCTGACTTCGAAGCGTTCCTTGGGTCGTTGTCCAGCCGCAAGCGCAAGAACTTGCGCAAGGAACGCGCCACCGCCAATGATTTCGGCGGCGAGATTATCGAGCTGACCGGCGATCAAATCCTAGCAGAGCATTGGGACGCGTTTTGGGTGTTCTATCAAGATACCGGTCACCGCAAATGGGGCACGCCATATCTGACGCGGAACTTCTTTCACTTTGCCCACCAAACACTGCGCGACGATATGCTGATGGTGCTTGCGATCCGCGATGGCAAACCCGTTGCAGGTGCTTTGAATTTCATCGGACGCGACACGCTTTACGGACGCTATTGGGGCTGTACCGAACACCATGCCTGTCTGCATTTCGAAGTGTGCTATTACCGTGCCATCGACTATGCGATCCGGCACGGCTTGGCGCGGGTCGAGGCGGGCGCGCAGGGCCAACACAAGCTTGCGCGTGGCTATCTTCCTGTGGCGACCCATTCGCTGCATTGGTTTGGCGACCCAGGCTTTAAGGACGCGGTTGCACGATATTTAGACGAAGAACGCGATGCCGTGGACCACGAGATCGAAGTACTTACTAGCTACGGCCCATTCAGAAAAACCGATATGGAGGATCATCAATGACCGATAAATTGACCACCACTGAGCGCACCGCACTGATCGACCCGCTGCTGGCAAATGGGTGGGCCATGCAAGACGGACGCGATGCAATTCAAAAGACGTTCGTCTTCATCAACTTCATCGAGGCCTTCGGTTTTATGACCCGCGCAGCACTTTGGGCGGAAAAATGGAACCATCATCCCGAATGGTCCAACGTCTATAAAACCGTAGAGGTCACCTTGACGACGCATGACGCAGATGGCCTAAGCGCGCTTGACGCCAAATTGGGCGCGAAAATGGATAGACTTGCTGGGGGCTAACTTGGAAACGCTTTTGACGACCGTGATCTGGGATGGGAAAACCATTTCTGATATTCTAACGCTGGAATTCCTGGCCTCTGCCGTGGGCAATGTCATGGCAGCTGTCACGATCCTGGTCGTTGGCTTTCTGGTCGGTGGCTGGGCGCGCCGCCGCCTGACGTCATTGGGTGGCAAGCATGCACATCTAGATATCACGCTGTTCAACTTTCTGGGAAATGTCGCCCGCTATGTTGTCATCGGTTTCGCGTTTCTCTTTGTTCTGAACACCTTCGGGGTGCAAACCACATCTGTTGTCGCAATTATTGGTGCGGCGGGTCTGGCCATTGGTCTGGCGTTGCAAGGCACGCTGTCCAACGTCGCCGCTGGCGTGATGATCGTTTTCTTCCGCCCCATCAAAATCGGCGATTTCGTCGAGGTGAACGGCCAAATGGGCACCGTCAAAGACATTACCCTGAATTGCACCGAGCTTGCTGCGATCAGTAATGTCCAAGTTATCATCCCCAACAGTCAGGTTTGGGGCAACACGATCACCAACTATTCCGCCTATGACACACGCCGCGCGGAATGGGTGTTTGGTGTGGGTTACGGCGTGAACCTCAAGGTTGCTGAAGAGGCGATTATTAAGACCATTCTTGCTGATCCTCGCGCGAAAACCGATCCGGAGCCGTTTATTCAGGTGAACAACCTTGGTGCCAGCTCTGTTGATTTTCTGGTCCGTGTCTGGTGCAACAGCGCTGATTTCTTTGCATTCCAAGCCGACATGAAACGCAAGGTTAAAGAAGCACTTGATGAAGCAGGTGTTGATATTCCATTCCCGACCCAAACCGTCGTTCACGTTCAGAAATAGACGATGCGCGCAGTCTCATACACCCATTTTGGTCCCGCTTCCGAAGTTCTGACGCTTGAAGATTTGCCGACCCCGAACCCTGCCGCCGGCGAAGTTTTGGTGCGGCTGGTAACATCAGGCGTGAACCCGTCAGACATTCGTGCCCGTGCGGGGGGGCGCCCCGGTGTGACCAAACCGCCCTTCCCCAAAATCATCCCGCACAGCGACGGCGCTGGCGTGATCGAAGCGGTCGGCGAAGGCATCGACACCGTGCGCGTCGGTGAACGGGTGTGGATTTGGAACGGCCAATGGCAACGCCCCTTTGGCACCGCCGCCGAGTACATCGCATTGCCATCTGCGCAAGCGGTCGCACTGCCTGAAAATACTTCGTTTACCCAAGGCGCTGTTCTTGGCATCCCTGCACTGACCGCGATCCACACTGTGTTGGGTGCGGGACCCGTTGCGGGCAAACAGGTTCTGGTAAGTGGTGGCGGCGGAACAGTCGGGCGACTGGCCATTCAAATCGCCGCTGCCTCTGGGGCCAAGGTCATCACAACATGCCACGGTGAAGCCGATAGTGCCGCCGCAAAATCCGCAGGCGCGCAGGCTGT
>Ga0213868_10005277_pt1 | contig 11646 bp, 10 predicted proteins | sample PICome_9_FD_160087 | JGI IMG/M metagenome (GOLD analysis project Ga0213868, IMG submission 160087) | Coastal seawater microbial communities near Pivers Island, North Carolina, United States - PICO127 | ecosystem: Environmental > Aquatic > Marine > Coastal | place: USA: North Carolina...
CCTGCGGTTGTTATAAATGATCCTAAGCAGTTTGCACCTTCCAAATACTTGAATCAACCTCATCGGTGAGTGCATTGGGGACTACTCAGCATCGCGTTTCTCTCTCTCTGTTTTTTACCACTGCGACTTAGATCCGCCATAGAGGGTCTGATAAAGGGTCTGATAAACTCACAGTTTCAAACTGATGTCTCATACTCATCATTGTTTTTCATTTTGATAATCTTCGTCATTTCCAGAGACGGATCATTTGATATTCCATTGAGCAAACTTAGATCTCAAGGTATCTTATTCGAAGGTCCAGCTGCAGTAACACAAGGAATGATAACCACTACCTATCGTAAATTTCAAATCTTTCTTTCCAAATGTCTTCCCTACGGAAAGTATCTATACGACGAGAGAGACTTTGTATCGTATGGTGAATTGCTTCGGTATATCGCCGTGAAGGACCAAACTCTTTTTGTTTATACTGAGGAATCTGCAGCAAATCCAATTTATACGATTCCCATCGAATCCCTCCATCCTGTCAAGGAAAATAGTAATAAGCCTCATCCGAGATCACTCACCATTAGCCCTATGACGAACAGCAATATGCAAGCTCAGGATTTACAAACTGTCTTATTACTAGATGCGCGTGATCGATTGGTACTGCAATGTACATTCCATTGTAAGAATAATCCTCATACGGCAGATGATTTTATACATTCCACTCAGAAGAATGTGAATAAGAGTGTGTATTTTAAAAAGGCATAGGTGCTTAGTGAATGTCCCATTCTCCCTATCTACCTCGAGACGACGAAAGAATTGTTGCTCGTCTTTTCCAACGACGAGCATCCAAGTTCATTCCACTTGGGATCCACATTTTCATAGGTAAGCATACGAGAGACGAATCTTGGCGAATGAAGTTCACACGTATCGAACAATTTACGTATATGAGATAATTGTAAGGCAGCAGATGCATTGACACTGCAAAAATGAGTTTGAAATGAATCAAACTCGTCTCTATCCAAGGGCTCTATTTGTAACGCTTGCGTGTTTGTGTCACTTATCATTGTCGTTTTATGAATATATTCGCGTCCTTCCACCATGTATTTCCATATCCATTCTCGTTCTTCTTTGGTAATGCAACTCATGGGAAGATCCCTAGAAATGGATATATTTGCGTATTTGAATTGTTTCTCCAACGCTACAGCAGCGTCATGTCTGGGTACTGACAACAAACGTTCATGATATGCTTGAACGACGATGAGATCCAAGTCCAATGGTAAATGAAAGGAGGTATTCCGTTGCTTTCCTTTGTATCCACCCTTTTTGTTTGTGATGTAATTGCAACTATTCGTAGCATGTGGTAAATGGCATACAAATTCACGTTCGATGCTACTAGTGGTGTCTTTTGGGCGCATGGGTAAAACGTGTATAGTGCCACTACCGCTGCCACTGTCACTACCACTGCGATGTTGTGGTTGTGGATACAGAGAGGAGACTTGTGCCGTACTGCAAAAGGAAAAGAATTCATGAAAATATCGAAATGTACCAATAGTATCTCGAATGGATTGTGTTTCCTGTAACATTCTGAAATAAGTGGGGAAATCCATTTGTTCCCCGGGAGCGATTAAATATTTTTGTTCAAATGGTTGATCTGCATCTTTAGGTCTTGCAATGTAATATTTTCTATATTGTGCATACATGGATGATAACCAATGATGCATAGGTCTATAAAACATTATGATATGTATATTCCATTTTTCAAATATATGCTTCATGGTATGAAAAGTGAGATTATTTCTCGGCATGGCAGAGAAATCTTCCGATGTGTGTATCGTATGAATGGTAAAGTTTTGTGATTGTGTTTGATTGAATGCCTGTTCATATAAATGTTGCAATGTCGATAATAGAGTACAATCTTGGGATGGCGATTCCTCGTTGTTGAAGCATGTTTGAAACAGTGGTTTAAAGTGTCTATAATCAAATCCTACAATTTCTTGATAATGATCTTGTGTCAAGAACGGTTTAAATTCCTTGTTTCGTATGACGTTAAGTTGCACACTGGTAGAACCGGTTTTGAGTGGACCCACATGTAAGACGAGCAATGGCTTTTGAGTGTTCCCAGATGTTACTATTTCATGATCCTCTTGTTCTTTGTCCAATGCTAACATATTCTTATGATCTAGTAGAGAATAATCCATCGTCCTCACATCTTCTTGTGTCATAATTTGTGTATGAAGCCACATCACTTGACTGACACTCACCAACATTAACACTACCATGAAAAGCATCCATTTTGTTGCTGTATTCATTCTTGTAAGTGATCGAGCTGGTGTACTTACTTACTTACTCATAAATGATATATCTAGATACATACAGACTCCTCAACTCTTCACACTTCACAGTTTGATTTTTTCAAATATATTTTATGACGGTTATCGTCGGTGGCTAAAACGGTTGAAAACCGTTCTCATAATACTATCCTGGTTTCATAGTTCCATATCTTGCACGGTCAAGACCCGAAGCCCGAAGTCACATTCCTTCTTCTCGTTTCAAGATAAAACATAAATAAATCAAACATCAAGACTGCGTTTCCTTCCCTCAAGTTTTGAAACATGAGCCAAGAAAAGAAGAAACAAACCTTTATGGATGCATTTGTCATTTCAAACAAGGAGAAGAAACAACAACGTGAATCATCTGCGATTTGGCACAAAGAAGAAGAAGAGATCCAAGTTAGTCCTGGTAGCAGCAGTCACATGACAACGAATAATGAAGAAGAGAACATGAAAGATGAACGTAATGATGAAAACATTTCACTGGGAGTAGTGGAAAACAAAATGACAGATCAGATTGATTTAGAAGCAGCAGAAGAACAAGCCATTTCTGAAGCGAAACAGACTGTCTTTCCTGATTTGGATGGAAGTCAAAATAATCCTGATACGGTAGAAAATGTGACGGAAGGTCATGTGTCTACTGGTGAAAGGAATATCACAAATACCAATCCATTTGATGAAGAAAATGATGAAGAAAAGGCATTGGTGGTATACCAAACTTCTTCTCTACAAGACGCCGCCGAAGAAGAAGAAGAAAAAGACACGGATGAAATAGTCGTATGGAACGAGGCACCATCCAACTCGATTCAAAACACATCTCCCAAACATAACGTTAGAACCGCCATGATTCCATTTCAAAAGAAGTACTCTGATATTGCAAACAATAGTAAGAATGATGAAAAGAAGACAAGATTTTATGAAATCAGTATCCCTAGAACCAAAGCACCATGGGTTGGACTTATTGCATCAGGATTGATTCTAATCGCATCCTTACTATTGAAAGATGAAATCATTAAAACAAAACTTGCCACCTATGGATACGTACTCGCATCCGTCGGAATAGTAGGAGGTATCCTACAACTCATTTTATCATCTGAAAATGGTATTGCTTTATACATCAATTACTTTTTATTTTTATGGTGCTTTGTTGGGGCCTGTATCATGACCTTTAAACCAGGTCATTTCGTAGAGACGGGGAATGGGTACTTTGCCAGTTGGGGTATGGTCATCTTTGTCGCGATGGGTGCAGATCCACCCGGTGAGTCATCCATGACTCGAAATCTCTTGGACAATTTGAATTCCACCATGAATTTAGGTGCTGTATCTGTACTGTTCATTGCTTCATTGGCCACTGAGTTTCATCATGGTATAGATCAATATAAAGGAGAAGCTGTGTATGCCATATGTGTTGCAGTCATCAGTGTTGTCTTGGTCATGCTCTTTTCTGTTTGGAAATACACCAAGTCGAACGTCACTGTGTCCATTTGGGAAGCACTAATCTGGGTATTGGTGGCCGTTGCTTGGGTCATCGCTGCAGTCATTGTTACATTCAGAGGACCTTTTGATACCATGGGAAATGGATACTTTTCGTCTTGGATTGGTGCTTCTATTGCATTTAGCACATCTACTTCAGCCTGGAAGGCACGTTCACGAGACGTACCAGTTTGACTTTCTTCGCAGACAAGTTGTATATTCAGATAATAAGAAATTACAAGTATATCATCATTATTCATTTTTCATATCTTCATGATCACTTTTGTGTAATTTATACAAGACCTCCAAACAATGTTTTCGTGGGATGCCTTCCTGTCTACCTGCGTAGCTATAATGTGACATATTCATGAGAGGATAATTATCCTTGGTAGATACTGATTGACGATGAATATATAAATGTTTCCTTGCAGTTGCTCGTGATCCAACGACTGTTACACTACGACCATTTACGAATGTATCATGCGTTCCTTCCACTGGATAGCCAGTTCCAATGGAATATTGCTTTCATGATATCAAGACAATTTTAAAGAGATTGAGATTGACCAACAAAAAAATGAAAATGAAAATTTGTGATACATTCCTATGACGATCTTATTGACTCACCGATGCCCACTTCATAGATGCAGGTCCAGTAATGTAAGGAACATATTGTTCTACGATATTTTGCTCCATAAATAATCTCTGAATGGCAGTCTGTACTGCCATGTACATCAAAGGGTGGTGCGGTGACACTGCAATAAAGTATTGACTGGGGAATTTACCATGCTCCACTTCGACAAATGCATCCACCGTATCATTCAGAAAGAGAGACGAATTGGCCAATAGTGGTCCAGGCGCGTTGTCAATATCAGTGTAAATACCTCCAAACTCCCACAACACTAAATACCTCCACAAATCTGCCATACCCGCACCTGAAGTAATGCAGTTTACTGCATCATGAATAAATGGAAATTCCTTCCAGTCGCGATGAATTAGATTATATACTGCATCGTCGTCGTGCAAAAAGATGGAATAGTCAGCAAACTTCCACTTGTTCACGTTATCGATCATGTCTTGAGTCATGCACCTGGATTTACTAGTCATGTGAATAATCTTTGGTATTCTTCGCCGAGACAATATTTCTCTCGTATTATGAAAAACTTTGTCTTGGAACAGAATGAGACCGTTTGGACATGCTATATTCGATTTATCTTTCACATTCCTTGTGATGGATTGAATCGAAGATATTAAATGCTTCTCCTTTTCATACATCTTTTCATCCCAATCAATGCATTTGGGTAAAGAGATTGAAGAAGATGTACCAAAATGAATTTCTTTACTTGATTTGTCAACGTAATATCTTGGATTCGCTGGAGTCTCATTATCAGTAATAATAGCATTGGTAAGATACTTGACTTCGTCCCGAATGTCGGTAAGGTTCAGTATCGTTATACTACTATTATTCAGACCATATCTTGTATGTGAAAATGAATTGGATAGCACGGCACCTTGTTTTGGATTTGAGTTACGGACTACATCTAATTGTTCCTCATTTACAAAGATCCAACGAATGATATTATCAAGATATCCATTCCATTGACTTTGCTCATTCTGTGGTACAAATGACGAATTGGACAAGTGCATAAAATAATCACCCGCTATCTTAAACATAAGAGTGAACAATATTGGGTGTTGCGGCATGGTTGCAACAAAGTCCATCCTGTAATCATGTTGCTGTTTCAAGAAAAGTATACCCTGGTGAGAGGATGATATCATATTCTGAAGATTTGGCACTAAGTGACTTCCTGGAGACACCAACAAAGGTTGTACGCAAATGCCTCCATTATTCCAAAGTGTCAATAATATATATAGTTGTCTTTGCAACGTGAATGTATTTTGTGTGTCTGCATTAGAACATTCGATTGCTTTGTGAATGTTCTGAAATATACGACGATGATGGAAACGTGTTGGATGGTATAGAATTGAGAGAGGTATGTTTGCCGGCGTATGAAGTTGCAACGTATAGTGTTCATCATTAGCAAATGTAATTTTCCATTGACGTATACACTCATTCAATTGGACCGAAATACACTGTTCATTATTTGTGTAATGATGTGGTTGATCGATGGTGATCAGATGTATTAGTTTGGGAATGGTAGGATTTGTTGTCGACGCACTACCAGTAGTATAATAAGTACTGCCAATACCAGCTGTCTTATTCCAGTCGTTCCTTACAAACCCATCAGGGCAATCTGTAAAGTTAGAACGTGATTCTAAAATAAGATTATCATCGAAATCGATGGTCCATTTCTCAGTTTCTAAAAGGACACTCGTATCATCATAATACCATAAAAGATGAAGGTTCCATAGGAGGAACAGCAGTGAACAAATCAAGACGTAAATCTTTAATTTTTTAATGGTCAAGACCATCGTTTCAAAGGATTCTTATATATCTCTCTACTTAGAGAATACGTGACAGGAAAATGTACTTTGTCTATTTATTGTATGGAAAGAGACGGAAGGACGAAGGATTGTGTATTGTGTACTATTAATAAGTAGTAACGTATCTATGTGTATGTGTGAAATGATGAACCTCGACGAACAACTGAGGAACAACAAATTTGTTCCTCGGATGAAGTCCCACCACCATTCATTTTTTATTTCATTTTATGTTCTTTGTTCATAATCTACAAAAGATAGGCAACTCAAATGTCGATTAACTTGCAAATCGGTCCATCATTATCATCATTATTATTAACTTTATTATTAGTATTATTCAACTACGGTGATACAGTAAGTGGATTTTCACCATCAAGACTCTCCACAATCACAATCCCTCAACGAAAAACAACAACACAAAAGATTCCCGAGGAACAAAGTAACAACGATAAGATCTCTTCGTACCCATCACCACTGTACCAACTTCATGTGTACCAAGTTTTATCTCAAGAAGAAGCAGGAAAGGCATTGCAAATGGCGCAGGAATACAATGATATTACAAATTGCTGGTCTACCAAGGACACAGAACGACATAAACGTTATTCTACTGCAGATTTCTGTGTAGAAGAATGTGACATCTTGTCCAATTATTTAGAATCCATTCAATTCGAACAAAGAATGTTTCAATTGATAAGTGAGTTATATGATGTAGACACCACTGATTTAGAATTTCAAGATTTATTTTGTGCACACTACAGAGGAAACACGGAAAAGAATGATCATCAAGATACTATTCCTACTGTACAAGTGATGGACCATCTTGCATTTCATAGAGACGGTTCCTTGATCTCCTTTACTATTGTCTTATGCGACTCAGAATCATATACTGGCGGTGGAACAGAATTCGATGCATTGAAAGGTACCAGTGACGGAACTTTCTTGAGCAATGGCGTAGTCCGTGTACATGAACCCGGTCAAGCAGTCATACATTGTGGAAAGATCCTTCATGGTGCTCACTTGGTGACAAGTGGAGCAAGGACAACTCTGACTGGTTTTGTGGAAGTGGATGGGAAATGTATTCGACCAGAGGTCATGGCTCAATCATGTAAAGAATTCGGTAGACAAGACAATGCTGCAAAGCGACTGGAAAGACAAATACAAAAGACAGATATGTTGGACTCAGTTGAAACAAATTGTAATGTCTTTACTGGTGGTTGGAATGCACCAAAAGAACCTTTTGTACGGGGCACGAGTCAGTTGTGTACTAAGTTTGTCCCTGCCTTCTCAACAGTCGTCAAACGAGGTAACGAAGAGAATAGACGCCTTCGAAATCTTGACATTGAAGATGTCATGCTTCGAACGTTACTTCTTCCTAGAGAAGAACGAACGCAGTTTCCTTCTGATATATTTGATTTATCTGCCTATGGAGGAGACATTACCATTTTGTAGATGGTATGTTTTGTTTGTATCTCTCTCTCTATCTAGAGTAAGTAAGTAAAGTAAAATACCACGCATTATTATGACAACTGCTCAAGCATTGATAATCCATTACGTATAGGGAGATGGACGAATGACTGACTGACTGACTGACTCACTCTCACTCACTCACACTAAAAAAAATGATGTCCGATGAATGAATCAATCATTCGATTTCTCTTATGTTTAAGGCCACACGTGTTATAAAAGAATTCAAAGATACAATTGCACCATGAAACCAACTCTTTTTACTTTCTTTATGCTTTTATCGGCATGTCAGGGATTAGCCGTGATGCCTTATGTCTCATCAGCACCTCCATCGCCCTCGGTCCTAGATAAAAAGTCGACCGCTTTAGATGTTATTAAACATCTTAAATCGACTTCCAAGTTAGCCTCTTACGTCAATATGACAGAAACTATTCTTGATTGCAAACCAGTGGCTGTAGTTACTGGTGGGTCATCTGGCATTGGAATTCCATGTGTTGAGGCGCTGTGCTTTGCGCGAGAAATTTAAATGCTGCTCAAGAAGTAGTCAAATCAATGCCTCCATCCATTAGAGATAACATACGAATTCAGAAACTAGATTTGTCCAATATGAAATTCATACAAGAAGCCACCGAGGATATTTTAGCCAAAGAGTCTCGCATCGATGTTTTACTTCTAAATGCAGGAGTCATGTCTCCACCGAAACGAATGACCACTGCCAACAATCTTGAATTACAATTCGGGACCAATCATGTTGGACACCACATGTTCGCTAGATATCTACTTCCGAAACTCAATTCAGAGGGGAGAATAGTCACTGTAGCCAGCGATGCACATTCATTCGGGCAGCTCAATTTTGCAAATCTAAACTATGACCCACTCTCCAAGGAGGAGCGAAATTACAGTGCATGGGGTGCATACGGTCAATCCAAGCTTGCCAATATTTTATTTGCCAAAGGCCTTAGTGATGAATTGAAAGAGTTGAACAGTAATATATAAAGTATTTCACTTCATCCAGGAGTCATTGGCACCAACCTGTGGCGATATACCCCAAGCATCGTACGGCCTTTTTTGAACATGTTGATCACAGACAAAAGCCCTGAACAAGGAGCCGCTACAAGTGTCTATGCATGTCTAGTTGACACAGATACATTTGAGGGTGGTGAATATCTTAGGGATTGTGGAATTGTTGAGACTTTGAATCAATACGCTAAGGATGAATTGAAAACATTAAGGAAGAAGTTATGGGTCGCCACCGAAACGATAATCAAACAAAACGGATTCCATCTTCCCTCATCTCTCATATAACTAACAGTATATTTGTTATGACGATCTTGGAAACTTTGTCATGATAGCTCTACTTCTGGTTACACGACAAGTGAAAAATAGAATCAATCAGTAGGATAGAAACTCCTACTAAGTTAGAAGATGTTTGCATAAAGTTCAGACTCTTGATAGAATATAGAAAGGATGAAGAGCATGTTGATATGCACGTAAATGAATACCAGTAGCAGTCACTTCTGAAATAATGAAACATCATCGTAATCCGACTGCATACTTCATAACCACAATCTATATCTCTACATCTATTCCGTTGATCAAATGAATGCGATTATCATTTGTTGAATGTTATAATTATTTTGAATAGATGAATCGTAGTATGATTTCAGACTGGGTATTGGCTGGTAATTGTTGTCTTTGCGAGATTTCTCCATTAACTACAAGAACCATTTCTTTCCGATATTTATGTTCTGTTCACGAATGAATCTATCTCTTTATGTCATCTGACTATGTTTTGTATGTTTACTGTGTATTGTGAAATGTGTGAGTGAGACTTGCTGAGACATTAGACATTCCATGAATTTCGAAATGCCTCTCTATCTGGTCATTTAGCTACGACGATTACGACTTTTACAATCAACGGATGACTTTCGCCGGAGCCTCGCATTGTTTCTCTGGTCACATACCAACGCCCAATCATTATATATCTTACGATAATATGGTAGTTTGTTCTTCAGATGCTCTGATTCATGTTCTGACATGTTCTTACTCTTTGAATCAAATTGAAGAGGAACATCAAGAAAAAGGTGCTTTGGATTACCACAATTACCACGAGAACAGTGACGATCATTATGATGATCGACATGAAGTACTTGATATTTGTCGGACTGAAGACATTGTTCCAAATACCAAACTAATTATACACAACACACGCGATTGTACTGCTACCATTTGGAATGATCACCATGATCATAATGTTCCTCCTGTTGTTCTGACAGAGGAGCAACATCAACAACAACAACGAAGCTACTCCTGCCGCTCTTCTTCCCTCACCAATCCTTGTTCCAGTTTAAAGATTTATCGAAAAAGACGACACAAAACCACCACCAGCAGCAATATCAGTAATAGTAACAGTGGTCATTATCACCATGCTCCCATCATGACCAAAACTAAAAAATATCATTTCAAGAAATTGATACCACCAACGATTCAAGAGGATGTCAGTTTAGAAGATCTGCTGGTCTTAGAGTCTCGGGGATGGTTTTTGAAATCTTTGTTAGATCTAGATGATTCAAAATCAGGAGATTAATGGAAAATTTGAGACGACGATGATAGAAGCTGAGAATAAGTGATTCAATGATTTTCACATTATGAATTATAAGACCACATTGAATTACCGCGCGTAGAATATAACAATAACATAACAAATGTAAAATGAAGGTTACTCATCTACTGAGTTTTATTTTATTTTTATTGCTCCCAATTGTTGTTAGTATAAGAGTAGATGGAGATAGATTTAATTAAGTTATTCATGTTTTTCAATTAAGAACCTTGCAAACTAAAATTATTAATGCCAGAGCCAACAGTAGTGGACACAATTAAAAGGTTTTACGATGTGGCATGCAACCGACTTTCGAAAGCCATTCAAGAAGATCGACATAAGAAAGCGTACTACAAAGATTCAACATCATCTGAGCAAGACCAAATTCATCTTGTGTATTCTCATGAGTTAAGAATATTGCAATCTCACTTTAAACCTCTGATATGGGGAGCAGGGACAACTTTAGTCGTATTCGCCACCTTTCGACTTAGTAAACATACAGGAAAGCTGGTTCAGAATACGAAGTCGTCATCACCCCATCTTCGTTATCAATTTGAAAATTTAAATCGTAATCGGACCACAGGAGCACAACTCTCTGACCTATCATCAGTTCCTTTAGATTTGTTGCTTTCTTTCTTAGTTGGAACTTCCACAGCCATCTTCCTAACAGACGATGAAAAAGTAAAGCAAGATATAGGTAATCTACCTTTGGTCCAAGGAAAATCACTCCTGAGTGAAACTTTATGTGTGCCCTTTCTTGAAGAATACCAAAAAATTGATCCTGCATTATGGAAATCAAAGGAAGGTAGGAATAGTGCTTCACTTCAGACAATTCGTACATTTTGTATGAATTGTCAAAAGAGGAATGATGTTTTGAACTTTTTATCCACTCATCGTAAGGATGAGATTGTGGATTCCATTCAAGATTTCGAGGATTATTTCGATAGGATTCCTCCTCCAGGTGTATTGTCCTTGTATGAAAAGTTACAAGAAGAAAGAAACGAGAAATGATTGGATATGTAAACATATATTGGGGTTAGGGTTAACATAGACATATATAACTTTTGCGATTATGCAAGAATGAAATGTTTTCTTCTGTTTATCTCCTTATATCCCCAATACATTTGGAACCACTACCATGAATACGGTTTGCCAAATGGCTTGCAACGCACGGGGACTCACACCTCGAAACAAAGCAGGGATGCCCCCTGCATCCATTTCTTGCTGTATATAACCCATGAATGATTTTGTAGGATGACCACAGCTCATGTCGCGATGCATTAAAACACGAACGGTTTCGATGGGTGTATTCCAACAGCTTCCGAGTCCTCCTATGATACCTGAAGCAACTTCTCC
>Ga0213868_10005280_pt1 | contig 11644 bp, 8 predicted proteins | sample PICome_9_FD_160087 | JGI IMG/M metagenome (GOLD analysis project Ga0213868, IMG submission 160087) | Coastal seawater microbial communities near Pivers Island, North Carolina, United States - PICO127 | ecosystem: Environmental > Aquatic > Marine > Coastal | place: USA: North Carolina | collected...
GCACTCTTCCATTATTTGTGACACGTCTTCTAGAAATCATGCCTTGGGATGATCGCATTGAAAGCTATATATCAGGATATGAAAAGGTTCATCAATGGCAGTGTTTTGACCCGAGAAATCATCGCTGGTCAGATCGAATCCGCCTATTTCCTATTAAATTCAGCTCTCTGCCAATACATAAAATGAATACCCAAGAAGAATTGATAGTACCAAATAAAGAACCAAATCAACTAACATCTCCATTAAAGGGCATACAACATGCATTTGATGCTCTTGGTCTAAGTGGTAGGCTACTCACAAATATGACTTGTGACCGTATACTTGATCTCACGAACGGTTATTCGCTACCACAAAGAGGTACCTGGGAATGGATTGGTAATTGGACTATTGATGGATCTGCAACTACCTCGAATAGTGAAGACATAGGGTGGAATTATGCCACAGATATTCAAACGCTTATAAATGGTGGAGGATCGACAGAATTAGAAAATTCAAATGAAATATCATTTCGAAGAAGAACCTGGTATAGACTAAGAGTTCTAGTTGCATATCCTGGAGTATCTCGAGGAACGGAACAGATGCTGAAAATGCATGCGCATAATGCCAAACTGACTTTGGCAGTTGCCAAGTTGCAAGATCAAGTGAATTCGATGCAAAACAAACTTATCGAAAAAGATGAGGAACTCGAAAAGGCTCTGATAGAGTCGAAAGAACACTTCGAGATCATTCAGAAATTTGTCAATGAAAAGAAATCGTCACTAGATACAAGTGATTCACCGAAAAACATTGAAATAGATCCAGATTCTCGACATCGAAAAGCTTTACTCTGTCTAAATGATAACGAACACGATGCCTTGAATGATTTAATTGGTTCTTGTACTGCATCGATTAATGCACGGATAAATGAAGTTCCATTGGATATGAATTCGCATGAATCACCAAGCTTCGATAAAGGTTTAATTCATGGTGCTCGGAAGTTACAAATCCACGCGGAAAATTTTATTGGTACTGCAACAAGCGCATAAACTAAAAGATTGTATGTGTTGTCGATTCAAAAAAATCATCTTTCAACATAGAAAAAACTTCAAGTTTCGATTGTGACACGTCTGTCACAATAGCCAGATCTCTAGGCCATTAGATGGTCTGAAGGCCATTACGTCAGGTCGGCAATTTCCACCTTTGCCGACACCTCAGTTTTGTTCTCTGCTCTCTCAGAGTCAGGATGCAAATACAATCCGATGCCACTCTAATGGATGACGACATGAATTCCACTTTGATGAATCACATGTCTACTATTCGTCGCCTTCTACGCCAGGAAACCGAATCTCTGAAGAGCCCTGATCACGAATGGAAGAGATGTCAAAAAAAATCTATGCACAATCCAATTTGGAGAAAAATGGTAGTTGAGTGGTGCTACCAAGTAATTGACCACGTATCTGCTGATAGAGAACTTGTGTATATGACTATGAATATTCTAGATCGCTTCGTGGCAGTCAAGAGCAGTTCGTCCGAAGATACATGTCAAAGGCAAAACATCTTTTTTACGGATAAGAAGTCGTACGAGACTGCCGTTATGACATCATTGTTGATTACAACAAAAATACAAGGCATCGAGAACCTAGATATACCCGATTTAGTAACTATGAGTAGCAACTCTGTACGCTCCAAAGATATCATTGAGACTGGCAAGGATGTCATACAGAGTTTGAGCTGGAACAATCAAGTCCCGACTGCAGCCAGATTTGCCCATGCGTTCATTCAACTACTTCCTCAGAATATGCCCCATGCAACTAAAATGTCAATATATGAAGACTCTATTGATAAGATTGAATTATCAGTTCAGTTTGAAGCTTTCTCTCGCCATCCTCCATCCTCTGTTGCTTGGATGGTTGTGGAGAATTCATTAGATGCAAATCTTGTGCCACATGACATAAAGTCGAGCTTGAGAGAACAAATACATCAGCTCGGTATTGATCATGACGAAAACCTTTATCATCATTTAGAGTTACTTGATTATCGCAAAGTTCCCTCGTCTGGATTCAAACTGAATGTCATTCCTCTCGACGAGAATGACAATACAGACCACAATTGCATACAAACTATTTCGGAGCCGCGCAAGTTTTCGCCCAGATCTATCCCTCTCATCACCAACGTTGTTTCTTTAGAAGATATGGTGATGATCTCACCCCTTCCGCAAGAGAATGACGCAGCTTCCAAGAAAAGTCATTTTACTGAAGACGTGGCCCAGGAGATACCAAAGTTACGTCGAATCAGCAAGCGTCATTATCTCTAGATTCGTCATCATTGTAAGGTTGGAATGTTACTTGTAATGAACCTTCGATCTTCACTAAAAGTAGGCAACGAAGGTGATGAAAGAGAAGTATCTTAGAAATCCATCAACAGAGCCACATACCAAGACTCATCTAATCTCGCTATCGCTTATGATAGAAGATAGAACCTGTTTTATCACGCTCTCAAGAAGAGCGCAAAAATTTACAAAACTTTTTTTATAAAAAATATTCCATACATCAGAATAAACAAACATGGAAAATTACCGTCCGCGTCGGCGCGAAAACTGAACTATACAGCCCAAAGACAATAGTGTAAAATAGTTTTGACGAATTGAAGCATTGAATCTTTGTACTATCTAGCTTTTTATTTCTAATGATATTCACGCTACTGGATTCTAATCGTAATCCAAATATCACCAAACTTTTTTAGTTTCTTCAAATGACGCACGACTGTTTGGTGAACTTTTAGACGCGTTCGCATGTGTGTACCAGCCCCCCCAACCCCCCAAAGTTATCTCATATGTACGTATGATTTGTAGTCTACTTCAACTCTAAAGATAGAGGTTTTTTGCTAAACCATCTTGCACTGACATAACCAATTCACTCACTGATTGCGGGACACTCTATGAATGCAAAAACTTTGCACAGTTTAGATCGTCAATTTCACACACTGAAGATTTCAGAGCTAGATGGGAATGTTGGTGAGTTTAACGATTCACGAGACACTTCGTCTGCTGTTATTGTGATCTTTTATCGGCTAAAATGGTTACATTTCAATTCATAGTCAACATTTCGCTAAACAGACCAGAGAAAAGAAATGCCATAAATGCTTTGATGTGGAAAGAGATTGGAAAAGTATTTCGACATTTCGGTGCTTTAGAATATGAATGTAGATGCATTTTACTCACTGGAGAAGGGGACAGTTTCTGTGCTGGTATTGATGTGTTTGATGATTCATTCGGTCTTATCGATTTGAATGATTCACAGGGGAAAGATGTCGCAAGACAATTCCTATCTTTTCGACCGAAAATTATAGAAATGCAGCAATGTCTCTCGGCGATCGAAGAGTGTTCAATTCCTGTAGTTGTTGCAATTCACGGTTCATGCATTGGTGGAGGCATTGATCTTAGTTCTTGTGCTGATGTGAGAATTTCGTCTCCCTCTGCAAAGTTCAGTATTAGAGAAGTTCAATTGGGTCTTGCCGCAGATGTAGGAACATTGCAACGATTTCCAAAGATTGTTGGACATGGATCAAGGGTTAGAGAATTATGTCTCACAGGTGAAGATTTCAATGCTCAGGAGAGTGCCAGGATTGGTTTTATCAGTAGAATCTCGAAATCAGATGAGACTCTATTCGATGAAGCGCTTTGTATATGTAGACGAATCGCCAAAAATAGTCCTGTGGCAGTAGCAGGAACCAAAATGTCTCTTAACTATTCAAGAGATCACAGTGTTCGAGATGGCTTGGAGAATATTGCAATGCACAATGCAGCCGCACTTATGACAAACGACGTGATTGTAGCCTTTTCAAATAGAAATGGTGTAGCAAGATTTGATAGTCTAATCCCTCATTCAAAACTGTAGATTATTCAGTTTTCAGTTTTGTATTACTTTCTCAGTACTATCTAGATCGTATATGTACTTTTGTTTGAAAAGTTTATAAAAAAACTATTGATTAAGTAATGTCGATATTGATACACAGAAACATAGAGCATACACAGCATAGAACATACCAGTATCGTTGAGCTGGACCAAGAATATAATTACAAACAATAAAGCATCTCTCGGTAAGCTTTGAAACGTAAAATGTTCCATGGAGTCGATTGGAACATAAGACGATGTAGCAAAATAAGGTTGAAAACGCTCATATCCTTTCTGGTCCTCGTCGTCTCCGTGTTGCCATTTTGCAGTTGCCTTGTTTCTTCGACTTTAACGTTAGAGCGACAATGTGCTCATACGCTTCATGGTTCGAAGGGATCATCATTCGATAAATTGTGCTCCTATTTTCAGGGAGATTTCGACAACTTTGATCAGGTTGTGGCCGACAGGAAGCAATCGTTAACCCCTCGTCAAGGTGGTGGTCATGAGCAATTTCATGTTACACTCATACCTGTACCAATCGAATCCGTACCCGATGAACTCTTCCCTATTCCTAAAGAATGCAGTACTTGTCATTGTGTTATAGCATCTTATTATTTTGATGGTTTGCCAGATAGAATTTTTCGCTTGCGATTCTATACCATCTTTAAAAGTCAGGAGAAAGTTATGATGAAGTTATTTTGTTTTAACAATGAGTTGGAACAAATGCTGAGAAAAGAAAGTTCGAAATTGACAGAAAGATGGCTAGATATACTGAGATCTTACGTCAAAACCAATTATATGAGCGCTTTTCAAGAACTTGAACGATGCGATATCCTTTGGACAAGAGAACCCGATTCAATTCGACAAACATACCTCCAAGAAAACACTTTACCATCAGACTTCAACGATTCAATTCATGCAATAATGATGTATGATCATGACGACGGCGGAGTACTATTGGAAAGTCAAATGAAACCAGGCACATTCATCCGAATTCAAGATGAGTTGTCTCTTTGGAAAAATGAGCTATGGGTAAATGACAGAGGATATGATGCCGAAACAAAAGCTATGGTTTACGGAAATTGGAACAGTGTTCCTTATAAACTTAAACGCGTCTCGTCCTTCCATTACAGAGAAGGAAACTTCTTGCGAGAAATTGTTGATCCAAGTTTGAAATGGACAATAGGACCAGATTACAGGCAACCAAATGAATACGAGCAAAAGATGACATCAATAGGTGGTGTAAGCACGCAAATGAACCGAAAGTTATAATTTTTGTTTTTCCCTAAAATGGACGATACATTTTGTCTTCCTTCATTTGTTTTACTCTCTTCAGATCCTCTTGAAACCTATTCTTTAGATCTTCAGTATGTCTTTTCTTCGACTCTTTCATCTGAAATCGATAAAAGTCGTGTACAGTCTCATCTTTCTTCTTTCTTGATCGTGATCTCTCTCGACCTCTCCTACCTTGAACGCTACCTAAAGTGCCATTCTTTTCAAAATCAGTGGCATCGCCAACGTTGTTAGCATAAGAGACAGTTATGAATCCGTCTTCATCTGGTTGATTTTTCGCTGCATCTCTTCGTGTTTGAGCTTCCATTTCGGCATCTTCATATTTCGTCATGATTTTTTCACATATATCTTTCAAAATCTCTCGTGAAGGAACTCTATCCCTATGAGATTGTACAATTTTCATTATTCCTGAAATCGATTTATCTTCGATGTATTCATTTTCATCTTCCGCATCTTGATGTTTCTTGAAATCTTCGTTTGTATCCAGATGTTTTAACTTTCTGCGTTCAATGTTGCACATGGACGCTGAAATGTCCTGTAACTCTTGTATTTCCAGTTTACTGACCTTGATGGAGCTGTTTGTATCTTTCTTGCTGAAGGCTGACATGAACTTTTTCATACCTTTACTAGTGCTAAACGTAATGTGCGCATACCGTCCTTGATCGTACCAAGTATCTTCATCAAATATCAATCCGTTTGCATCACCACCAAAGCTTCGTATTTCTTTCTCAAATGTGGACATTGCCATATCTTCCACTGATAATTCATTGCCTCCTTCTTCCTCCATATTTTTAGTTGGTTTGGGTGCAACAATGATCCTTTCAACATCAGCGTATTTCTCGAAGATTGCTTGAAGTAGTACAGAAGTTTTAGTAGATGGATATATTGGAGCATTGGTGACAAAAAGAGTTCGTGCAGATGTATCACTGTAAGAAATGTGCTGTTTCACAAACATAAAAGTGCTTTCTTCTTTTTCTCCTCCATCAGATGGTAATATAATTTGAATTGGAAGGTAACCCTTGATAAGATTCATTTGATCAGTGAAACTGGCGATGGTAGTTGTTCACCTACTTGCTTGCTTGTGTGTTTCGTTTTTATCCAAAAAATAAAAAAATGAGTGGTGATGACCGAAGTTGTCCGTGTGTACTGCCCTGACCCCTGACACGGATAAAGTAGAATGACAGAAAGCGCATAAAAGCACATCGAACATAATTAGAGTACACATAATGAGCACTTCTACAGAAAGTAGATCGACGATGAGCTCTAAACAAGTCGCTGCTGGCATATTGGGAACATCTTTTATAGGAACGATTGCGCTTATGTCACCATTTGTTGTTATGCAGCTAAAGTCTCCACTTCCTTACATGGCTACACCAAGACGAAAAATCATAAATGCTCTTGAATTTATCAAAGCTCAACATCACCAACAAGGGATACTTTCTAAACCCAGATATTTTGATCTTGGGAGTGGAGATGGGGAAACAGTTCTTGCAGCTAGTAGCATGAATTGGAGAGCCACGGGATTTGAACTCAACTCAACGTTATATTTGATTAGCCAAGCTCGATGGTTAATGACACCACATGCTATACGAAAAAATTGTGATTTTAAATTTGGCGACATGTGGAAACAAAATATAGGAGAGGCAGATGCTGTAATGATCTTTGGTGTGAAACCTCTGATGCCAAAGATAGCTCACAAAATACAGTCCGAGTGCAGACCTGGGACATTTGTACTTTCTTATAGATTTCACATTCCGATCAAAATACCTTCTGATTATCAAAGTATGGAAGGAGATGAAGTAACAGATGGTTTTCTTAATGCAGATTTAGTTTTCGATGAAGAAGAAATGAGAGTGTATCGTCTGAGAAGAAATGATGTTGATGCTGAAACACCGTAGTTCCTCCAGCAAACTGGATCTTTCAATAAATATTCATATAATTGCATGTATTTCTTTTTTTTCAAAGTGATATTGCTGAAAAGAAATAAGTGTCTAACATTTCTGTGTAGACTACAAATTGCTTTGTATTATGTCCTTGTTCGTTGGTCATCATATACTGCTGGAAATAAATTCATAGATAGGTCGAAGAGAACAATTTGGATGAGAGAAGAGAATTTGATGTCAGATCTCAGATCTCAGATTACACAGCTCCGGTACGATAACATAGTGAAGCATTCTCATTTCTTTCATCGTTGATATATCATGGGAAATCAGCCTCCGAGTAGAAATAGAAGTAATTCTATTCGAAGGCATGGTGGTAAGTTAGGGTTACCTGTGTAAATAGGTAAATTTGTCTGAGCGGATCCAATTGCTGACTCAAACTTCTATGAAATGAAACAGGTGGATTCGGAGTGAATAGATCCGAAGCCGATGATAGATGTAGGCCGTCTGGTTTGTACAAGAGGTAAGAAAGTTCATTCGAAATTGGTTTAAAAATGAAATACTTACATGTACTCAAAGCCGGTTCCTGGCTATTCCTATTCTTTCCGAACTGAATTTACCAGTTGTGCATGGGACGACCGAACCGTCCGTCGTCTCATTGGAGATGGCAAAGTTGCGGCTCGACTCGTCGGGTCAGATGATCGTGGTTCCTATAGTGATCAAGAGTGCCCTATTTGTTTTCTGAATTATAGTGAAATCAATATGTTGAATTGCTGTAAAGCGACCATCTGCACTGAGTGTTATTTGCAAGTACAATGTCCCATAACTAGAAGTAATCCTTGTCCATTCTGTAATAGACCAAAAATGTCGATTGTTATTGCAGAGAAATTGGATTTGGACGAAATAAATCGGAGAGATGAAGATGAACAGAAGCTCGTCGAGGCTACCATTAAATCAAAATTAAATGGCGAAAAGGAAAGTTTCTCACATGCACCCACGCCATCAACGTCTTTTGGTTCTAATTTAGAGCAAGAAATGAGATCACGAACGAGAAGTATGTCATCAGAAATACATGAAGAAATGGGTATTGTTGCAATGTCACCAGAAGAAAGACGAGCTTTAGAAGAAGAAATGAGATCGCAAAGTTCGCACCCTCTTTTACAACAAATGATTGCGGAGGCTGAACAACAAAGAGAGAGACATGAAATGGAGCACTTTGAAAGGACAGTCGAAAGAATGCAATCGTCGAGAAATCGGTTGACAACTCTGATTAGAAGACTTGAGAGGGGCGAGGATCATCCAGTTTCTCTTTTGACTGGCACCTTAAGAGAAGAAAATACAGGGGTTTCTAATCACCAAAGTGAAAGATCCCATATTGATCAATTAATCATGTTGGAAGCTGCATTATATTTATCTATGAATGCACGCGCAGGCTCCGCTAGAAGGGGTGTTCGGGATAGACAGAACACTAACCAGGGTGGAAGTTTGCAAGTTGATACCAACTCTATTTCTAATAATAGTAGAAACTCTTCAGGAATAGAGTATGCAATGGCAAATATGTTTCTCGGTGGCATTTCTGAGCAAGAGCAGCTTGAACTGGCAATTCAAATGAGCTTGGAAGAAGCTGACAGGAGACAGGGGGCAGAAGCAACTAATGACACTTCTGAGACTGATGGGGATGTAAATGAAGATAGTTAGATGGGTTTCATTCACTTTCTTTGCCCCCGTCTACCGTCTACAAATTTCGAAATAATCGTTGATTTTGTGTCTAAGTAAGGTCATGATAGTAACGCGCCGAGAGGAGCCACAGCTATCAAAACTGCGATTCCAAATTCCAACTCATCTCTACTGGCAAACAATATTTGTATGTTTAAAAATATAACCATGGTAAAATGAATATTACATGTACAGTTAGATACTGTAGCAAGACGCTCAGCCAGATTCGCAAGGTCAATTGCATTCTGACTGCATCTACTTAGTTACTTCCGTTACAGAAAATAAAATCAATAATCGAACGAAGAACAACGACAGGACGACAATAATAATACTCGTAGTACAATTACAAACATGGCAGTTTGATTGCCAAGACGGAATACAATTTGCTATCTTTATGGATGGATCATATCAAACAGTATAAAGACAGTGGTTCAAAACCTTTGGAACATGATAACCATGTCGGTGATGAAGAACTAGTTCAAATATCTTCATTACAGAACACTTCATTGAATTCTGTCGATGGATTTGACATTTGTAAAGAATACGGTTATCGTTACGAATACACAGAGGACGATGAGGATGATGTCCATAGCGAAGATCAAGTGCATGATAATAAAACCGTCTCTGGTTTCCTGTCCAGACTTGTAAAATCTGACGCTAGTGATGATTTGAGTTCTCAAGATGCTCACAACAACGACCCAAAATATCAAATATATTGCCTGGGAAAGAAGTTTCATCCAATCAATGATTTTCATTCTAAAAGAGAATACGAATCTAGTCTCTTTTGGTTTACATATCGATGTGATTTTCAAGAAATCAAACCTTATGGTATCACATCAGATGCGGGATGGGGGTGTATGTTAAGATCAGCACAAATGCTTGTAGCACAGACGTTAAGAATACATTTCTGCGGAAATGATTGGAGGGCTCCCCAAGCCATGATGAAAAGAAGGAAGGATTCATTTATTCAAGACTTGATGATGTGGCTTGCGGACTATCCAAGCTCAGATAGTGGCTCTTGGTATAGCATACATAATATGGTAGCAGCGGGTTTAGCAAAGTACGATGTTTTACCAGGAGAATGGTTTGGCCCTGGAACTTCATGCTATGTAATTCGAGATCTTTCACTTCTTCACGAATTAGATTGGAATTTAAAAAATCAAAATACACCACGTCTTCGTCCGAAGGAGTATAACTTTTCTGATAACGGATATAGTCGATACCAACCTCTGTTCAAGGTATATGTGGCCACTGAGGGGACCATTTACATGTCTGAATTAGAAGATTTATTAGTAAATACACAAAAGCGAGATATCAGCAATAGAAATGGAACATCGCAGAAGGAATCGAACAAGCTTCTTCATCCACTGAGTGACACGCTGCATCCCAAAGCAAGTAACGGAAAAGAACGTAGTATTTTGAAATGGGAACAGTCGCTTCTTATATTGATACCTTTACGGCTTGGCCTTAAGACGTTCAACGCTATGTACAGTAACTCACTTGCATATATGTTATCATTGCCTCAATCGGTGGGATTTTTAGGAGGATCTCCTAGACACGCACTTTGGTTTTACGGAGCAAGCTCTGATGGGTCGAAAGTGTTTGGTTTAGATCCTCATACAGTACAAAGAGCTCCAGGTCGTCGACGACTGAATGTAGAAGAATTAGAACAAACTAATGGCAAAACACATCAGGTGCTTCTTTCAGATGAATATCTTCGATCCGTTAATTGTCCTTTTGTTTCCACCATGGATATGATTAAAATTGATCCCAGTTTAGCCCTTGGCTTTTATATTCGCGACGAAGAGGACTTTGAAGTATTCCGTAATAATATTGCACACATGCCACACCCCGAACTTTTTACAATAGCCATGGAAAGACCTGACTATACAGCAGACCTTGATATGATGGATCTAGTGAACGCAAATGATGACAATGGAATTTCCAGTGACACTTTAACAGAAGCTTGCAACGAAGATGATTATGTAATGATTTAGCTCTATACATGCTGCAAACAAAGCACATTTAAAAATTACTTAGAAAAAAAGTTCTAATCAAAAAAAGTGCATTTAATCAGAAAACCCCGGGGCTACATTAGCACCACCGAGTAGAAATGCATCCATCTCTTTCTTTGATATGACAGATCGACCATATGAAGAATTCCTGATGCTTGAACCATCTAGGACTATTGAACCATGTGGCTTTAAAGGTTGTGGCGGTAGTTGCTCGGAGACATTTCCTTCCGCACTCAATTTCTTCTTCCACCCTTCTTTGCCAAGAAAGTGAATTGACGGCTGACGTAATGCTGCCTGCTTCTGTACTCCCGTTGTTGAACTGATCACCACTGATTCATCCATCTTTTGACTATCTGACTCTTCTTCTGGGTTTCCTGATGATGCGCATCCGGTCCATTCAATTGATGGAGCTGCTTCTGTATCAATTTCATAAAGTGGTGCTCCAACTTCTACGGTATCATCAACCTGGACAAAGTGTTGTGTGATCACTCCATCCACCGTCGCTTTCATGTCGATGGTAACTTTATCAGTTTCCACCAGTGCGATCAAATCATCAACTTTCACAGCCTGCCCAACTGCTGCCGACCATTCCACAATGGTTCCTTCGGAAATTGAATCTCCCATGGTCGGAACTTTGATGGTAATTTTCTCATTTAAAGACTTCGTTGGGCCAGAAAAGTACGATAAAAATTGGAATTGTTTCCGACAGGAATGCTTTAAAATACTACTGGTAATTATGCGAGACATCGAGGGTACGAATGAATTCAACAGAATAATCACTGCAGCCCAATTGAGGAGGCAAAAAGGAAATCATCTTCGACTTCGAAAATTCAGTTTGGATATATTTAGCTAAATTAGCTTAAATAGG
>Ga0213868_10005281_pt1 | contig 11643 bp, 7 predicted proteins | sample PICome_9_FD_160087 | JGI IMG/M metagenome (GOLD analysis project Ga0213868, IMG submission 160087) | Coastal seawater microbial communities near Pivers Island, North Carolina, United States - PICO127 | ecosystem: Environmental > Aquatic > Marine > Coastal | place: USA: North Carolina | collected...
ATGGACAAAATGACGAAAAGAAAGAGTGTTCCTATTCTCATCACGACGATCTCACATATGATATGATTGCACAAAATTGTGGAAATACTATAAAGGTATTCAATGACAATGACTGTAGTGTTGATACAGATTGTACAGATAGAATTGCGAATGGCGATCCATGCTATTTCAAACCGTTCTTATCGAATAATGACGGTTTCACTGGGAATCTACACGAGCAAAATGGAACCATGGAAAACCACCAAATTCAGCGTATACAAATTGATTTTCCAAAAATGATGACAAAAGTAAGAGCGCATTCATCCACCGATCACAAAAAGTGTCTGTTTGATATGATGCCTTCGACGAGAGATATTTTGGAGTCTACAATCCTCAATACCAATTTACTCTATTGGGAACACGAAAACTATCCAGTATCAGACACGGACTATAACCTATACAGGAAGAATGGACAAGCCACTCCGTTTCGTATTACCAATCTCGTTTACCAAGGATCATTTTCCTCCGTTTACTCCTGCACCAATATGTCAAACCCTAGGACGATGTATACTATGAAGACTCTTCATATGGACAGGCTCAGACAAAAGAACATGGTCCATCATGTGCAACGTGAACTTGCAATTCACGCTCGATTGTCTCATGCAAATATTGTTTCGCTGCTTGGAGTTTTCATAAACTCACTCCAAAACGATTGCTTGAATCTTGTCCTAGAACATGCATATGGGTCTGATTTACATCTGTATTGGAATACACATGTACATCGCAGCGGAAACACACCATTTTCCATTCTATCAACCTTGGATAGAGGTGCAAATTATCTCATTCAAATATGCAGCGCTTTGGAATATCTTCACTCTCATAATGTTTTTCACCGTGATGTCAAACCAGAAAACATATTGGTCTTCCCATGCCATGGATGTAACAGTGATATTCTTCTGAAACTCTGTGACTTTGGATTTTCCATTCATATAAATGAAAACGATACCATTCGATCTAATTACAAAAGGTTGACTATGGTTGGTACTCCATTGTACATGCCACTTGATTTGGTAAATTACATTCCACTTTCCTACAAGAATAAAGGACATGGTCCAAATCGACGTCCAGTTTGTGAATATGATGTACGTTACGTCGACCAATGGTCTCTTGGAGTCATGGCATACGAATTGATTACAGGGATACATCCATTCGAGAATGAAGAGGATACTGCTTTGTTGGCACGTAAAAAGGGGTATTTGAATGAAAATGAGTTAGTTTTCGATCGTATCCGAAACATGGCATCTAGGGGAAGTTTCATATCCAAATCTGATTTCCATCTTGTGTCAGAGCAAGAAGATATCTTTGAAAGGAATGAAGTAAAGTCCTTTTGCGATTTTGTAGCAAAAATGACAAATATAAAGGCATGTAGTAGGCCGACTTTTAGAGTGGCATCCGATCATGAGTGGTTTAGACTATCTAGTCAGTAGAGGACATATCATTGCTAGTCCTTTCAGAAAAGAAACAACGCACCAAGTCTTGCGCAATGTGGCGACTTTGTTTGATTAACAAGACCAATTTCTAATTATTGTAAATTATAATTATTCCATAGCTGTTTTTCACAAATTAATATTTATGACATGGCAAGATGTATATTGTAAAGTGTGAGAAAGATAATGGTAGCTGCCAAACCAAGCCGTGTCCAAGAGATGAAAATGATATTTCTAGCTTCATCCTCCACAATATGTCTTTCTTCTGTCGAACGTTTCCCTCCTATTTCAACCAATGTATTTTCTCTATTTTCAGCAGATTGAATATCACTATCAATGTTCACGACGGATGAATATGTTGCACCAAGAAGAATTTGAAAGACACCATTCCGTTTCTTCTGAGGTGACGATTCTTTTTGATCAAGTGCAACTTGGTTCATGTCTCGTTCTTTTTCATATTCTAGTTCACTATACTTTTTCACCCACCCAGTGGCATCCGTTAGAGCTTTCGTAGACATGAAGTCAACGACAAACTTTGGAACCCAATCAAACATCGAGACTTGCACAGAATAATACACTCGACTCATGGTTTTATCATCGGGTACTGGGACCACATACCAATATCCACATGAATCATTAAAATCACTTTTCTTGCTATAATCGAGCGTCCAAGTTAGACTATTGAGCTGTGGATAGAATACGTGCTTTACAAAAAATTGAAGTTTCAGCATTGGGAATCCGACCTTCATTCTAGTATAGATGATCTGGTGATTTTTCTTGTTTTCCACATTATAATTCTTCGATTCGACTGTTTTTGGCACCATCTTCGCATAATTGTCATAATCTAGAATTTTTTTCCATACGACAGAAGTTGGTGCTTTCACATCTTGAACAACAAGTCCCCGACCGCTTGACCCAGATTTCATTTGAGTTTTAAATGCATGACCAGCCTTCAAAATCTTAATAGCTTTGCTATCTAACTTAACCTTTGGATCTCCCGGTTCTTTATTTGAAAATAAAATTCGTATTGAGAAGCAGGTAAGAAGAAGAATGCTATGCAGATTCTTAACCAAAGTATTTTTTTTTAAAAATGTATTACATACCAAATGGCCTAATGATACCTTGGTGATCATGTGGTTCAGTGAAAGAGGATCCAAATACACACCCAAAGCCAATGAGTAAACAGTAGACATGTACAACCAAAGCACGATAATTCATTTCAATAGTCTAAGAGGAAGTGCGGCATTCTTTTCTATGCGTGGTTGATGAGAATATTTTGTTTTGATAAAAGATACACATGTTGACCGTTGAATTTTTAGAAATTTAGGTATTTTGAATAATAGGATAACGATGTCATTTTTATCATTCGTGTCTGTGGTCGATCTTCTCTAACAAATTCAATATCTGATCTAACTTGCTATTTGTTTCCTCAAGTCGTATTTCCAACGTATTCACTTTCGTCGAAAGTAAAGTTAGAGACGAAGTTCTACCAATTTCATCAGAAACGGATGGCTGCATGTCATCTTTTCCATTCGGAAGGATTGGATATACCATACGTAAGAATTCATCCTTCGATAGCGATCCAGATCCATCTGAATCCGCATTCTGAAACATAAGTATTAATTCTCTCAACTTACGAAGAGATTCTTCAGCTTCTTTCTGCATTAAGCTGTCCCCTTTGTCATGATCATCACCTTCACCAGCAATGAGCTTAAAGTATTCTTCATCACTAGAACTTGCACTGTGCGAGCCATTGTCTTCGGATGATGATGACGATGACGACGAAGATAAATTAAACCCACCACTAATTTTCTGAAGATATCGCCTCCTTGTCTTTGATGCAACACGCTGTGCTTCTGCTTCAAATCCCCATGTTAACATACTTGCCGGTATTGCAAACATGCCGATAGAGAACAAACCTGTCATAAGGACCACCACCTGCGTGTACCAAGGTAGTTTCCCATCAGGACCTCCTTGTCCAGTTAACATTAAGGTAGAATAGTATATTGTGGTACTGATAGACCACTCATTTTCCTCATCGTCCATCTCTTGAGGACGGAGATAGTACATTAATACTGCTGTAAACATGATCAAACCTGCTGCCATGACGACTGCGACATACAAAATCTCTCGATTGTAAAACAAAACGCGTTGCAAAGAGTCCATCGCTTTTCCTAGTGGTTCAGTGCGTAAGATTCGCATCAACCGAAAGAATCTTAGATACGTCAAATGAGGAAGTTTCAATTGTATCACAAATTCTAAGAAGAATGGAAATGTCGCAAGTGCATCGATCAATGAGTGAAATGTCAACATGTACATTATACGACCTTTGAATGGACCAATTGGACCGTACTTTTTATGTTCCACAATGGTGATAATTCTCGCAACATACTCGCACATAAATATAAGAGACGCCACTCCTTCTTCGATGTAAAATATCTTATGATCTCGAAAACGAGGCTCCGTGGATATTACAAAGAATGTTAAATCAATTAGAATGATAACACTCATAATATTCTTGAAGACTACTGCCTGTATAGTTCTGGATTTCGAATTCAACATAGTATATATCCATGAATGGTGGAAATCTTGATTTATACGCTGCCTCCTTGTTATTCTTCGCTTCTTTAATTTGGACAAAATATCAGATCTTCTAAATACATTTCGAAAAATTCCATCTATCGATGGTACTTTCGAATCATAGTGACCGATTGCACGCCTTGAAGAATGATTTTTAGAAGGAAGTAGAGTCTCGTTCTCAACACTATCGTAATTATTCATTTCTTAAATTTGATTCAAAAGTGATGAAACAAATTTATGATGATAGGGGAAAGTTCGTTTGGTAGATTTTGGTTGATTTGAGGGCTCATTTTTAGCTAAGCCCTTTGTGCAAAACCCGCAATTTTTTTGAACACAAAATGATCACTTTCTTTGTATTCGATGCTTCTACGTAGGGTAAAAGCATTGAAGCTCCGAAATGGTACTGATGAAAGGTTATGCAGTCTTGTCTTTTTACTTAAAACTCGTTAGTTCATGTGTGATTTTGAACAAAGAATCAAGTGAGAAATATTAGAGATGATGTATCAATTTTCCAACAATTTTTATACAAATCCCTATCCGGTATGGTTTAGGTGGTTATAACACTTGCCTTTCACGCAGGAAACCAGGGTTCGAGTCCCTGTACCGGAATACTTTTGATATTCGAGATTGTCGATACATAGAAAACTTTTTGTCGATTACTCGCGTAGGAAAAAAGGTCGAGTTGGGAACGTTGTGCTACAATTTTTGTCGACGAGGAGTTCTGTTTTCGATAGTAGTCATGATTAGAGAAAACAAAGAAGTTGGTCTTTCTCTCTCTCTCTCTAGATTTACAATGTCTTCTATGTTAGCGCAATATCCTATGTTATATATTTGCTCGTCTTACTGAGGTGAATTTTCGTTTAGTACGTCATGAATCGATTCGAGTGTATTCTTCGTCAATTGAAAAATGCTAAAGGTCAAACTTGTCGCAAAACAAGTTTTCAAAACAGTTGGTGCCAGGCCTCTATAGAACGCACCAATGCCTTCCTCTCTCATAATTCTAGAACCACAATCCCACATATTCTTGTACAATACTACATTATTGGATGTATTAACCCCACCCCAAAATGAATTGAAGGCCTGAGCCTGCAGACGTTTCTTCATGGTATCTAAAGGGTACACTAAAAATTTACTCGTTCCACCACTGATCAGCCCTGCCATACCCGCATCTTTGACTTTGATCTTTTCCCCCTTTTTCACCAGATAATCGTATATTGCAAAATTCAGACCCATATAGGGTATGATTCCAAGCACAGCAGGACCACACCCAGCAAATAAAGTCTGTATCGGTCGAGGATTATTACGCATGGCAAGAGAAAAGAATGAACCAATCGAATTTTGCCCCTGAGATGCAGTTTTTTGAGAAGCAAATGCTGTTCGGCATATATCAAATGGATATGTTGCAAGTGTTGCTGCAGTTCCTGCTGATGCTCCTGAGAAAAATGCAGTGTATGTTGGGTTGGAACCAATCTCATGTAACGTGCGCCTTGCAATTTGTGTTGGTTTATCTATAATAGGTTGCATAGCTTGTATTGGTGTAGGAAGAACGAGAGGAATATGAATTGCAGGATCTATTTGACCATACGATGTGAAATAATCAGAAGTCCTCTGGTAAAGAGAAAATTGAACAGCAGCATAACCGATCCATAAGTAAGTAGCAGCTAAGTTCCCTCGAAACAACGATCCAAGTCCTCCTTCCGTTTGAACAATCTGTTTCATAGAATTGAATATGTTGAAAGGATTAAATGTAGATGCAGAGAATGAAGCAGAGGTACTGTGCAACAACTGACGACGGATCTTAAGAAGGTCCAGAGGGGCAGTAAGGAATCGTGCACCTGCCCCAGCTGCAGCCCCAGCCACAATATTATGCCATTTCGGATATGATACCGATTGAGGTGTTGTTGAACCTGAAGACTGTTTCCACATATCGATTGTATGTCGTCGATAGTTGGTTGGTTGCGCAGTTGCGAAACATAAAACGGTATTTTTTAACGGTTGGTTCCCAGTACGTTCTTGCCTCATTTACTCGTATTTTTCGTGTTTCATTTTCTCACAAAACATTCCTAACCACGAACAACATATTTACCGTCCATCACATTCATTCATTCATTAATTGCACATGTTTTTGAAATGGTAGAACCTCTAAACATTTTGATTGTGGGTGCAGGGGTAGCATCGTTGACTGCAGCGAGAGAACTGTTATCGAAACCTTCATCTATAATTGAATCAGTTACGATCGTAGAAGCGTTAGGATATGTTGGAGGTAGGATAACATCATCTGATGACTTCATACCTGGAGGTCATAGAATTGATCTTGGAGCTGAATACATACATGGATTCGGAACTTTATTGACTCAAGTCGTTGACGAGAAGAAAGCAGAATGGAAAGAAACTATTTTAGATGCAGAATCGGACGTGCTGGAAGATATTTTCATCGTTGCACATGCGGATGGCGGACCTCAAAAAATGCCCACAAAAGATGGGAAATATGGAGTCTATTATCTGGCAGGGGAAGATAAATTGCTTCGTTATGATACGGACGATGAAGACTTTTGTCAGTTAACAGATGCCTTGTCTAGATTAGAGTATGATAGTGAAAATGACGACCACATCACAAAAAGTTTAGGAGAGTATTTGGAAGAAAGCATCTCCATACCAGATCGAATGATTGGTATTATGCAAGCAGGATTTGGCAATACGGCAGGATGTACAGACTTGCACAAAATATCACTATCAGCTACAGCTGATTTTGAAACACACTGGGAAGAAAATGAAATTGAAGGTGACGCTAGACTACATTCAAGGATTGGCATGGTTGGTATCATCGATGCATTAGTTGATACTCTGAAACAGGACGACAGATTTAATATCCATTTGAACTGGACCGTACAACGGGTAGAATGGGGACAAAACGTAAGAGTTGTCTCAACCAAGGGTGACGGAATCGTTACAGACAAGATTATCATTACTGCACCACCTCCCATAATAACATCCAATCAAATTCAATTTGATCCACCTCTGCCACAATGGAAACTTGACTCGTATAATATGGTTGGAATGGAACGTGCAATCAAAGTATTGCTTTGCTTTAAATCCAGATTTTGGCCGAAAAATGTGCAAAATGTAATAGTAGCAAATATGAATATTCCTGAAATATGGTTTCGTGAAATGAGCTGGAAGGACGAGTCAGGAGTAGAGGCACATGCTTACGTTGCAGTTGGATTCCTCACGTCCAAATCGGCTGACGATTTGAAAATAATGTTAGGCAATCGTTCAGATCAAGATAGACGTGATCTAGCTGCAGATATTATGAAAGTTGAATTAGCATCTATATTCAAGATAGCAAATGAAGTCGTTGACGAAGCATTTCAGTCGTGCATATTGTTTGATTGGGGTGATGTAGAATCAATAAGAGGAGGATATATCTATCCCAAAGTTGGTATAACGAAAAACGATTTTCACTTAATGGCCAAATCTATAGACGATGTTTTATATTGGGCTGGTGAAGCAACAAATACAAACGCATGTTGTACGATTCAATCTGCTATGGAGACAGGTGTACGCGTTGCTGAAGAGATAACATACGATCACATCTCTTTCACCTGTAGATAGTTTGATGTAGTAAAAATGACATACTTACTTAGTTTATTTTTCGATACTAAATCTTAGATCTTGACAATATCTTGGACGCATCGACAACAGTGCTACCAAATAATACAAATAGCTATTGATTTTTTTGTTGATATAGCTCCAAACTAAACCAATTTTATGCATTCAGAAAGCTGTACTCTTCATCTTCATTGAAGCTCAATCCTGTTCCGGATACTTTGGATTTTTTCCGCCTACTACGAGAGGAACTTTGAGACAGAGTGGAACTCTTGTTCTTCAATGCGTTAAGCTTCTCTCTTACAATAGATGAAGTAGACCGTTCTTTTGCAGAAGATGAGTGTGTTCTTTTCTTCGAACCAGAGGAAATCACTTTCTTCTCTCTTGATGATTGATTGTCTTTAGCAGAAAATGAATCTGAGGCAGATTTGGAACGAACGGCGTGACTGGTTTCTTTCGTATGCCTATTGGCACTAGTAGATGAATTGTATTTTGTTTCAGAGTTGCTCTTACTCGATATTTTAGAGGAATTGGTTTTCTCTTTCCTCTTGAACGGTTTCTCGCGCTCAGTAATTTCGTGTTTCTTGGTTATTACAAACTCTTCGTCTTCAAAGTCCGATGCGAACATGTCCATCTTTGGCTTCTTCATACCGCTAATAGTAATTGTACTAGGTCGCTTCGATACTTCGTATGTAGACATGACTTTCTTGGACGAGACGCAACTTTCATCCTCAAAGCGAACTTTGCTTCTAGTCGTCGAGATAGTTCCATCATGCGTCCACTCATCATCATTTGCTGTGGTTCGCAAAACACCACGGAACTTTTTCTGTGAAACTAAAGATTCGTCTTCTACATCAGAATTCGTTTTAGATACATCGCTAGATAATTTGCTGTACTTGACTGAATACGGTCCAACGTCGGAATCTTTATCGATCTTTGAGATTGCTTTCCTGCTTTTACGATTCTTATCGGCAGTTTTATCGTCACGAACTTTGGAAATACGAAAACCCGAGGGAATTTCATCAGGAAGACACTTCCCACCTCTAATATTAGACGATTTTAATCTTGAGTTGGAATTCATAGTATCGGTACAAACCACATCTTCTATCTCAAAAACGGTTTCATCTTTCCCACTAGAATTCGACTTATGCTTGCGCTTTGAAGACGATTCGCGTTCTTTACGATCCATTCGAATTTGTGACGAACTATAGCTGCGTTGAGTTTTGGTTTTGTCACGGGATCGTTCTCTTTCGGATTCGATCTTAGACCTCAACTTCGATGCAGTTGCAATACTATCTCTTCCATCTTGGATATGACTTTTGTTATTCGTCGATCGACTAGATGCAGAACCAATGCTTGACGTAGATTCAGTTCGGCTGGTTGATCTGCTTTTAGTATCATGAGTTTTCTCTAATGCCATACGATTTCGTTTCTCTGTTCGAGTCCGAGCTTTGGCTTCTTCTTGTTTTGTGGCAATTCTACGATGTCTTTCTGCACGGCAAGCTTCAATTCGAGCCTCACACTCTGCACGAAGTTCAGAAAGTGCAGAATCAATCCGAAATTTCTTTGGTTTAGAGGAATCAAAAGATATTTCAATCTTAGAAAGGCAAGGATATTCTTATGAAGCACAATAGATGGGATAAAGATTAGAGCTGATTAATAGAAATATTGCGTTTTGATCCAATAGAACCTTACCTTTCATCATCTCAGCTTGTCTTACTAGCAACTTGGAAACATTTTCATCTTCTTCCTTTTGCATCGCCTCAATGGAGACGTCATCTTCAAGTGGAGGTAACTTAGAAAACTCATCAGCCTGCTTTTGAACTTGTTCCAGCTCTCGTTTCGCATCTTCAGACTTGCTCTTAGCTGCATTTACCATTTCTTCACGCTCTAATTTTTCCTTTTGCATTTCTGTAAAAAGAAGGTTGTACTTTTGATCTAGATCCTCAGTTTCAATGGTGAGTTGAACGAGACGTTCTTTTCTTGCATTCTGAATACCGTACATTTCTGCCATTTTGGCATCCAATTCTTCTTTCATGCTATTGCTTTCTTTTACAGCCGAAGATTCAATATCACGTAACTCTTGAAGTTTCTGTTTATCAGCATCGACTTTTGCTATGAAGTCATGGCGTTCTGCAAATCTTTTCTCTTGTATTTGACGACTTTCTTCATTTTCCTTTGTAAGAACTTGATTTTGTAGACGGATTTCTCCATTCAGTGAACATTGACTGGTAATTTTGGCTTCCATAGCTTCTATCTGTTGCTCTAGATTGGAGATACGTGTTGTTTCTTCTAGAACCTTGGATTTTGTTTCTTCTGCTACAATACGAATTCGAGCCACATTAAGCCTCGCATTCATCGCTGAATTACTCACCTCGTGCCCTAGACTTTTCTGGATCTCAACACATTTTTCGAATAAGGATAGATGCTGGTGCTCTTTACCAGTGATTCTTTCCTTAATGTCAGCAACTTGTCTTAGCAATTTCTCTTTCAAAGATGTCAGGTCTGTCATTCTACCATCATGGTGCTTTTTCGTGAGTTCATGTCTTGTGTTCTCCTTTTCGATGTCCTTTTGGATACTCTCGACCCTCATCCGCGTAGAAACTTCCATTTGCTGTGTTTCCGTTAGTTCTAATTCTAGTTCCCCCAAATGGGATCGAACCTTTCCAGTATCTTCCATGAGCTCTTGAACTTTGAGTTTGGCATTTTGTATGGCTTTGACTAGTAACTCTTCCTTGTGTTTGGAATCTTCAAGTTCCGTCATTTTCTTGCTGAGAGAATTCCTATGCACCTCCAATTCCTTACGGATGATGATATCCTTTTCCGCCAATCTCAAAAGCATATCATCAATCCGACGTCTCTTTTCATGAAGAGAGCGAATGGTCTCTATGGAGCGTTTCAGCTTCTCATCAAATCGTTTCAGATTATCAGAAGACTTATCTGATCTCAGTTTAGTCGAAGCCAAAGAGCGGGTAGAAGAGGAAAGTACCTGACGTGCAAGTGAAAGCTGTGCTTTGCATTGTCCATTTTTATACTTCAGGGATGCAAGAGTCTGCTCGAGTTGTTCCTTCTGAGAAAGTTTGTGTTGCTTTGTGAGTTTTACCGATTGGAGAAGACGCTGGGAATCGCGCTGCTGTCGTTCCAGGATTCGAAGATCTTCCATGACTGTAAGCGTAATAAACCGCAATAACGGAAATCAGAACAATGTTAGAATCGTGTTGGTATGTGTATGATTTGAGACAAAATATGCAAAATGACGAGTCGTGTTCATGTCAAAACCAATGACAGTTTCCACTCCCTACCCCATCGTATTACAGGAATAAAAATGAAATATTTCAAAACGACGTTTACCTTCATCCATGCAAACTTCGTGTTGCTGATTCGATTCCTGTAGTAATTCATTCTGTTGCGGAGTTTGCTGTTGTACATAAGAGCGCCGCTTTTGAAAATGATTTCGAGGTCTTTGCACTTGCACTTGGCATCCTCCATCAGCCACTTGATTTGTTGATGATGCAGTAGATCCTCGATTGCTCAAAAACCTATTGTATTGAGAAATAGGTTCCTTGGAATGAGAAGAAAAAGATGACGAGTCATTCGATCGGGCCGAAGACGACGACGCGGCGACCGAGATATTGTGATTCCGACCATTCGTACTTCCAGAACGGTGCTGCCCCTGCAATGGTTGCTGTCCCCGTCGCGTCGATTTGAGTAGAAGAAACGACATTGTTCGGAAGTCGAATAGAGATTACGTCTTATTCCCTCGTGAGATAGATAACGAAGCTTCAATGCGTTCGAAGGGAAATCAAAACTCAAAAAAGACAACAAAAAACTTGCGCTGAAAAATCTTTTCTGCTGATTGGGAGGTCCGATAAACTGAAACGTCTCACAATTTTAACGGATGCATGTGGAGAGTGGAGGCACACCAAGATTCAGTGTATACCGTAAAAAGTAGTAAATCTGAACATAAACGCAAGAGATAAGGAGATACATA
>Ga0213868_10005285_pt1 | contig 11638 bp, 8 predicted proteins | sample PICome_9_FD_160087 | JGI IMG/M metagenome (GOLD analysis project Ga0213868, IMG submission 160087) | Coastal seawater microbial communities near Pivers Island, North Carolina, United States - PICO127 | ecosystem: Environmental > Aquatic > Marine > Coastal | place: USA: North Carolina | collected...
CCGAATAGGTCAGGCTGCTGCCTTCCGGATCACTGCCGGCCAGCGTGATGCTCGCGGGTGTGTTTAACACATACTGCACGCTCTGTGCGGCAGCAGTGGGCGCTTGATCCCCACCCGATATCGCAGTGACTTCGAAATTCCGGACCATACCACCTGAAAAATTACCGCTAGTGGCGGTATCCGAAAAATAAAACCCAACCGACACAATGTCCGCGGTGTCAGGTGTTGTTCCGGCACCTGCCGACACGCCAAATTGACTATATCCAGTCCAAGTTAAGCTGGCGATATTCGCATCGAAACTTGCGTAAGAATTCCCGATTACTTGTACAGTTTCATTAGCTTGATACCACCCTGTAGACGTCTCGAGTAAGAAGCTGACTGTGGGGCTATTAGAGCTGCCGCGCCCTTTAAACTCAATGTGGAATGACTCTAATACGGTATCGCTGGAAGAGCCGAGAAAGGCCGACTGCCCAGAATTATTGGCGCCGCCATTCCAGGCAAGCATGGCTTCGTAAAACAACGTAGGGTTTGCACTCACGTTGGCCAACAATTGGATGTAGTCTCCGGCAGCATTATTAACCCAATTGTTGCCCTGGTTTTTCAAGACTGCTCCGGCGAATTTCTGGCCAGTGTAGCCGGAATCGACTGCAGGTGGAGTGAAGATATTCGATGCGTCATAATTACCGGTCGTATTGGGCCCAGTGTCCGTAGCCGTTACCATACCAGTGTCACCGCCCTGTGCGCCTAGTTGGACAATGGTCGCGGCTTGAGCTGTAGCGGCGCCGCACAGTAGAGCAACTGCGCTAAGGGACAATTTAATCAGGGTAGAAGACTTCATGATAGAGGTATATTGGGGGTTAAATAATTGTAAATAATTCGCCTAGAATTTCTAAGATGAGGTATTCTAGCCTATTTCCAATCAGTCGCCTATCGTCTGTTTAGATGATGCGAAAGGTGTGCAAAATTTCAGTATTTTTTGCAAAAAAAGAGTGACACATTGCCTGCATCCGGCCGCTCGGAAGATAAAGAAACCATGCAACTATTAAAATCGTTTACCTGCGTTCTGTTAAGATAGTGCACACACGCTCTGCGACTTCGTTGCCAAAATCCTTAACTCATCTGTTTACACGATAGCTTGCCGGACGAATCCATGCTATAGAAACTTATGCATTTTGATCGAATACCATTAATTCTGCACCTACTAGTGAGCCTTTTGCTAGCAACCTGCGCATTGGCAGCGCCTCCGGAGCGTTCCACCACTCAACTGGAAGCGCGCCTACAGAAGATCGAGACCGAGTTGAGCGAACTAGCACATTACAGTCTGCGAACTGGCTATGGCACTGTCGGTTGGCGTTCTGTGACTCACGACGACCCGCAGCATACCGAGTGGATTCAAATTGATCTAGACGAGCCAACGTCCATTAATCAGGTGGTGTTGGTGCCGGCGATTATACGTAATGCTCAATCCGGATATCAGGCGGAAGGATTCCCGTTGGAGTTCCGCATCCTCGCGGGCCAACGCGGCGATCCGAACGGCAGTGTAATTGGCGGCGGCAAGCCTAAGGATCAACTGCTACCACGCTACGCCCCAGTCATCATTCCCCTGCCCGCAACTTCCGCTTGCTGGATACGCATCGAAGCGACCATGTTGAGCCCTCGCTCATGGGACGGCAAGCACCTACTACAACTCTCCGAGATCTTGATTTATAATGACCAAGAAAACATCGCCTTACATCAATCGGTGCAGACGTCTTCGAACACAGATCGTGGAGAACTCTCACATAAAAAGCACTTCTTAGTCGATGGGTTTATGCCTTACTTAATGGATGCGGCGCAAGGTGAACAAAGCGTGGCATTTCTTGCCAACATTAGAGAGAGTGACTCACCATCGTTCATCATCGATTTGGGCGCGCCTCAAGCCATCAATCGAATTCAGCTGCATGCCATGGATGTTAGTGACAACGTGCCTCAGGCACTGCCCTCCGATCTCGGCATTCCCCAGCGACTGCTAGTGGAAGGTGCCAATCAAGCTGACTTTTCGGATGCCACACGCCTGTTCGAATATAGGAAAGATACCGTCTACGATACTGGCCCAATAATGATCGAGCAGATCCCCGAGACTGTCTGCCGCTACGTCAGACTGACCGCGTTAGAACCGTTTATTCTCGCCCAACAATTCTACCCACTCAGCGCACGCATCGGATTCGCGGAAATCGAGCTATTTGCCAATGGTCGCAACGTGGCGCTCAACTGCCGAGTGCTTTCCGATGTACCAGAAAGCTCCGACCGGAAATTGGCAGCACTCACCGATGGCCGTAATCAGTTCGGCAACATTCTGCCAACCCGCATCTGGCTTGAGCAACTCGCCCAGCGCCATCAGTTGGAAAGCGAACGCCCACTAGTAGAGCAAGAATTGAACCAACGCTACGTCCAGCAAAAAGCCAATCTGAACCGAATGATCTGGCTAGCCGTACTCTTGGGCGGAGGGATCCTCATCACCATCCTTGTCGATCGTATGCTGCGAATGCGAGAAGCAGCTAACATTCGCGAACGTTTCGCCGCCGACCTACACGACGAGCTCGGCGCCAATATTCATACCATGGGCTTACTGGGCGATGTGGCACTGAATGCGATGCATTCGCCGGGACGACTCGAAGATGTCCTACAGCGCAATCAGGAGCTAATCAAACGCACCAGCGGCGCCATCCGCCATTGTATCAACCAACAAGAAGCTCAGGGTCCATTCGGCAAGCTCCCTGCAGATATGGAACGCTCTGCCAAACGCATTCTAGCTGAGCTCGACTACGAAATTATAATAGAGGGAGAACAGTTCTTGCAGCAACTAAAACCCGGGGCACTTGACGATTTAAGGCTATTTTTCAAGGAGTGCTTAATCAACATCAGTCGCCATGCCGATGCCACCAAGGTTGTCGCACAGCTAAGTGCAAACAGCAATGCGCTCACCTTGACAGTCAACGATAACGGCTGCGGTATTTTAGAGACTGGGGACAAAGCAATTCCCGCTTCCCTCCAGCGACGCGCACGCCTGCTCGGCGCAAAAGTATTTTCTTCACAACTAAATGGTGATGGAACCTGCATTACCTTAAAATTAAAAATTTCTTGGCTACACAGAATTCAAAAAGCTTGCTTCCGAAGCCGAGGCGCGCCCGTTTGACACGGGCTCTCTATTTTAATTTTATTAAGCACAGACACATTATGAAAAAATTAATCCGCGTGATTATGGTGGAAGACCACCCCGACTACAGGGAGGGCATTCGCTTCGCCCTAGAAACAGTCGACGACATTGAACTGAAACAGACCTTCGGCACCGCAGAACGCGCCCTGCGCAGTGTGCAGGACGCCAACGACAGTACAGCGCCAGATGTGGTGCTTCTCGACCTGAACCTGCCTGGCATCAGCGGGCTCGAAGCCATCCCATGGTTTAAACAATATGTGCCCAAAACTCACCTAATCGTTCTCAGTCAATCCGACCGAGAAGCCGATGTGCTGGAGGCCATCTCCGCTGGGGCGTCAGGATATTTATTGAAAAACGCCAGCCTCGATCAAATTACCGATGGCATCCGCACGGTGATGACCGGTGGCGCGACACTCGACGCGAACATCGCCAAATTCATCCTAGACACGATTCAAGCAAAGCCACGAAAAAACATCGACGCCATCACTCTGACTGATCGTGAAATGGAAGTGCTAAGTTTAGTTGGCGAAGGATTATTGAAGAAACAAATTTCCGACCGGCTGAAGATCAGTATGCCCACAGTCGCCACCCACGTCCGGCACATTTACGAAAAGCTCAAAGTCCAGAATGCCCCCGCGGCCATTAGCAAAGCCTATCGCACTGGCATCCTTCCAGTAAAAGGTAAGGAATAGTCAAAGCGTTGCTGCTATTTCGTGACAGGCCTCTATTTGATGCCCCATTGCTGAGGCTTAAACTGCTCCATCACTGCCAGCTTTGCTTCGGCTACATCCAGAGCGGAGGATGCGCATCGTCACAGCGTAGGCGCCCTCTTCCACTGGCTGCTCGACGAACGGGCTGCCTATCATCCATGTGAATGATAGACAGGATGCAAACCTTCAATAACGCGAAAGCAAATTACTGATCTCGGGGAGTCATCGAGTATGGACGCGATGCTTCCGAGGTGCCCCATTTCGAAGGCTTAGGCCCCATTTTGAATTCGATCGTTCCGCCGTTAACCAATGCCTCATGCGGCAGAAAGCTTTTGTCCCAAGCCTTGCCGTTGATACACATGCTTTGCACATACATGTTTTCGGCGGAGTTGTCCTTCGCCGTGATCACACATGTTGCGCCGTTGGGCAGGTTCAGCGTCACTGCATCGAAGATTGGACTACCGATGGTGTATTCGGGAACCGAGTGGAGATAAGGATAAAATCCCATCGCGCTAAAGATATACCAAGCCGACATCTGGCCGGCGTCTTCGTTGCCGCTGATGCCCCAGGTGTCGTTGCGGTATTCCTTTTCCAGCACACGGCGTACCCACTTCGCAGCCTTCGCAGGTGCGCCGACGTAGTTGTAGGCATACAGCGCGTGCTGATCGGGCTCGTTGCCATGCCAGTATTGGCCGAACTCCTCACTGCCATGATCCCCGCCCTGAGCCGTCAGGAATACATCTAGCTTCTGTTCAAACGCGGCATCGCCACCCATTAAATTGATCAAGCCTTGGGTGTCCTGCATCACGTGCCAGTTCCACTGCCAGGCGTTGCCTTCGCAGTAGTCATTGTTGCCCTTACCAGTGTAGGTGAAAGGGTCGAAATCATCGGGATACGACCAGTTTCCGTCCTTATCCTTGCCACGGAAAAATTTGGTCTGCGGATCCCATAAGTTTTGGAAGTTCTGGGTCTGCGTGTAGAAGAATTCGGCGTCGGCGTCTTTGCCCAAAGCCTCGGCAAATTTCCCGACATTAAAGTCACAATAGGCGTGTTCGAGGGTCCTAGATACGTTAATGTAATTAGGATGAGACACATAACCAAGCTTGAGGTAATTCTCAAGACCATTGCGCCGCCCGACAACGGTGGCGTTCTTTTTGACTAATGCAAACGCGGCCTCTGTATCGAAATCTCGGATACCTTTTATGTAGGCATCGGGAATCACCACATCTGCCCAAGTGCCTGGCATGATAGATGTTTCCTTATTCGCTAGCTTCCACTTCGGCCCCCAACCGCTATCGCGGTAGTCATCCAGCATGGTCTTGACCACGTCCAGTTGCACGTCCGGATTGATCAGCGTGTAGAGCGGATGTGCGGCACGAAACGTATCCCAAAGCGACAACACGCTATAGTGATTATGGCCGGCGGTCTTGTGCACCTTGCCGTCCATACCGAGATACTCGTTATTGACATCGTTAAAGGTCTGCGGGTGGAACATCAAATGATACAGCGCCGAATAGAAGTTGGCCTGTTGATCCGGGGTGCCGCCTTGGGCATCAATTTTTGACAACTGCTGATTCCACTCGGCCTTCGCCTCTTGGCGAACGGCATCAAAATCCCAATGAGCCAATTCTGTATTTAAGTTCAGCTTGGCATTGACCTCACTGACATAGGAAATACCGACTTTAACCAAGAGCGCTTCACCGTCTTCGGTGGCAAACGACACATAGCCGCCCTGCTCTTCCTTGTCGGTAAAGCTCACCGGCTTGCTGAATACCATATGGAAGTAAACCGAATGCTCACGCCACGCAGTGGTATGCGCGACACCGCTTAAGGTCGTCGGGTTGACTTGCCGCATCGCTCCGTCCATCGAACCGGGCTTATGCCCTGCCCAATTAATGCCCTGGCTCAAATCGACCGACACACGCGCAGAATCCGACTCTGGAAATGCGTAGCGATGAATCGCCGCACGCTTGGTGCAGGTCATTTCAGCGGTGATCCCCATCTCGTCGATCACGGCCTTATAGTAGCCTGGCTGAGCCCATTGCTTCTCCGCTGGCACGATCACTTTCGTTCCCAGTTCCTGATTGCCAGTGGTCGGCAGCATCACAACCAAGCCATATGAGCCACAACCAGTTCCCTGCAGGTGGGTATGATTGAAGCCAATCAGTTCCTTGATCCGGTTGTTGTAACCGCAGGGTGCTTTAGGCTGATTGAACGGTCCCGGTGAGATCATTCCGAACGGAAGAATCGCCGCAGGGCTGGTCTGCGCACTGGAGGCAGTACCCAGGAATAAATTGACCCGCTCAGTGTAGTCGGTTGCCGCCACCATCTGCGTCGCGAGCAATGCGATGGCGATCAAAGCCAAGAGTGTTTTCTTTATTTTCATATAATTGTAGTGAAATTGATAATTAAGTCCGGATTCCGTCTAAGCGTCCTTATCGTAATAGGTTGATTCGATTTCCTCCAGCGAACGGCCAGCGGTTTCCGGCATCCACTTCCAGACCATGAAAATCTGCGGCACCAGAATCGCAGCGAAGATAAAGAACGTCACAGCAGGGCCGACGGCCTCGCGCAGGCTTGGTGTGAATTGCCCGACAATCGTATCGGTCGCCCACATTGTCAGAATGACAATCGCCATCGCATGTGAACGAATATTGGTCGGGAAGATTTCCGAAGCGAAGATGAACTTAATCGGGCCGAGCGAGAACGCAAAGAACGCGACAAAGGCACACATCAATACGATCAGCATGGTGTTCGCACCGCTGTTAAAGCTCGCACCGATCCCAGCCAAACAAGCGATGGCACCCACGGTGCCAAACTGCAGCAATTTACGGCGGCCAACCTTGTCCACAAAGGCCATCGCGATGGTAGTGAAAATCATATTACAAAAACCGATCACGGCCATACCACTTAAAGCACCGTCAGCCTTCAGGCCGGCGCTTTCCAACATCGAGGTGCCGTAGTAGAACACCACATTGATCCCGCTGAACTGAGCGAACGCCGCCAGCAGCATGGCGATAATTAGGGGCTTGCGATACTTCTGACTGAACACATCGAGGAAATTCGTTTTGGTGGCGCTTTCTTTAGCCACTGTCTGCTTGATCGTTTCGAGCTCCTTTTCCGCACCATTACGAAAGATACGGTTAAGCACCTTGCCCGCTTGCTCGTAGCGCCCCACCTTGACCAACCAACGCGGGCTCTCTGGCAGCAGCGCCGCCAGCACAAGGAAGAACAGGCCTGGCACCAACTCCGAGGCAAACATCGCACGCCATGTCTCGTCGGCCACAAACCATTTCATAAAGCTGCCCTCAGCCGCGGTATCAGCAACCGAAGCCGCCCACTGATGCAGAAAATAATTATTAAACAGCGCAACCATGATGCCCAAGGTAATCGCAAACTGAAACATCGTGACCAAACGACCGCGCAAGTGCGTCGGTGAAATCTCGGAGATATACAGCGGACAGACCATTGCGGAAATACCCACACCGAGGCCACCTAACCAACGGGCAAACACAAGAAACTCAATATTCGTGGCCCATGCGCTACCCAAAGCAGAGAGCAACATCAACACCGCAGCCAGTAACAGATTGCGACTACGACCGAACTTGTCGCTCAACCAACCCGACAGGCCGGAACCGAATACCGCACCCAATAGGCCGGAACTGACAAAGAATCCTTCCATCGCCGGCGACAGCGCAAACTGCACTTTCACCGAACTGATCGTGCCGGAAATCACTATCGCATCGAAGCCCCAAAGGAGTCCGCCAAGTGCAGAAGCAATGCAGATAAATACCAAAAAGGGTAGATGAGGTTTATGGATTTCTGAATGTTTGGATTCGTTTTGCATAGTATAATTAGGTTTCTATTTATTTAAATGAATGGGGCAGTCGACTGCTGCGTACTGGCAAAGCCATGTGCGTCACAACGCTCAATCCAGCGCCTTAATTTTGATGTTGCGGAACCAGATAGGCGCGCCGCCATGTTTACCCTGCAGGCCGATGCGGCCCTTGGTGGGAAGTGTGTTGAGCGGTTTGCTCAGCCAAGGCGGCTTCTTCGACATATCCGGGTTATGCGTCTCCGAATCCCAATTGCGCATATCCATGGAGTTGACGTGCGTGCCATTCAGGATGACCTCAATGAAAGGACCCCTGCAAACGATCGTATAGCGGTTCCACTCGCCTGCCGGTCTCACCATCTGCTCGCTGGGTGCCAAACGACCAAAGATGGCACCACATTTCCAAGTCGGATTCGCCTTCTCCCATTTCGCAGCGCTGTCGTCGGTGATCTGAATCTCCACCGAGTTTTTGACCCAGCCCTTCGGATCCGAGAGGTAGACAAACACCCCACTGTTGGCCGCAGGGCCGTTCTTGAATTCCAAGTCCAACACAAAGTTTTCATACGCCTGCTTGGTGTAGATCAATTTGTCCTGACTCGCGGTCAGTTCACCGTTCTCAATCGTCCAGACGCCCGCGGGGAATTCGGCATCGGACAGGTCCCCCTCAAACAGCGTCGTCCAACCAGCGGGATCCAATTGTTCAACACCAACAGAAGTGGTTTCCGCAAAAGCAACCGAACCAGCCAATAAGAGCGCGGCTCCAAGTATCATTTTTAATTTCATAGCAGTTCTGTATTAGTATTTACGGTAATTTTTACGAACGAACTTGTTGGCCTCGGGCTCGTTGGTGCAGACCATGTTCTTCGCATCCCACTCGATGCGCTTGCCGGTTCGGACAGCGAGGTTACCGAGTAACACCATTTCCGTCAGCGGGCCCGAGTAATCAAAATTGGCTCCTGCGGGTGCGCCGCCCTTACAGGCTTCAATCCATTCTTGCATGTGTCCGATCGATGGTTGCTCGGTTTTTTCTGGCATACGGTTCTTGGCAAAGTCCACCCATTTTTCCTGTGGGATGATGCGCGCAGATCTGCAGTAGACATCGCTGACCATGATGGTGCCCTCGGTGCCATACCACAGCTGACCACCGATGCTTCCAGGTAAGTTACGTCCTTCTTCTAATTCCTTCGGGCGAGGCGGGGTTCTATTCCCGTCATACCAGACCAGTTTGACCGGTCCACGTTCGGCGGTTGCTGGAAATTGATAAGTTACGATCGACCATGCCGGTGCGCTCCACTGACTTTGCGGGCCACACTCGGCCTCGACACTCGTTGGGTTGCCGAGTTTGAGCACATCGAACGCACTGTCCATGGCGTGACAACCGATATCGCCCAACGCGCCGCAGCCATAATCCCACCAGCCGCGCCATGCAAAGTGCCCGTGGGCGCGATTGTAAGGCCGCTCAGGGGCTACGCCCTGCCATAAATTATAATCTAAGGATTCGGGGACAGGTTGCGCCGGCGCCAAAGGTCGATCTCCCTGTGGCCAGATGGGACGATTGGTCCAGATGTGCACCTCCTCCACTTCGCCGATGGCCTGCACCGCGTTCCATTCGCGCATACGACGGATGCCATCCATGGAATGCCCCTGAATGCCCATGTGGGTCGCCACCTGATGCTTACGTGCTGCTTCAGTCAGCGCCCGGGCCTCTTCGATCGTATGCGTCATCGGCTTCTGCACGAACACGTGCTTGCCCATCTTCACCGCCATCATCGCGGCGGGAAAATGCATATGATCGGGCGTAGAGATGGTGACCGCATCGATCTGATCATCCATCTCGATCAGCATACGCCTAAAATCCTTGTATCGTTTGGCTCCCGAAAACGCCTCAAACGCCCCCTTTCCCTTGTTCAGATCCACGTCACACAAGGCCACGATGTTTTCGCTCGATACGCCGCGGACATCGCTCAGGCCTTTTCCGCCCACACCGATACAAGCAATGTTCAATTTGCGCCCGGTGATGACCTTGCCCGCGCGCGCGGGAATATCTTCCCAAGCCAGACCAATACTAGGCAAAGCGGCATACGCGATCGCTCCAAGGCTGGCTGTTTTAATAAATTTACGGCGATTCATTTATTGATCGAGGTTATTTCTACTGATTAGCCAACGAGGGGCGGGCTCTATATGTATCGTCTATACTATCAATATACAGCGTCGTCGCCTATCATCTGTTTAGATGATAGACGCCGCGTGAAACAGCGCGGCCGCTCTGATCAGTCCGGCGTTATTCAGGCGCTGAGCCTGGACGAGCTCGACCTGCCCTTCTTCGGCCCAAGCCATCTCTGACACGGTCTTGCTAAAGCTCTTCAACACCAATTCAGGTGCATTCATAATGCCGCCACCGAGGTTAATCCTTTCAGGATCATAGAGATGGATAAAAGAGACCAGCGCCTCTCCCCCGGCACGCTGACCAAGAAGTTCAAACAGACGCATCAGACCACCCTCAGCCAATACTTGCTACGGCGGCGGACCGACAAAGTGAAATCCCTCTTGGCCACCACAACGCTCACCGTTTACGAAGTCGGCGCCGACGTCGGCATCCCCGACCCGCAATACTTCAACAAACAATTCCGCAAAGTCACTGGCAACAGCCCCAGCCGCTACCGCGACGACAATCAGGAATACCTCCGCAATATTCCCGCCGAGCTATCGACCAAGGAAGGCAGCTGGCAAGAGTCGTAGACAAAACGACCCAGCTCTACACCTGCGATAAAGCAGAGCCATCACAGGTCTGTTCGATTAGGTGTTACCTCATGGTGCCTGGCACGTCTGTGGTGATCGACAGAACGCCCAGTGCTTGCATGCGTCTTGCGGTATTCAGATCATTAATGGTCCAGACGTGCCATTCATATCCTTGCTGACTGACCGCTTCGATGACCGACGCAGGCAAAGCGGTGTTCGAGCTGAGGCCATCCGCTTGAATCTGCTTCAGCGTCTTCAAGACCGTAGCGAGTGACGGTGTGATCTCTCCTGTCTCTTGTTTCTTAAAACTGCACAACCAGGATGCCTTGTATTGCGGTGCTTTGATCTTGAGTTGCTGAATCACCTGCTTGTTGAAGGAGATGACTACAATCTGCTCCTGTGTCAGGCCTGATTGATCGATCTCATTGAGCAACGTGGGAATGATTTCAGCGCCGCACTTCACTTCGATAAAGATCTTCTTCCCTTGCGGAATCGTCGCAAAAACTTCAGCGATGGTCGGGATTCTTGTCCCGTTGAAAGCCACTCCATGAGTCGCGCCCACATCCAGCTGTTTCAATTCAGCCAAGGTTGATTGGCGAACGACCAGTTGAGTGCCCGCGACCCTCTTTGTGTCGGCATCGTGGAAGCAGACGATTTCCCCGTCTTTGCTTAGATGAAAATCGCCTTCAATGGCATCGGCTCCCTGCTCCCATGCCAACTGGAAGGCAGGAATTGTGTTCTCAGGGGCATCCCGCGATGCGCCGCGATGTGCGACAATCAAAGGTTCCTCAGCGTGGCCAGCGATGATTTTAGGTAGCACGACATCGGCCGAAGCCAGTGACGCTAATCCTAAAAGAAATGTAATTGTAGCTAGTCTTTTTATCGAATCATTCATTGCATGGGCCCTAACTCGCTACCTAAGTGGTGCTAAAAACGCAATCAGTTAACTGGCGCTAGACCAATCGACTTGAGGCTGGTTAATTCCGGATCACCCTCGACTAAACTAACCGTGATACTGTGCTTACCTGGCGTCGCAAAGTGCAAAATTCCGAACGGATAGGTATGGTAGCCCGAAGTCCCGGCTTGTTGGTTTTGCAGTGTCGTTCCCTCGTCGGTCTTGATCGCCCACACGGGGCGCCCTACGCCGCGATAGGTGAG